>OLOY01000283.1_pt1 | contig 44790 bp, 45 predicted proteins | sample 1672771 | NCBI WGS metagenome assembly OLOY01 (sample SAMEA3136722, study PRJEB25190) | human gut metagenome
TACAACAACATCTTCATGATGGCTGACTCCGGAGCCCGTGGTTCCGACAAGCAGATCAAACAGCTGGCCGGTATGCGAGGACTGATGGCCGATACAACCGGACACACCATCGAGCTGCCAATCAAGTCAAACTTCCGTGAAGGTCTTCAGGTACTGGAATACTTCATGTCTGCGCATGGAGCACGAAAAGGTATGTCCGATACCGCACTTCGTACCGCCGACTCCGGTTACCTGACCCGTCGTCTGGTAGATGTTTCTCAGGACCTGATCATCCGTGAAATCGACTGTGCCGAGGGCAAGGACGAAATTCCGGGTATGTGGGTCAGCGAGTTCACAGACGGAAAAGAGCAGATCGAGAGTCTGCAGGATCGTATCACAGGCCGTTTCTCCTGCGAGACGATCAAAGACAAGGACGGCAACGTCATTGTAAAAGCAAACCATATGATCACCCCGAAACGTGCTGCCCGTGTCATCAAAGACGGCATCAACGAGAACGGTGAGCATTATACAAAAGTAAAAATCCGTACCATTCTTACCTGCCGTTCCGGTAACGGAATCTGCGCAAAATGCTATGGTGCCAACATGGCAACCGGCGAGGCAGTACAGGTTGGTGAGTCTGTCGGAATTATCGCAGCACAGTCGATCGGTGAGCCTGGTACACAGCTGACCATGCGTACCTTCCATACCGGTGGTGTTGCCGGTGGAGATATCACACAGGGTCTTCCTCGTGTCGAGGAGCTTTTCGAGGCAAGAAAGCCGAAAGGACTTGCCATCATCACCGAAATCGCCGGTGTTGCACAGATCAAAGACACCAAGAAGAAACGCGAAATCGTTGTTACCAATCCGGAAGACGGCGTATCCAAGACATACCTGATCCCTTACGGATCCCGTATTAAGATCGCAGACGGAACTGTTCTGGAAGCCGGAGACGAGCTGACCGAAGGTTCTGTCAACCCGCATGATATCCTGAAGATCAAAGGTGTACGTGCCGTTCAGGATTACATGATCCGCGAGGTACAGAGAGTTTACCGTCTGCAGGGTGTAGAAATCAACGATAAGCATATCGAGGTTATCGTTCGCCAGATGCTGAAGAAGATCCGCATCGAGGAAAACGGAGATACCGAATTCCTTCCGGGCGACATGGTAGACTTCCTGGATTACGACGAGACCAACAAAGCTCTGATCGCAGAAGGCAAAGAGCCGGCAGAAGGAAAACAGGTACTGCTTGGTATCACCAAAGCATCCCTGGCATCCGATTCCTTCCTGTCCGCAGCATCCTTCCAGGAGACCACCAAGGTTCTGACCGACGCTGCTATCAAGGGTAAGGTTGACCATCTGGTAGGCCTGAAAGAGAACGTTATCATCGGTAAACCGATCCCGGCCGGTACCGGTATGAAGTGCTACAGCAACATTCATCTGAATACCGACAGCATGATCGAGGAAGAAGAGGACGAGGATCTGATTCTGACCGAAGATCTTGAGGACGAAATTCCGGCAGCAGAAGCTCCGGTTGAAGAACCGTCAGCTGAAGAGGAAGAGCCGATGCTCGACTTCGACTTTGAGGAAATGATTCCGTCAAAGGATGATACCGAGGAGTAAACCCTTCAAGGTTAAAAAAATAAATATGTCATTTGTGGAAAGCAGAGAATTTCCGGTTCGCCGGGGTCTCTGCTTTCCTTTTTGTGCCTCGGGACAAAAAACATTACGTGGAAATAAAAACTGTACAAAGTTGAAGAAATTGTTATAATAAAAGAAAAAAAGCAACCAAATGATTGACAGAAGAGAAGGGGGGAAGGGCTGGTTATGACGACAGAAGAGCTGGTGAAGAAGGTGTGCAAAGAGAAAGGGATCAGCGTTGCCCGTCTGGCGGCAAAGCTGGGACAGTCGCGGCAGAATTTCTGCAAAAAGCTGCAGCGCGACACCCTTACCGTAGAAGAATGGGAGCGGGCGGCGCAGATTCTCGATGTAACATTTGATCAGGCATTTGTCCTGCCGGACGGCACCAGAATGGGACTTACGCAGCAGGAAGAGAAACGCACCGTGCTGCCATTGATGGGAAGTGCTTTCACTCCGGGAAAAGCAGAAGAAAGAGTGGAGAGCTTCCGCGATCCGGGGCTTCGGGAAATTGCACGCGGGGAGCTGTACTTTTTCTCGGCGCAGGCGGAAAACTGTGCAAAAACCGTAGAAAAATATCTGACAAGTGAGGATCTGGCGCTGCGGTTGTCTGCCGACATGCTGTATACGTTTGCAAATTTTACGCTGGGAAATGCAAAAAAGGCACAGAAGGCGAGGGAAGATGTGTACCGGTGTCTGGAAAAAGAATTGGAAACAGAAAAATCGCAGGAGCGGACGGCATACTGTCTGTTTGCGTGCTATGTGACGAGCGTGCTGATTCACATTCCGCCAAAAGACGGACTGCCGCCGCTGGAACAGTATCTCGTCCAGCTTCCGACCGGGCAGCGGTTGTTTGCCGTGAGTACGCTGGGGCATGCGGCCTATCTGAAAGGCGAGTATGCGAGAGCGCAGGGCATGGTACAGATGGCGATGGCCATGACGGAAAAGACGTATCCGATTCCGATGATCTATCTGAACTGCGTTGCGGCGATGTGCCAGATTAACCAGAAGGATCAGGAGGGGGCTACGCGGTCGGTGTTAAATGCCTGGGAGATGGCGCGAAAAGACAAGTTTCTGGAGCCATTTATCGAATACCACGGACTCCTGCAGGGTCTACTGGAATCGTGTATCCGCAAACAGGAGCCGGAGATCTACAAAAAGCTGGTGGACGGCGTGCTCGCCTTCAGCCGCGGCTGGATGAAAATCCACAATCCGCAGATGCAGAAAGTCGTGACCGATCTCCTTACTCCGATGGAATTTTCCATTGCCATGCTCGCCTGCCGCGGCTGGACAAACCAGGAGATCGGGGAGTATCTGGGGCTTTCGGTGAATACGGTGAAGCACTATGTGTCGGGGATTCTCGAGAAGCTCAATATAGATAAACGAGAAAAAATAAAAGAATTTGTAAACCAATAAGAAGTAAAAGATGGAAAGTGTCTGCTTTACAGTGAAAAAGCAGGCACTTTTTTTGCGCTAAACGGGCATGTTCTGAATATTCTGTATTTGGTAAAATAAGATAGAAAAAGTCATAAGAATGTGAAGGAAAGATCGAACTATGTCTGTAAGGAAGATAAAGGAAGGAGAGACCAGACAAATGAATGACAGAAAAGAGAAAAACAACAGCCAGGGCGTGACGCTCTCCAGAAAGACGCTGATAGCTGCAATTGCAGTCGTTCTTCTTCTGATTGCAGGCGGCGTCGCAGTCGGAATCAACTGGAATCACTGGTTTGGGGAAGAAACATCGAAGACAGAAGAACAAAAGGAAGCATTCCAGCCTGATCTCGACCCGGACGCAGAGAACTGGACGGGAGAGAAGATCCCGGACAAGAGCGAAGAAGAAGCCGTCGGCATCAAAATCCCGGGCTATCCGTCCATCACGATCCCGGCCGACCAGCAGGAAGTCGCAGTATCTCTTCTGAACCCGGAAGGCAATCCGTGTTACTTTACCTTCGAACTGGTTTTGAAAGATACCGATGAAACTCTGTACACATCAAAACTGGTAGCCCCGGGGCAGGCAATATCCAACATCACCTTATCCAAAAGCCTGTCCGCCGGAGAATACCCCGCAACCCTGCGCATCACCACCGCTTCTCTGGAAGACGGCAGCGCCATGAACGGCGCAAACGTAGAGACCGTGCTGATGGTGCAATAAAAAAGGAGGTGCAGACGCGGTGAAAAGACGAAAATGGATATCATTGCTCCTTTGTGGAGCGCTGGTTCTGATCACACTGCCGACAACGGCACTGGCGGAAGAGACAGAAATGGAAGCGGACGCGGGGGTGCAGGTGGAGAGCGTGGGTGAAGAAATACCGGTGGAAGAGGAAACAAACGCCGGTGTGGAAGAACAGGAAGAACAGATAGAAGAAATTGGCGAAGAGAAGATAGAGGCAGAAGAAGCCGTTGTTGCGGAAAGTGTGGGAGAAAACGGGACAGAGGTGCCGGAGGAAATCGTTGAGATAAAAGAAGAGGAGACAGTCGAGGAAACTCCGGAAGAGGAAATCCCTGAGGAGAACCCAGAGAGCACAAACGAAGAAGTCCCGGCTGAAACGGAACAGGAAAGTATTCCGACAGAAGAAAGTCTGAATCTGGAGAAAAGTGTAACAGTGTTGGCTGTAAACTACGCACTGACCACGCTGAAATCTCCGGGAATTGCAGTACAGGCAGGAACTTCGGTTTCCTATTACGATGAAAAAGGTGCAGAACATACAGCGAATTGCAATGGCGTTATTACACAGGCAAACATCGGAAACTATGGAACATTGACAACCGGCTGGTACGCAGTAGAAGGAACTGTGACCGGAGATACCCGCATCAAAGTTCAGGGGACTGTAAATCTGATTCTGGAAGATGGATGTTCCTTTACTGTAAACGGCGGTATCGAGGTCAATGAGGGGAATGCATTGACGATATGGGGACAGCAGAAAGGAAATGGGGAATTAAAAACTCAGAATTTCGAGAATTGTAATGCGGGAATAGGTGGCGGAGACAGGAAGTCCGGTGGAAATATTACTGTAGTCGGTGGTAATATTATTGCTATAGCATACTCCGCGGGAGCAGGAATCGGTGGTGGAGCTTATGGCAACGGTGGAATGATTACGATCAAAGGAGGAGAAATTGAAGCAGAAGGTGGAGAGGCAGGAGCAGGAATCGGTGGTGGGGGTTATGGCAACGGTGGAACGATTACAATCACAGGAGGAAAAATTAAAGCGAAAGGTATAGATGGAGGAGCGGGAATCGGTGGTGGCCGTCAAGGTGCTGGTGGGACGATTAAGATTCAAGGTGGCAACATATATGCTTCCATAAGAGATGCTCTAATTGCAAATGGAGACTTTGCAATTGGAGCAGGTATGAATGGATCCGGTGGAAGTCTTAGTATTAAGGATAGTGTCGTTATTACCAGAGGTAAAATCAATGAGTACAATAAGGATACCTGGAGTGGTATGATCTTTGAAAATACGGAAACGGATGGAATCGTATACGGAACCCCTACATTATCACAGGAATTTACCCTTGAATCCACCCGGAATCTTCTGATCCCAGAAAGCACTTCACTGCAGGGCACAGCGAAGCTCATAAATGAAGGTCATATTTATGTCCAGGGTACACTTGCAGAACCTGTGAGCGGCAATGTTTATTATCCGCTTACTATCGTGGATGGCACGGCCGAAGGCAGTGATGTCAGTACATATAAAAATCAGCTCTATGGCAGGGCGGACGGCACGATTACATTGAAAGGTACAAACGTTCCAGCAGGGCAGGCCGCAGTCTGGATATGTTCGGACGATACAGTAACGGTTACCAATAGCACCTTTACCATGCCCGCGAAGGCATTAACTTTCACACCTGTGGTAGCAGTTGTTTCATATTGGGACCCAGTCAATCAAAAAAATGAAACAGCAGGCTGCAACGCAATCCTGAAAGCAGACAATATCTCCCAATACACGACGCTGACAACCGGCTGGTACGCAGTAGAAGGAACCGTGACCGGAGATAACCGTATTGAAGTTCAGGGGACTGTAAACCTGATTCTGGAAGATGGCTGTTCCTTTACCGTAAATGGCGGTATCGAGGTCAATGAGGGGAATGCATTGACGATATGGGGACAGCAGGAAGGAAATGGGGAATTAAAAGCTCAGAATGTTGGAAATTATTGTGCTGGAATTGGTGGCGGAGACGGGAAGTCCGGCGGAAATATTACGATTAATGGAGGCATCATTCAAAGTAAAGGAAGGTATAGAGGAGCTGGAATTGGTGGAGGAGCCAGTGGTGCTGGAGGAATTATCACAATTAATGCTGGTAAAATTCAAAGTGAAGGAGGGCGTGGAGGAGCCGGAATTGGTGGAGGAGCCAGTGGTGCTGGAGGAACTATCACAATTAATGCTGGTAAAATTCAAAGTGAAGGAGGGTACAATGGAGCCGGAATTGGCGGTGGAATTCAGGGTGCTGGAGGAACTATTACGATGAATGGCGGAGAAATTACTGCCAGTGGGGAAACAAAAGAAAATGGAAAGAGTGGACTGGCAGCAGGAATTGGCGGTGGATTTGGAGATAGAGGACTTGGAGGAACAATCCTTATCACGTGCGGAACGATTCGCGCAAAAGGTGGGGAGGCGGCAGCAGGAATTGGTAGTGGAAATGCAGCAGACGGAACAAGTAATATTCATATTCAAGGTGGCATAATATATGCATCTACAAATATAGCAGATGGTCAGAATGAAAGTTTTTTTGAAAGATTTTATGCAATTGGAGGTGGATCAGGTTGGACGGATGGCAGTATTACTATTACAAATGGCGTTGTTATTACCAAGGGTCAAATCAATAAATCCAATAAGGATACTTGGAGAGGCCTGATCTTTGAAAATACTGAAACGGATGGAATTGTATACGGAGATCCGATATTATCACAGAAATTTACCCTTGAAGATACCCAGAATCTTTTGATTCCAGAAAATACCTCACTACAAGGCACAGCCAATCTCACAAATGACGGCAACATTTATGTCAGTGGTACCCTTGCAGAATCTGTGAGCGGAAGCGGAAAAGTACATTATGCGCTTACGGTTACCGGTGGTACAGCCGGAGGCGATGTCAGTACATATAAGAATCAACTTTATGGTAAGACAGGCGGTTCAGTTACATTAAATGCGACGAATGTTCCTGTCGGTCAGGCGGCAGGCTGGAGCTGTTCGGATGATACTGTGACGATCGCAAACGATGCCTTCACAATGTCCGCCAGAAAACTGACAGTTACCGCTCAGTATACCAACGCCCCATCCTACACCGTCACGATCCCTGCAAGCGTAGAACTGGGAAACACCGCAGAGATTCAGGCGGAGAATGTGAATGTGGTCAGCGGTTCGCAGCTTGTGGTCAGACTTTCCGATGCAAACGGATTGAAACTGACAACCCCGGAAGGCGCTGAGCAGCTTTACACGATAAAGAACGGGGAGAACAGCATCAGGGAAAGTGATGCCGTACTCACCGTAGCAGGCGGAACCGCAGATAACAGCGGAACAGTCAGTCTGGATTTCGCGCCGGACGGCGAGCCGAAATATGCCGGCGTTTACACAGGAACCGTAATGTTCAACGTTTCGGTGGAAACCGCATCGAATCCTTGAGAATGCCAAAAAGCATAACATAAAAAATACTTTAAACAGGAGGGAAACTCTATGAAAAAATTATTATCCATGCCTCTGGCACTTACACTGGTACTTGCCGCATCGACATCCGTCTTTGCAGCCGACATCAACCAGAACAGCACCCAGCAGAAGGCTGACACGACCGTAACATTCAAGGTCGATCCAGCCTACACCGTGACGATCCCGGCGAATGTAACCCTGGATCAGAAAACAGGCACTGACGGCACAATTACCTATGAAAAAGATCTGACCGTTTCCGCATCGGATGTCCGTCTGCTGGAGGGCAAAAAAGTTCAGGTAACGCTGGAAAGCAGTTTTAAACTGACGACCGGTGAGCAGGGAGCACAGTATGAGCTTCCCTACACCGTAAAGGTCGGCACTTCCGGTTCAGCAATCACAAACGGAGACGTTGTTGCCGACTTTACAACCCTCGATTCCGACAAGTGGTCCAGCACCCTGCATTTTGCGGCAGAAAATCCAACGTATGCCGGTGATTATAAAGATACCGTAACCTTCAACATCGCAGTTGTATAAAAAGAGAGGTGGAGCAAAATGAAAAAAAGGACAGCAGCCCTGCTGACGCTGCTTCTGACCTGCGGCGCAATGGCTGTGCCGGTGTCTGCGGCGGGGAATCAGCAGAACAGTACCCCTCAGAAATCGCAGGTCACGGTGACGACCTCCATCGACCCGACGTATACCGTCACGATTCCTGCGAACACCAGAGTTGCCTTTAACGCCGTATCGACGGAGTTCGGCGCAGTGAAGCTGGATGCCGCGCAGCTCGATCCCGGTTATGCCATTCAGGTCGAGCTTTTGGCCAGCGGAAAACTGAAAAATGCGGCCGATGCATCAAAAACCATTTCCTATTCTGTGAATGATTCCAAAGCGGCGTTTACTTCCGCAAAGTACACCGTAGCCGGACAGGAGACGCCTCTGACAATTGCCATCGCAAAGGATGAGTGGAACAAAGCCGCAGCGGGAAGCTACAGCGATACCGTAACCTTCACCGTTTCCTATGTGGATACTACAGGAACCCCGTAGTTTCTGCAACGCGGCGGCACGGGAAACGGAGGTGAATGCGATTGAAAAAGATCATGACAGTATTGTTGTCGTTCTTCTTCCTCTGCGGCATGCATGTGACAGCCTTTGCAGGTGACATCACCATCACAGCGAGCGTGCCGGGCAGCCATACGATTACCGTTGATGCCGACGGCGCGGAGGTATTTTGTGATGGAGCGGTGGGGAGCAGCTTTACCGTAGAACGGCTTTCCGAGCCGAAGCTGCTGATCCGCGCAGAAAGCGGCAGGGAGATCACAGAGATTCTGCTGAATGGGGAGAATATTACGAAGCAGATCCGGGGAGGATATTATACACTGGAGCCGGTTTACGAGGATCAGACGATTACCGTGATGACGGATGAAGCACCTGCGGCGCAGGGGAAAACCTACACGGTGCAGGGAACGGTGATGCGGAACGGGCAGCCGGTGAGCGGTATCACGATGGAGCTCCGCAGTACGCTGAAAACGTATGTGACGGATGCGAATGGAAAGTTTTCGTTCGCGGATGTGGAATGCGGAAAGCATTCGCTGACAGCGCTGGAAAACGGAGAGATCGTCGGCTACGTGGAGTTTATCCTGCTGGAAGGAAATCAGGTTGATCTGTCGCTGACGGAGGGCGTTTATACGGTAAATACGAATCAGAATGCAATCGGCATGGATCTGGTGCTGACGCTGGAAAGTAACAATACGATGCGCATGACAGAGGCAAAAGAAGTTTCAAGTGAGCCAAAGACGGAGCCTGCTTCCGGCGGCAATGGCAGCAATCCGGGCAGCGGCGGAAGTCAGACCGGAGGCGGGAAAAACGGCAGCAGTGCGAATACAAAGAACCCAAAGACCGGAGATACGGCAGACCCGATGATGTGGTTTGCAGTGCTTCTGATTTCCGGAGTCGTTCTGCTGCAGGCTGTTTTCATTTTCGATAGAAAGAAGAAACAACAATAATGGAAAAGCAGAGAATTTTCGGTTCGCCGGGTCTCTGCTTTCCTTGTGTTTTCGGGAGCATTTTGTTACAATGGAGACAGAAAAGAGGGAAGCCTATGTGGATAAAAAAATTACCTGGCGCCGTGGCAAATGCGGCGGCATTGATTCTGAATGTGTTTGTGATTCTGATGATTGCAGCGCTGTTTCTCCATCAGCAAACGACGGGAGAGCGCGTAAAAGAGACGATTACACGTTTTTCCACGACATCGCAGGAGTATTATGCCGAAGGCGAGACCTACAGCCAGACGAGCAACCGGGTGCATACGTATTCTGTGAAAGAACAGTCCAAATAAGAGGAAAAGATGAGGTAAATTATGCTCCAGAAGTGGAAAAAAGAAGGGAAAAGGTTCCATCCTGTGGAAAAGCAGGGAGATGAAGAGGAAACGGCGGAGCTTTCAGTAAAAATACGGGCGGCAAAGCTCCGTGATCTGCCGATGAGTCTGCGAATTCTGATCGTGAATCTCAGTCTGTTTCTGATTCTGTGCGCCGTATTTTTTATGGCAGGCGCGTATCTGTATGCGCCGCAGGCGACAGGACGGAATTACATGGAAGCATGCCTGGCAGGAGACTGGAACAGTGCATACGATGTATGCCAGTTCCCGGACAGCACGTTTCTGTCGCGGAAGAACTACGTCAATGCAATGACCTGGAAAGCAAAACAGGACGGCACTGACGGGCAGGAAACACCGGAGATCAAGAGCTTTTTCATGCGCAGAAAACAGAATCTTGAGACCGGGGAAAACAGGATTTATGCTGTGCGGTACACGTTAAAAGGCGTGAGCGACTCGCAGGAAGAAACATTGGAGATCGCCGCCGGGGATACCGTAAAATGGAACTTCAAAGAGTGGTACGTTGTGCCGAAAGACAGCTACGTGACGGATGTCGAAATCACCGTCCCGGCGGATGCCTCGTTCTATCTGGACGGCGTGCAGGTCGGGAAAAAGTATTTAAAAGAAACGGCAGACAACGTCAGCGTCTACAAAATCCCGTATCTCTTTCTCGGCGGCCACACCATTGAGCTGACCGAAAAACAGAAAGACCCATACCGCGAGATCATCCTCGTGCAGGACAACAGCAGCATGGAATTTCTGCCGGACTTAAAACTTAACGATTCCACCGGAAAAACCATCGCCGACCGCGTCGAAGAGTCCCTGGACAAGGTATTCACAGCCGCAGCCGCCGGAAAATCCTTCAGCACCATCAAAAATGAATTTTCCGCCGACACCGCCGTACAGAAAACCGCCAAAGAACAGTACCAGCAGCTCTGCGATGCCTACCTGAACAGCGACACCAACACCGGAATCACCAGCATCACCGTGAGCAGCGTCTCCACAACCGTAACCAACGAATCCAACCAGATGAAGATCGAAACCAACGTGACCGCTGCGATCGAGCGACGAACCCGTTTCCTCCATTTCTTCCGCAAAACCAAAATAGAGACCGTCACCTGGAAACTCGAGTCCGTTGTGACGCTGGAAAACGAAAAATGGGTGATGGGCAGCGATTTCCTGACTAAAATAGGACATGAGGCATAAGGTGTTTGCTTCCGTTGTTCTGGCAACGTTAAAACTTTGCAGTTACTCTTAAGCAGAGAGGATAATCAGGCTGGACAGGTGAAAGACCTGTGATTTGGTGGCAAAGCACCAGAAAGAAACCAGGTTTTTTAAAAGAGAGTGACAAAGAGTGATTTTGTATCCGCTTTTACCATGGGTGCAGAGTCACTCTTTTTTTGTGACAAGATGTTAAGAAACGATAAACATTAATTTACCAGAAGAGGAAAAATGTAAGAATTTGTACCTTGCATCTTAGGTCAGATCACGTTATGATAGTAAGTAGAAAAATGTCGAAAAACGTTTGCGTTACGATGGAAGAAAGTTCCGCAAAGGGGCGGGACGATGGAGTATAAACAGATCATATGGAAAGAAAATCATTGAAACAGAGAAGAAAGCAGATGCGCCGCAGACGGATGATGCAGAAAGTGTCACGGATTTCCCTGTGTGTGGTGGTCGGCCTTCTTTTTCTTGCGCTTATCTGGAAATTTGCGGGAGCGCAGCTTGCGAAAAAAGGAATTGTACTGAGTAATGACACAGCCGCAAAGACGGTGAGCGAGACGGCGCCGGAGGCGGAGGACGGATCGGGAAATGCGGGAATTAAGAAGCTTGCGGAGACCACGCCGCCGAATGAGACGCCGGGATGGCAGTACAGCTCGTTGGGCTGGTGGTACGCAACGGATGCCACAACGTACTACGTCAACGGCTGGGCAGATATCGACGGAAACCAGTACCATTTTGATTCCAATGGTTACATGGCGACCGGCTGGAAAGCGATCGGCGGAAAAGGCTGTTACTTTGATGACCAGGGTGTTTACCAGCCAGACCGCAACGGCTCGATGATGGTAGCCCTGACCTTTGATGACGGCCCAGGCGTCTATACCAGCACGCTTCTCGATACGCTGGAGCAGTACGGGGCACAGGCGACGTTCTTTATGCTCGGCAGCAATGTGGAAAAATACGGCGCAGACATCATCCCGCGTATGGCGGCAATCGGCTGTGAGCTTGGAAACCATTCCTATGCTCATCCGAATATGAAAGAACTGAGCCTCGACGACGGCCTCGCCCAGTTCCAGATGACCGATGATCTGATCGCCCAGTACAACAACGGCCAGGGCGCGTCCGTTGTCCGTTTTCCGTACGGAAACAGCACCGACGACCTGCTTGCATCCATCGGCCTTCCGAGTATCATGTGGGATGTCGATACGCTCGACTGGCAGACGAAAAATGTCCAGGCGAATATCAGTGCCGTTCTCGATAACGTGAGCCCGGGGGACATTATTCTGATGCACGATATCCACGAAACAACCGTAGAATCATGTGCGACGATCGTGCCGGAGCTGATGAACCGCGGCTATGAGCTTGTCACGGTTCATACCCTTGCCGCAGCAAACGGCGTGGATCTTGCAGCGGGAGAGACGTATTACGGCTTCCATGGCGGAACGACAAACGAATAGAAAACAGAATGGAAAAACGACAAAGAACCGCCGGTTTACTCTCAAATCAAGAGTGAACCGGCGGTTCTTATGTCATTTTATGAAAATTTATTTCATTGCCGCTCTCTTACGAAGTCTGGAATCCAGCTCTTTCTTACGGATACGTAAGGAAACCGGAGTAACCTCAAGAAGCTCGTCCTTGTCGATGAAGTCCAGAGCCTGCTCCAGGGAAAGGATTCTCGGCGGAGTCAGACGCAGTGCCTCGTCGGAGGAAGAAGTACGGGTGTTGGTCAGGTGTTTCGTCTTGCAGACGTTCAGCTCGATATCCTCGGCCTTACCGTTCTGTCCGATAACCATACCGGCGTAAACCTTCTCGCCAGGTCCGATGAACAGAGTACCGCGCTCCTGTGCGGAGTACAGACCGTAGGTAACGGACTCGCCTGCCTCGAAAGCGATCAGGGAACCCTGTTTGCGGTATTCGATGTCGCCCTTGTACGGTGCGTAATCTTCAAACTCGGTGTTCAGGATACCAGTTCCTTTGGTGGAGGTCATGAAGATTCCACGGAAACCAATCAGGCCTCGTGCCGGGATTTCGAACTCCAGACGGGTGGAACCATCGCTTGCGCGGCTCATGCCGTGAAGCTCGCCTTTACGCTCGCTGAGGAGCTGGATGACAGTACCGGAGAACTCGTCCGGAACGTCAACGTATGCGATTTCCATTGGCTCGAGTTTGCGTCCGCGCTCGTCCTCTTTGTAGATAACCTCTGCCTTACTTACTGCGAACTCATATCCCTCACGGCGCATGTTTTCGATCAGGACGGACAGATGCAGCTCACCACGGCCGGAAACCTTGAAGCAGTCTGCGGAATCAGTCTCCTCGACGCGGAGAGAAACGTCAGTGTTCAGCTCACGCATCAGACGGTCACGCAGGTGGCGGGAAGTTACGTATTTACCTTCTTTACCGGCCAGCGGGCTGTCGTTTACGATGAAGTTCATGGAAATAGTCGGCTCGGAGATTTTCTGGAACGGGATGGAAACCGGGTTGTCCAGATCGCCGCAGAGAGTATCTCCGATGTGGATATCCGGGATACCGGAAACAGCAACGATAGAACCGATGCCTGCCTCAGTAACCTCTACTTTTTTCAGTCCGTCAAATTCATACAGTTTGCTGACCTTTACTTTTTTCTTCTTGGTCAGATCGTGGTGGTTGACCAGCATAACGTCCTGGTTCACGCGGATCGTTCCGTTTTCAACTTTGCCGACACCGATACGTCCAACGTATTCGTTGTAGTCGATGGTACTGATCAGAAGCTGTGTGCCAGCTTCCGGATCGCCGGTCGGAGCCGGGATGTATTTCAGGATGGTCTCGAACAGAGGAGTCATATCCTTCGGGGTATCGTTCAGATCGAGTACCGCATGACCCATCTTTGCGGATGCATACAGAAACGGACAGTCAAGCTGTTCGTCAGATGCATCGAGGTCCATCAGAAGCTCGAGCACTTCGTCGATAACTTCATCCGGGCGTGCTTCCGGGCGGTCGATCTTGTTGATGCAGACGATAACGGACAGATCCAGCTCGAGTGCTTTTTTCAGCACGAATTTGGTCTGCGGCATAGCGCCCTCGAATGCGTCTACAACCAGAATAACGCCGTCTACCATTTTCAGAACTCGCTCAACCTCGCCGCCGAAGTCCGCATGGCCTGGGGTGTCGATGATGTTGATTTTCGTTCCTTTGTAGTAAACTGCTGTATTTTTGGAAAGAATGGTGATTCCACGCTCACGCTCGATATCGTTCGAGTCCATGACACGTTCCTGAACCTCCTGATTGGCACGGAAAACGCCGCTCTGTTTCAGAAGCTCGTCTACCAGTGTAGTTTTACCATGATCGACATGGGCGATGATGGCAACGTTTCTTACATCTTCTCTCGTTGTTTTCATTTCTTCATTCCTCTTCCTATGGGTTGACCCTGCCGGGTTCAATTTTTCAAAATTTCAAGCCGGCCGGGAATGTTTATCACAGCACAAAGGCAGGTGCCTTGCCGTTTTGTCTCTGCTGGATGCCTGCCTATCTGAACTATTATAGCACAGAACAGAGAAAAAAAACAGGGAAGATGTGACATTTTTTGTATTGCAATGGTAGAAAATACGAAGCATGTGGTGCGGTTTTTACAGAAACATATACAAAAAATTGGGCAGAATGCTGATTTGAATAGAAATAAAAAAATCTGGAAAAAAGTGGTTCTGAAAAAGAAATGTGGTTCATACATTAGGATTATAGATCAGCAAAGTACCGATCAGAAATCAATATTCAGAAAGAAAAGACAAAGGAAGGGGATTTTCATTATGGCAGACAAGATGATTGAAAACAATCAGGTGGTTATCATGGGAGAGATTGTCTCCCCGTTTACATTCAGCCATCAGGTATTCGGAGAGGGCTTTTACCTCGTCGATGTGATGGTCAAGCGGTTGAGTGAATCGCAGGACATCATTCCGGTGATGGTCTCCGAACGGCTGGTGGACGTATCACAGGATTACCAGGGTGAGTGGATCTGCATCAGCGGTCAGTTCCGGTCCTACAACCGCCACGAGGAGAAGAAGAACCGTCTGGTACTCTCCGTATTTGCGCGGGAATTAAGCTTCGTGGAGGAAGAGGACGATTCCGTCAAATCCAACCAGATTTACCTCGATGGATACATATGTAAACCGCCGGTCTACCGGAAAACACCTCTGGGAAGAGAGATCGCCGACCTTCTGATCGCGGTCAACCGTCCGTATGGAAAATCAGATTATATCCCGTGCATCTGCTGGGGACGGAATGCGCGGTATGCCTCTGCGTTTGCCGTGGGCGGCCACGTTCTCATCTGGGGACGGATCCAGAGCCGGGAATATATGAAGCGGCTGAGCGAGACGGAAATGGAAAAGCGGACCGCATATGAGGTTTCGGTGAGCAAGCTGGAATATAGTGAGAGTTAAAGCGCGATCCGCTGTTGACAAGAAAATTTAATGATGCTATAGTAAAAGCAGAACTGAAGTGGATAGAGGTCGCATTACTTCAAGAGTACCTTTTCGGATGCCTCAGCAGCAAAAGAAGAAGAGGAAAAGGGAAGAATGCCGAAGGACATCCGGCGCTGAACCGGTATGCTCCTGGGCGCAGGTTGAAAAAATCTGCGACTGTCATCGAGAGATGGAGAGCTATCTGATCATAGATACTGCGTATGTGTGAATTTGGAGGCGATCTTATCTGGGATGAGGCGCCTCTTTTTTAAATGGAAAGTGAAATTTTCCGTGGGAGATAAGCTCCGGCGACTGATTTCTTATGGTTTTATCTGACACAACATACAGGAGGAAAAGAGAATGTCTATTTTTAAAGGTGCAGCTGTTGCAATTATCACACCGATGACCGAAACACAGGAAGTGAATTACGAAAAACTCGGAGAACTGATTGAGGAGCAGATCGCCGGCGGAACCGACGCCATCGTTATCTGCGGAACCACCGGTGAGGCTTCGACCCTGTCCCATGAGGAGCATCTGGATGCCATCAAATATACCGTGGAAAAAGTAAATCACAGAATCCCGGTAATTGCAGGAACCGGCTCCAACAGCACGGAGACAGCAATTTATCTGTCTCAGGAAGCAGAAAAATACGGCGTGGACGGACTTCTTCTCGTTTCTCCGTATTACAATAAAGCAACACAGAAGGGTCTGATTGCACACTTTACCGCAATCGCAGACAGCGTCAAAGTGCCGGTCATCCTTTACAACATTCAGGGCAGAACCGGCGTAAACATTGCACCGGAAACGATCGTCTATCTGTTCAACAACGTTGAGAATATCGTTGCAGTCAAAGAGGCTTCCGGAAACATTTCCCAGGTCGCAAAAATTATGCAGCTGACCGATGGAAAGATCGATCTGTACTCCGGAAATGACGATCAGGTTGTGCCGATCCTTTCCCTTGGCGGAAGCGGTGTAATCTCCGTTCTTTCCAACGTAGCACCGCGTGAGACCCACGACATGGTACAGAAATTTCTCGACGGCGATGTGGCCGGATCCAGAGAAATCCAGCTGAGAGCACTGCCGCTCATCGATGCGCTGTTCTGCGAAGTAAACCCGATTCCGGTAAAAGCAGCGCTGAACCTGATGGGCAAAGAGGTTGGACCGCTTCGTCTGCCGCTGACCGAGATGGAGCCGCAGAACCAGGAGCGCCTGGCAAAGGCTATGAAAGATTTTGGAATCAAACTGGCTTAAGTTAAGAATACACGAAGTAAAGAAGGAAAAAGACAATGGTTAAAATTATTATGCATGGCTGCAACGGCCATATGGGACAGGTCATCACCGGCCTGGTAAAAGAAGATGCAAATGCAGAAATCATAGCCGGAATCGATATGAACGACAACGGCCAGAACGATTACCCGGTATTCAAAAGCCTGGCAGAATGCGATGTTCCGGCAGACGTAGTCGTTGACTTTTCTTCCTACAAGGCAGCCGACGCACTGCTCGATGCCTGCAAGGAGAAAAAACTTCCACTCGTCCTCTGCACCACAGGCCTCACCGAGGATCAGCTCAAAAAAGTGCAGGAGACCAGCAAAGAAATCCCGGTTCTCCGCTCTGCAAATATGTCCCTTGGTGTGAATACGCTGATGAAACTGGTACAGGCAGCTGCAAAAGTGCTTGCCGAAGCAGGCTTTGATATGGAGATCGTGGAGAAACACCACAAACTGAAATGCGACGCTCCAAGCGGAACCGCCATCGCCCTGGCAGACAGCCTGAACGCGGCAATGGACAACCAGTACCACTACGTATACGACAGAAGCCAGCGCCACGAGCAGCGTGACTCGAAAGAAATCGGAATCTCTGCTGTACGCGGCGGCACTATCGTCGGAGATCACGACGTCATCTTCGCGGGACCGGATGAAGTTGTTACTCTGTCCCACAGGGCATATTCCAAGGGAGTTTTTGGAAAAGGTGCTGTAGAGGCCGCAAAATTCCTGGCTGGAAAGCCAGCCGGTATGTATGATATGCAGGATGTGATTGCTGCGAAGTAAGGCAGAAGCAGGAAATAGAAAAGATAAAAAAGAAGGCAGGCTGTGTGCAGTTGCACAGCCTGCCTTCTTTCGAGCTGCTTTTCTTGTAATAGGAATACGTTCCTCTGTCAAAAAATCTATTTCAGCTCCCGTTCCGCTTTTTCCCAGAGCTCTTCATCAAGATCAGTCAGCGCCAGTGCATCCGCAAGTTCCCGCACCCGTTTTACCGTGAGATAAAAGTAATTGATACCGCAGGTCAGCGTCCGCTTTAAGGAGCGGGCAAGTACACTGCCGTGGGTTTCCAGTTCGGCACGGTCGAACTCGGCGAGATAGCCCTCGAGATCATAGGGGATCTGAAAACATTCGATCTGCCATGTGCTGTTTTCCAACGTCAGAATTGCGAAGTGCGCATGGCCGCCGACATCATCAAGCGCAAGCCCAAGGGATCCTGGATTCAGATACGTTTTTCCTGCGTATTCTTTCTGTTCCTGCTTGTGGCTGTGGCCGCCAAGCAGGATGGAGGCATCGAGATTTTCCAGATGAGAAAGCAGGAGCTCCGGATGCAGCCCGAAATTCCCTCGGATTTCACCAGGTGCGCCGTGGCAGAGCCGAAGTGCCGGGAAAAGGGATTCACGGCAGGTGTCCGGTGTAACTTCTTCCTGCGGCACAAAAACGGGAACCAGTTTCCCGGCTTCATCCAGCTTTCCAATCAGAACACCGTCTGTCGGCAGCTGCTCAAAAAATTTTAGATCCTGCTCGGTAAGATTTCGAAACGTGTAATCCAGAAGCCCGCTCGTCGAAGAACCCGCCTTCCAGTTCTGCGGCTGCCAGAGATTCTCAAGCAGATATTCCTCCCGGTTGCCGCGCACCAGATAGCACGGAAACTCCTCCTGCATTTCGCGGAGCACCCCCATCATCCTCTGCGGAAACGGCCCATCCGTCACAAAATCCCCCAGCCCGATGATACCGTCAATTTGCTGCCTGCGAAGAAACTCCATCACCTCTGAGAGTGCATAATAATTCCCATGAAGATCACTGATTACTGCTAATTTCATGTGTTTTCCTTTCTATGTCAAAATCATAAAATGCGAGATACTGTCTTGATTTTATCAAATGGTGAGAAGGAACGCAATTTATAAAAATATAAGCCAGGCAATTGATGAAATGATGGAAGACAGCAAAACGGAAGGCATTGAAAAAGGCAAACTTGAGGTGTTATCAAATTTATTAAAAAAAGGAACGATCAGCATTCAGGATGCCGCCGACTGTATGGCAGTGTCTGTGGCAGAATTTAAGAAGCTGGTCAATAAGTATCCCATCTGATTCCGAAAAACCTGCTGACAGAAAAAGCATGTTATGATAAGATCAAAGGCAGAGAGTTTCGAATATCTTTACTGTCGGAGGGAATGTATGATTAATCGGGAAGACATGCTGGAGCTGACGAGGAGGATGACGCCGGCGCGGACTTCGTTTGTGCGGATGGCGGGTTGCTATACGGATTCGGATGGGGAGTATGACGGCAGTTTCAACATTCATTTTCTGAAACTGTCCGGTTCGGAAAAGGCCAGGAATCTGGCGATTGCCAAGAAAATTCCGTTTGCGGAATCGAATGAGAAGCTGCGGGAATACCGTTTTCCGGAAACATCCCAGGGGCCGGGCAGTATCTGGCAGATGCTGATGGCGCTGCGGGAATGCGGACTGAAGAACGATGCGCTGTTGGAAACGTTCTATGATATCCTGATCGAAGGATTGCAGATTCACGGGGCTTATGCCATTTACATGTTTTATGACCGGTATGATATTCCTGCAAAGGCTTCCGATAAAGAGCGCCTGGGGGAATCCGAGGAGATGTTCCCCTATCTGATCTGCGCTGTCTGCCCGTTGGTTGGAGAATACGAGCCGGGAAATCCTATCTGTGGATTTCTGTTCCCTGCCTTTGTGGACCGGAGCGGAGATCTGGAACGGGTTGATATTTATGCAGAGCGTGCAGCGTGGGGCGATCAGATGGCCAGCATTCTTGGCGCGAAGGGCAGAAAATTCAGATGCGGTCTGTAAAAGAAAAAATCGAAAGTGACGGATCAAACCAGGTGCTGATGTGCCTGGCAGTAAAAAAACTTCCCGGCGAACCTGCATATATCGTTCGCCAAGGGAAGTTTTTTAGATACGGGAGCAGCAGAAGTGCATATTTACTGTGCCATCCCCGCTCCATTCTGTGTAGTTGCTCCGTTTTCCTGCGGATTCTGCGTCTCATTGTCGCCGCCGCTTACCACATCGTCCACCGCGCGGCCGACATCCTCAACGCCCTCACCGACACCACGGGTCACATCTTCAGCGGCGTCGCCGACATCATCTCCAAGGGTATTTCTATCCCCGGTATTTGTACCGTTCGTACCGTTGGCATTCCCATCGGTGCCCTCCGTCACATCATTTACATTGTCGTTTGACGGCATCTCTGTCGTATTGACATCGTTTCTGTTATCCGTCTGTCCCATGTCGCTCTCCGTGTTGGTATTGCCATTTCCGGTGTCGTTCGTGGTGTTGTTTCCACAGGCCGTCATCCCGGCCAGTAATACCGCCAATGCCAGCGTCATACACACTCTTCTGATTTTTCTCATCTTCAAAATCTCCTTTCCCTAACAGTGTCTGGACAGTTGCTAGTATTTGAAAAATGCCGGAAAATATACGGAAAAAAGAGGCTTTTGGAAATCTTGACAAAGGAAGAAAAAAACACTAAAACAAAAAGTACGAAAACGGACTAAAAACGAAAACAGGATATATCGAAATGGAAGTCAATCCGGCAAACCGGCGGGAAAAAATCATCAGTCTGACTGAAACGGGAAAACAGTATGCGAGAGAGCTGGTTCTTCCGCTGTTTCAGTCCGAGGAGGAAGCTGCGGCGCAGTTTACGGAGCAGGAGATGAAAGAAGTAATCCGGATGCAGGAAAAATTTGCCGATGCACTGGCAAAGAGTATGGAGGAAAAGGTATCCATAGTTCACAATCTGTCCGCTTCGTGATATGATAACAGCAGAATTCGAAAAGGAGAGAAAGAGAATGAAAGAAGAACTGAAGAAATCCCTTCGCACCTACGGCGCCCTGCTGCTGCTCGGTGTGACCGGCGTTCCGCTCGGTGCGGCAGTCGGTCTGATTGAGGCGCTGTTCTGCCGTCTGCTTTTGAAAGTCACGGCTGTTCGCGTGGCACATCTTTTCTGGTGTCTGCCGTTTCTCGCTATGGCAGGTCTTGTGATCGTGGCAGTCAATCAGAAATTCGGTGGCAGGGGAAAAGGAGGCATGAGTCTGATTTTTGGTGTAGCGTATGAGGAGGAGACAGAGCTTCCGCTTCGCATGATTCCGCTGGCAATGCTCTCAACGGCGTTGACGCATCTGTTCGGTGGAAGTGCCGGCCGCGAGGGCGTTGCCGTTCAGATCGGTGCTGTGTTTTCCTATTTTGCTGGCAAAAAATTACCGTTTAAAAACGCGCCCGGTATCTTTCTGGTAACCGGTATGGCCGCCGGCTTTGCGGGCATGTTCGGAACGCCGATTGCAGCTGTGATCTTTGCGGTAGAGGTGCTCGCTGCGGGTGAAATGCGGTACGAGGCACTGCTTCCGGCGTTTACCGCATCTTTCTCTGCGAGCGCTGTAGCTTCCCTGCTTGGAATCCGCAAAGAAAATCTGGCTGTCCACATCAGCGAAAGCCTGACACCGTTCCTGCTGGTGCGTCTGATTACACTTGGTATTATTTTTGGAATCACAGGCGGCCTCTTCGCCTGGTGCTTAAAGCACACGAAAAAATATCTCGGCGAAAAAATCAAAAATCCGCTGGTACGTGTTTTCTCCATCGGTGTTATCCTTAGCATTCTGTTCCTGCTTCTGTACCGAGGACGGTATTGCGGCTTTGGAACGAATCTGGTGGAAGCGGTATTTCATGGGGAAAAGGTATATGCATATGACTGGGCGCTGAAATTTATCCTGACAATTCTGACACTGTCCGCCGGGTTTCAGGGCGGCGAGGTAACACCGCTGTTTACCATCGGAGCAACCCTGGGAGCAGTCCTTGGCAATCTGTTCGGTATTCCGGTGGAGCTTTCCGCGGCGCTTGGCTATGCGGCGGTTTTCGGTGGCGGAACCAATACCTTACTGGCGGCTATTTTCATCGGCGGCGAGATTTTTGGCTACGATTATCTGCCATATTTCTTTATTGTCTGCACCGCGGCCTACGTATTCAACCGCAACAGCTCGATCTATTCCCGCCAGAAACTGACGAAATACAGCTGCTGATAACAGAAACGTCACAAAGTTATCACACACCGTTACGTGTTACAGTTCACTGGTGCCCAGCGAACTGTAACATTCGCAACCTTCATTTAAAGTTTTGCTTCGCAAAAGGAGGGTTGCTCACACCTGAAACATGTTCTTACGCAGCGAAACAGCAAGTGTTTCACTGCTGAGTGAACAGTAACGGTTACGTTACGATACGGGTTGACGCGTTTCCGGGAATGAGGTTATACTAGAGGTATCATATACGAAAAAGGAGTAACGAATTATGAAAGGTATCGTACTTGCCGGAGGTTCCGGCACACGTCTTTATCCGTTAACTATGGTAACATCGAAACAGCTTCTCCCGATCTATGACAAGCCGATGATCTATTATCCGCTGTCTGTTCTTATGAATGCAGGCATCCGCGACATCCTGATCATCTCCACCCCGCAGGACACCCCGCGTTTCGAGGCACTGCTCGGTGACGGCCATCAGTTCGGTGTACAGCTTTCCTACAAGGTACAGCCAAGCCCGGACGGACTGGCACAGGCCTTCATCATCGGCGAGGAGTTCATCGGGGATGATTCCGTTGCCATGGTGCTCGGCGACAACATCTTCTTCGGACACGGTCTGAACAAACGCCTGAAAGCAGCAGTAGAAAACGCTGAGACCGGAAAAGGCGCAACCGTATTCGGCTATTATGTAGATGATCCGGAGCGTTTCGGAATCGTAGAATTTGACTCCGAGGGAAAAGCCATCTCCATCGAAGAGAAACCGGAGAAACCGAAATCAAACTATTGTGTTACAGGTCTGTATTTCTATGACAACAAAGTCGTAGAGTATGCAAAGAACCTGAAACCGTCACCGCGCGGAGAGCTTGAGATCACCGACCTGAACCGGATCTATCTGGAAGACGGCAGTCTGAACGTTGAGCTTCTCGGACAGGGCTTCACCTGGCTGGATACCGGTACACATGAGAGTCTGGTAGAGGCAACCAACTTCGTAAAAACCATCGAGACGCATCAGCACCGCAAGATTGCGTGCCTGGAGGAGATCGGTTACCTGAACGGCTGGATCGGCAAAGACCAGCTTCTGACCGACATCGAACCACTGAAGAAAAATCAGTACGGCCAGTATCTGATGGATGTGATGAACGGAAAATATATCGACAAATAAAAGCGAACAGCGTTGAAGAAAACTGCCCCGGAAGAAAAATCCGGGGCAGTTTTTGAAAAAAATGCTTGACCATGACATAACGTCATCCTTTATACTCATGGTACAAACAGAAAATCAGACTGAAAAACAAGAGACAGACAAAACATAACGATAACAAAATCAGAAAAAAGGAGAACCATTATGAGAGTATTTGTAACAGGTGTAAAAGGCCAGCTCGGCCATGACGTCATGAATGAACTTGCAAAACGCGGTCATGAAGGAATCGGCGTTGATATTGAAGAAATGGATATCACCGATGCAGAAAGCGTAAGAAAAGTCATTACCGAAGCAAACCCGGATGTCGTAATCCACTGTGCAGCATGGACCGCTGTAGACCTTGCTGAGGATGATGACAAAAAAGAAAAAGTACATCAGGTCAATGCAGTCGGAACCGAGAACATCGCAAAAGTCTGCCATGACCTTGACTGCAAAATGATCTACATCTCCACCGACTACGTATTCGACGGCCAGGGTACCCGCCCGTGGGAGCCGGATGATGAGCGTCATCCGCTGAACGTATACGGCCAGACGAAATACGAGGGAGAGCTCGCGGTAGAGAAATGGGTGAAAAAATTCTACATCGTCCGCATCGCATGGGTATTCGGCGTGAACGGAAAGAACTTCATCAAGACCATGCTGAACCTTGGAAAGACACACGATCATCTGACTGTTGTAGATGATCAGGTAGGAAGCCCGACCTACACCTACGACCTGTCCCGCCTGCTTGTCGACATGGCAGAGAAAGAGAACTACGGCCGCTACCATGCAACAAACGAGGGACTCTGCTCCTGGTATGAGTTCGCCTGCGAGATTTTCAAACAGGCCGCTGAGATCGATCCGGCTTACGGAAAAGTAAGTGTATCACCGGTAAGCTCTGACCAGTACCCGGCAAAAGCAAAACGGCCGTCCAACAGCCGCATGAGCAAAGAAAAACTGACGGAGAACGGATTCGAAAAACTGCCGACCTGGCAGGATGCGCTGCACAGATATCTGCGCGAGATCGAATTCTGATAGCAAACCCCGAAAATAACGCAAAAAAGCAGTGCTGAATTTTTTTGTCCTCTTCCGGCAAGAAGACACGTTCTGCGGTGGGAGATGAATTTGGTTTCTGAGATTGCTATAAATATTTCCAATAGGCGGAGCCCCAGGTAAAACGGGGGCTCCTTTTTTTATGACAAACCCATGTATTCAACAGGGAGAATGCCCCTTTTTCTTTTGTGAATATTGACAGAAAATGCCGTTAAAATTCTCACATTGGATCCGGGTATTTCTGTTGACATTTGAACATGAAATTGCCATTATGAAAGCAGAATCTTTACGTATCCGGCAGGGGGCAGGAACGTGAAGATGACAAAAGAAGGCATGGGGGATGAAGCAATGAAAAAGAGTCTGTTTTACCGGGCAAAAAAGATGCCGCCATCTGCGCAGATCATGCTGCTGTTTGCCGTCGAGGGTGTATTTCTGCAATATATCACATCGATCAACGGTTTCGGCCTGAATCTGTATGCGACAAACATGGGTGCAACCGACAGTCAGATCGGCATTATCCAGATGGTGCCGAACATTGTAGCGTGTGCAGCACTGCTGCCGCTTGGAATTCTGGCGGATCGTCTGAAGTCGACAAAGACGATACCGATTCTTACGCTTCTTGTGATGTGTGCCGGCTATGCATTTCTTGGAAGTGTACCGGCACTCGGCGAGAGATGTATGGAGCTGTTTTTTGTATCACTGGCATTTACTGCGGGGGCACTTGCTATTTACAATGCGCAGTGGCAGGCAATGTTCGGTGCTGCGGTTTCACTGCGGCAGCGAAACGATGTCTATGCCTTTCGGAATCAGTTCATGTTTGTGATTGGCATTCTTGCACCGGTGATCTGCGGGATTCTGATGGGAAGATGCCACACGGCCGATGGAAAACTTCTGGTACTCCGAAGCTTCTTTTATCTGTGTGCTGTCTGCGTTCTGCTGCAGGCCGCTGCAATCAAAAAAATTCCGGTGAAACAGCAGGAGGAGGGCAAAGCTCCGGCAGAAGCGGGGAAGGCATCCTCACGTTTTTCTGTTTCCGATCTGCTGGAGGCGATCACAAGCGTGGGGAAAAATAAAGCATTGCGCTGGTTTTTCGTGCCGGTGGTCTTTTTCTATATCACCTGGCAGCTTGACTGGAGCATGTGGTATTTAGGACAGGTCAAATACTGCAAAATGTCGGAGATGACACTTTCCATCTGCAACGGTGTTTTCAATATCGGTCAGCTTGCGGCAGTTGGAATGATCGCGAAGGTTGTCCGGAAAAAATCGCCGGATTTTGCACTGATTTTCGCCGGGATCGGTCTTTGCTTCTGCCCCGTTATTATGATTTTGGTTCCACATTTACCGTTGGCGTACCGCGGGGTTACTTTTATTGTTCTGATGACGGTTCTGAACGCTCCACAGTGTGCCATTGCACTCTGCACGGTACAGATTCTTTTAAATGCCGCACCGGAAAAGAACCGTTCGCTTTTGATCAGCCTCTTTACGATGATGACGACGCTGACCAACAGTGTTCTGCCGCTGCTCGGTGTCCGGTTATATACGGCACTTGGGGCAGATCTTACGGCACTGTACCGGTTCAATCTGATAGATCTTGGGGTTCGCATTTTATCCACACTCGGGCTGGTATGGCGTTATCAGAAGGCGAAAAAAGATGGCTTTCTGACAAAGATTTCGGATTGAGACGGGCCGTAAAAGCCGAAAATAACATTTACAACAGGAACGATATCGTGTATGATAAATGTGGCTTTCTTTGCACGTATGGAAAAGAGAAGCGCAAAAAGGAGTTTAAACAATGAAATGGAATAAATTTACATTAAAAACAAGATCGGAAGTGGAAGACATTGTGATCTCTACTTTGGCCGATGTGGGAATCGAAGGCGTGGAAATTCAGGACAAACAGCCTTTGACCGAGAGCGACAAACAGCAGATGTTCGTAGATATCATGCCGGATATTCCGGATGACGACGGCATTGCCTATCTGAATTTTTACCTCGATGTGGATGAGGACAAGGAGAAGGTTCTTGCAGATGTCCGCGCGGCACTTGCAGAAATGCAGGAGTTCCTGGACCTTGGAGAGTGCACCATCACAGAGTCTGAGACAGAGGACAAGGACTGGATCAACAACTGGAAACAGTATTTCAAACAGTTCTATGTGGACGACATTCTGATCATCCCGTCCTGGGAGGAAGTAAAGCCGGAAGACCGGGATAAAATGATCATCCATATCGATCCGGGCACAGCCTTTGGAACGGGTATGCATGAGACAACACAGCTTTGCATCCGTCAGTTAAAGAAATATGTGACAAAGGATACCGAGCTGCTTGATGTCGGAACCGGAAGCGGTATTCTTTCGATTATTGCACTGAAGCTTGGTGCGCGTCATGCGGTCGGAACAGACCTCGATCCGTGTGCGGTTCCTGCGGTTGAGGAAAACAAAGAAGTCAATGGAATTCCGGTAGAAGCTTTTGATATGATGATCGGAAATATCATTGATGACAAAGAAGTACAGGACAGAGTCGGATACGAGAAATACGATATCGTTACCGCCAATATTCTTGCAGATGTTCTCGTTCCGCTGACGCCGGTAATCGTACACCAGATGAAGCCGGGCGCTGTTTATATCACATCCGGCATTCTCGATGTGAAAGAGGAAGTTGTCAAAGAGGCAGTCGTTGCAGCGGGACTTGAAGTAGTTGAAGTTACACATCAGGGCGAATGGGTTTCTGTTACAGCAAGAAAACCGATGTAAATTAAGAAAAGCGAAACACCAGAAGAGAAAGAGAACAGATTCATGTACCGTTTTTTTGTAGAAGAAAGTCAGATTTATGACGGCACTGTCCACATCACGGGCAGTGACGTTAATCACATCAAAAATGTGCTCCGCATGCGGCCGGGCGAAAAAATACTGGTCAGTACCGGAGGCGAAAAGGAATATCATTGTGCCGTTTCGGATTTCCCGGAAGGTGAGGTTCTTGCCGCAGTAGAAGAAGTCACAGCAGCAGACAGAGAACTCCCGTCCGGAATTGTACTGTTTCAGGGTCTGCCAAAAGGTGACAAAATGGAACTGATCATCCAAAAAGCAGTGGAACTTGGTGCGACGGAAATTGTTCCGGTGGAGATGAAACGCTGCGTTGTGAAGCTGGACCGGAAAAAGGCGGAAAAGAAAGCAGAGCGTTGGCAGACGATCGCGCTTGGTGCTGCAAAGCAGTCCAAACGGATGCAGATTCCGACGGTACACATGCCTGTTACATTTCAGCAGGCGCTTGCAATGATGGCAGAATCAGACGTCCGCCTGATGCCGTATGAGAACGCAGAGGGGATGGAAGGAACGAGAAGAATTCTGGAATCCATTGAACCGGGTGAATCTATTGCGATCCTGATCGGACCGGAGGGCGGCATCGACGAAGCGGAAGTGGAAATGGCCATGAAGGAAAAGGTAGAGCCGATTACGCTCGGAAAGCGCATTCTGCGCACGGAAACGGCCGGAATGACCGTGCTTTCCATTCTGGTGTATCTTTTAGAAGGAAGGGAACGAACAAGATAATGGAAGCATATCTGGACAATTCCGCAACCACCTGTGTTTATCAGGAAACCGCAGATCTCGTCTGTGATCTGATGGTAAATCATTATGGAAATCCGTCTGCGATGCATCAAAAAGGGGTAGAAGCAGAACAATATATCAGAACCGCCCAGGAAACGCTGGCAAAGATTCTGAAAGTCAAAGAAAAAGAAATTTTCTTTACCTCCGGTGGCACAGAGTCCGACAACTGGGCGCTCGTCGGAACAGCAATGGCAAATAAGAGAACGGGAAACCACATCATCACAAGCGCGATCGAGCACCCGGCCGTGTCGGCACCGCTGGCATTTCTGGAGGAGCAGGGATTCCGTATTACGCGCCTGCCGGTAAATAAAGAAGGCCTTGTGGATGTGAACGAACTCGAAGAAGCGATCACGCCGGAGACGATTCTCGTTTCGATTATGTATGTCAACAATGAGATCGGTGCTGTTGAGCCAATCGGGGAGATCGGACGCAGAATTAAGGCGAAAAATCCGAAAACGTATTTTCATGTCGATGCGATCCAGGCGTTCGGCAAATACCGGATTTATCCGAAACGGATGGGCATCGACATGCTCTCCGTGAGCGGCCACAAGATCCACGGACCGAAGGGAAGCGGCTTTTTATATATTGATGAGAAAGTAAAAATCCGTCCGCTGATCTTAGGCGGCGGCCAGCAGAACGGCATGCGTTCCGGAACCGACAATGTGCCGGGCATCGCAGGCCTTGCGAAATCCGCTGAGATCGTTTACAAGCATTTTGACGAGCAGACCGCGCAGATGCGTGCCTGCAAACACCGTCTGATCGAAGGCTTACGGGAGCTGGACGATGTGGTCATCCATGGCATGCCGGAAGAAGAGGGTGCGCCGCAGATTGTCAATGCATCATTCTTAAATGTGCGCAGTGAAGTGCTGCTGCACACGATGGAGGACCGCCAGATCTACGTTTCCGCCGGAAGCGCCTGCTCATCACACAAGAGAGCCGGAAGCCCGACGCTGACTGCCATCGGCGCATCGAAAGCCGAGATGGAGTCTGCCGTGCGGTTCAGCTTCAGCGAATTTACGACACTGGAACAGATTGATTACACCCTGGATACGCTGCGCGAGGTACTGCCGATGCTGCGCAGATTTACCAGGAAATAATAGAAAGAGGAAAATTATGATTACAATACAGCCGGAAATTAAAATCCTGAGCACCGAATCCTACGAGGATATGCTGCGCCGGATCGAGAAAATCGGAAGAGTCTGCTACAAGAGCGAGGAGCGCATTGGAGAAGGCACTGCAGAGAAATTCATCGCAGGCATCATCAAACGCGGTCATGAATCCGTCATTGAGCACGGCTCCATCACCGTAAAAGTAACGTGCGACCGCGGCGTGACCCATGAGATCGTCCGCCACCGTATCGCAAGCTACAGCCAGGAGAGCACCCGCTACTGCAACTATTCGAAAGATAAATTTGGAAACCAGATCACCTGTATCGATCTGGCAACCGGATTTTCCTATGATCTGGACGACGAGAACGACCGTAAAAAATACGAGGTATGGCAGAAAGCAATGGAAGCTGCAGAGCAGTATTACTTCCAGATGCTCGAACTCGGAGCAAAGCCGGAGGAGGCAAGAAGCATTCTTCCGAACTCCCTGAAAACCGAGATCGTCATGACCATGAACTTAAGAGAGTGGCGCCACTTTATCCGGCTTCGAAGCGCCAACGCCGCACATCCGCAGATGCGTCAGGTATCTGACCTGATCCTGAAGAAATTTTCTGAGGAATACCCTCTGTTCTTCCGCGATCTGGCTGAGAAAAAAGGAGAATAAAAAACGATGATGTACAAAGCATTTCTGGTAAAATATGCCGAGATCGGCATTAAAGGAAAGAACCGTCATCTGTTCGAGAAAGCGCTCTGCGTACAGATGGAGCACGCGCTTGCCCCGGTAGACGGAAATTTCCAGGTCACCCGTGAGATGGGACGAATCTATGTCAACACCGAAGGAGACTTTGATTACGAGGGCGCTGTCGATGCGCTGACAAGAGTTTTCGGTATCGCCGAGATCTGCCCGGTTGTCATTTTAGAGGACACCGGCTTTGAAGATCTGGCAGAGGCAGTGGTTTCCTACGTGAAAGAGCTGTACCCGACCGAGGAGAAAACCTTTAAGGTATGCGCACGCCGTGCGAACAAAAACTATCCGATGCACACAATGGAAGTCAACTGCGAGCTGGGCGGCCGCATCCTCGATGTCTGCCCGAACCTCAAAGTAGACGTTCACGAGCCGGATATCTATCTGAACGTCGAGCTGCGTCAGAAGATTTATCTGTACTGCGAGAGCATCGCAGGCCCTGGCGGTATGCCGGTCGGCACAAACGGACAGGCCATGCTGCTGCTTTCCGGCGGTATCGACAGCCCGGTTGCCGGATACATGATCGCAAAACGCGGTGTTAAGATTGATGCCGTTTACTTCCACGCTCCGCCGTACACCAGCGAGAGAGCCAAACAGAAGGTTGTGGATCTTGCAAAACTCGTTGCACGCTACAGCGGCCCGATCCGTCTGCATGTGGTCAACTTCACCGAGATCCAGCTTGCAATCTACGAAAAATGCCCGCACGACGAGCTGACCATCATCATGCGCCGTTATATGATGAAGATCGCAGAAGCGTTTGCACGTCAGGACAAATGCCTTGGCCTGATCACCGGAGAGAGTATCGGACAGGTGGCAAGCCAGACGATGCATTCCCTCGCCGTTACCAACGAAGTCTGCACCATGCCGGTCTTCCGTCCGCTGATCGGTTTCGACAAACAGGAGATCGTCGATATTTCCGAAAAAATCGGTACGTACGAGACATCTGTTCTGCCGTATGAGGACTGCTGCACGATCTTCGTTGCAAAGCATCCGGTGACAAAACCGAACCTGAATGTCATCAAATGCTCCGAGCGCCATCTGGATGACGTGATCGACGAGATGATGGAACGCGCAGTTTCTACCGCAGAGACGATCGAGGTCTGCTAAGGAAAACTTGCTTTAAAGAACAAAAAGGCCGGATCTTGTTTTGGGGGTTCTGAAAAACAAGATCCGGTCCTGATGATAAACAAAGACAAAAAAAGAGCCGCGGCGAGTGCGCGGCCCTTATGTTCTATCGTAATTATACAATGTACGGAGCAAGAACATCAAGTACGGTCTGAAGAGCATCTCCATCAGCATGGACGTTCAGGTCGATCGGTTTGGAAAGGTCGAGGCTGAAGATTCCCATGATGGATTTTGCGTCGATTACGTATCTTCCGGATACCAGATCGAAATCAAAATCGAATTTGGAAATGTCGTTGACGAAAGATTTTACTTTGTCGATAGAATTAAGAGAAATCTGTACTGTTTTCATGTTTGTAATCCTCCCTGTTATTTGGTTAACATTATTTATTACCCTCATTTAACAGCTTTATCTTACCGTCTGGAGGGGAAAAAGTCAATGCGAAAACATACAAAGATAAAGTGGAATCTTCGTGATTTTTAATAATAAAGATGAAGAAGAAAGGAGTATGGCATGAAAAAAACGGTAGCTTTGCATAATCTTGGGTGTAAAGTGAACGCATATGAGCTGGAAGCCATCCAGCAGCTCCTCGAAGACAGAGGGTACGAGATCGTGCCTTTTGCACCGGGAGCGGATGTTTACATTATCAATACGTGTACTGTGACGAACATTGCGGACCGGAAATCGCGGCAGATGCTGCACAAAGCGAAAAAGATGAATCCCGATGCGGTTGTCGTGGCCTGCGGCTGTTATGTGCAGGCGGCTGGGGAAAAACTCGAAGAGGATACGGCGATTGATCTGATCATCGGAAATAATAAGAAGAAAGATCTTGTGGATATTCTGGAAAACTTTCTGGCAGAACGTGAGGATGGTGGAAAACCATCCGACGCGGAGTGTAAGAGCTTCCTCGTGGATATGACACACAACCGTGAGTACGAGACACTCTCGATCAGCAAAACGGCGGAGCACACCCGCGCATTCCTGAAAGTACAGGATGGATGCAATCAGTTCTGTACTTATTGTATTATCCCGTACGCGCGCGGCAGAGTCAGAAGCCGCCGCCAGAGTGATGTGGTAGAAGAAGTAAAACGTCTGGCAGAGGCCGGTTATCAGGAAGTAGTGCTGACGGGTATCCACCTTTCCTCCTACGGACTCGATTTCCCGGAGGGCGAAAAAGAGACGCTGCTCGACCTCATCCGTGCTGTTGATGCAGTGGACGGCATCAGAAGAATCCGTCTCGGATCCCTGGAGCCGGGCATCATCACCGAAGAGTTTGCAGAGGCGATCGCCGCAATGCCGAAGGTGTGCCCGCATTTCCATCTTTCGCTGCAGAGCGGAAGCAATGGAACACTGAAGCGGATGAACCGGAAATATACCGCAGAAGAATACAAACACAAATGCGATCTTCTGCGTAAGGTATATGGAAATCCGGCGCTGACGACCGATGTGATTGTCGGTTTCCCGCAGGAGAGTGAGGAGGAGTTTGAAGAGTCGCGCGCCTTTGTCGAGGACATTCATTTCTTCGAGACTCACATCTTCAAGTATTCGAGAAGAGAAGGCACCCGCGCCGCAGCGATGACAGGCCAGATTCCGGAGCAGGAGAAGACGAAGCGCAGCCACGTTCTGCTGGAACTGGACGAGAGACGGAGACAGGAATATATGGAAGGCTTCCTCGGAAAAGAGCTGGAAGTGCTCATGGAAGAAGAAGTCGAGATCGACGGCGTCCATTACTGGACGGGACACACGAGAGAATATCTGCGCGTTGCCGTTCTTTCAGAAGAAAATCTCATGAATCAGATGGTGCTTGTCACCCCGGCGAGAATCCATGGAAAAGACTGTCTGATGTAGGAAATGATACCAATCCGGAAGATCTGATAGAAAAAAGAGCCGGAACGAAAAAGTTCGTTGCACTTTTTGAGGGTTCGTGGTAGAATACCCCGTGAGCCTGCAAAAAGGCGGGCAGACGAAGAAGAAAAACAGCGGCTGGCAGAACGAACGAAGAAGTGAGGGATGTCGGCTGCTTTCGCGTCTAAAAAGTATAATCTGTAATTCGTAGTAATTCGTAATGAAATGTTCGGCCGCAGATGCGGCAAAGGGTAAAAATCGTGATCAAAGAAGAGATTGTCAGAGAACTTTATGCAATTGCAGGGGAAGATGCGGTACAGACCGCAGAACCGATGAAAAATCATACGACCTTCCGTGTGGGCGGTCCGGCAGATTATTTCGTCGCTCCTCATACAGAAGAAGAAATTAGAAAAATCGTGGCTCTCTGCGAAGAAAAAGAGATCCCGTGGTTCGTCACCGGAAACGGCAGCAATCTCGTTGTAAGTGACGAGGGCTACCACGGTGTGATTCTTTCGGTTTACAAAAACTTTCAGGGAATCGAAGTGGAAGGAAACAGAATCCGGGCGAAAGCCGGAAGCATGCTCGTATCCATCAGCCGGGCGGCAAGAGAAGCCGGTCTTTCCGGTATGGAGTTTGCCTCCGGAATCCCTGGAACTTTAGGCGGCGGCGTCCGTATGAACGCGGGAGCCTACGGCGGAGAGATGAAGGATATTGTACAGAATGTCACTGTACTCACAAGAGAAGGTGAGATCCGGAAACTGGAAAAAGAAGAGCTCGGCTTCGGCTACCGTGCCAGCGTCATCAAAGACAGAGGCTACGTCGTACTTGGAGCAGAACTTATGCTTGTTCCGGGAGATAAAGAAGAAATTCTTGCCCGCATGCAGGAATTGAAAAACAAGCGGGTAGAGAAACAGCCGCTCGAGTATCCGAGCGCCGGCAGCGCATTCAAGCGGCCGGAAGGCTATTTTGCAGGCAAGCTTGTGATGGATGCCGGATTTTCCGGCTACGCAGTCGGCGGTGCAAAAGTATCGGAAAAACACTGCGGCTTTCTGATCAATGCAGGTGGTGCAACCGCATCGGATGTGATGGAACTGATCCGTCAGATCCAGGCAAAAGTAAAAGAACAGTTTGGCGTACAGCTTGAGCCGGAAATCCAGTTCCTCGGGGAATTCTGATTTTCGTTATCCACCAAAGGAGAAAAAACATGCGTTTTGTAATTGTGACCGGCATGTCCGGTGCGGGAAAAAGTACAGCGTTGAAAATGCTGGAGGACGCGGAATATTTCTGCGTCGATAACCTTCCGATCCCGCTGGTTGAAAAATTTGCACAGCTTACCGCCGACGGTACTTCCGGAGAAATCCAGAAAGTGGCAGTCGGAATCGATATCCGAAGCGGCCAGGCGCTCCCGGACCTGCAGAATGTTCTGGAGTGGATGAGCATCAACGGAATCTGCTATGAGATCCTGTTTCTGGACGCGTCCGATGACGTGCTGGTCAAACGATACAAAGAGACGAGAAGAACGCACCCGCTGGCAGGTCTTGGACGGGTGGATGAGGGAATTAGAAAAGAGCGCAAAGCACTTGAGTTCCTGAAAAAAGATGCGGACTACATTCTCGATACGAGCCAGCTTCTCACAAGAGAGCTGAAAGCGGAGCTCGATAAGATTTTCGTGCAGGATCAGAAATTCAAAAATCTGATGATTACCGTGCTCTCATTTGGATTCAAATACGGAATCCCGGCGGATTCGGACCTTGTTTTCGATGTGCGGTTCCTGCCGAATCCCTACTACGTAGAAGGCATGCGCCCGCTCTCCGGCAACGATGCTCCGGTGCGGGATTATGTGATGGGATTTGAGACAGCGCAGGTGTTTGCGGAAAAATTAGAGGATATGATCCGTTTTCTGATTCCGAATTATATTTCCGAGGGCAAGCATCAGCTCATTATCAGCATCGGCTGTACCGGTGGAAAACACCGTTCCGTAACCCTTGCCAACGAGCTGTACCGGCGTCTTTCCAACGCGAAGGACTATGGAATCCGGATTGAGCACCGGGATCTGGAAAAAGACGCCATCCGAAAAGGAATTTAGAGGTGGAAGGATGTCATTCTCAAGCGAGGTAAAAGAGGAATTATCGAGACATCTTCCGACGGCACGCCACTGCCAGATTGCGGAAACAGCGGCGATCCTGTCACTCTGCGGACAGATTTCCGAGAAGGATGGGACGATACGGATTCAGACAGAGAATGCGTATGTGGCAAGAAAGTACTTTACTTTATTGAAAAAAACATTTAATATAGAGGCAGAGCTTGCAGTTAAGCTGAATCAGAAGGAAAATACGTATCTGATCCGCGTAAATGACAGGGAAGAAACCCGTCAGATTCTGCAGGCAGTGAAGTTACACGAGACAGACCGGCAGTTAGCAATGCCGATTCCGGCTGTTGTGGTACAGCGTCAGTGCTGCAAACGGGCATTTCTGCGGGGCGCATTTTTAGCGTCCGGTTCCATCAGCGATCCCAACCGGTTTTACCATCTCGAAATTGTCTGCCCCGATGCGCCGAGAGCAGAACAGGTGCAGGAACTTCTGAAAAGCTTTGGAATTGATGCACGGATCGTTCTCCGGAAAAACCACCATGTGGTTTATATGAAAGAAGGCGCACAGATTGTGGAGATGCTTGGCATCATGGAAGCCAACATCGCACTTATGAATCTGGAAAACGTGCGGATCTTAAAAGAAATGCGCGGCAGTGTCAACCGAAAGGTGAACTGTGAAACTGCCAACATCAACAAAACGGTCAGCGCGGCGATCCGCCAGATCGAAGATATCCGGTATATCGAAGAAACCACAGGCTTTTCTTCTCTGCCGGAACCGCTGGAGCAGATGGCAAGGCTCCGCTTACAATACCCGGAAGCATCGCTTCTGGAACTGGGCAAGATGTTAACGCCGGTTGTTGGTAAATCCGGAGTTAATCATAGATTAAGGAAACTAAAAGAGATTGCAGAAGATTTGCGAAGGAAACAAGGAGGAGAAGTATTATGATTAAGAAACCAATCACAATTCGTCTTTCAAGCGGCCTGGAGGCGAGACCAGTTGCCATGCTGGTACAGGTAGCGAGCCAGTACGAAAGTGAAATCTACGTCGAGAGCGGCAGAAAAAAAGTAAATGCGAAGAGCATTATGGGTATGATGACACTTGGTCTGGACAATGGCGAGGAAGTTACCGTGACCGCAAACGGAAAAGACGAGAGCGAAGCCATGGACGGCGTTGAAAAATATTTAAGCAGTCCTTTTGCTGAATAATCTTACTGCACTTATAGCATGAACATAGAGCAAAACGGCATGTCAGAAAATTTTGACATGCCGTTTTGCTATGCTTTTTTATGTGAAATCAGACGAAAATCAGACCACGTTCTTCGCGCGGAACCAGTAGGTATAGAAATAGGAAAAACCGAGCGATTCATACAGTGTGATCGCAGGCGTGTTTCCCTCGACAACCTGAAGATATGCTTTCGTTGCACCGAGCCGGATTCCCTCGGAGAGGATTGTGCGGCAGATCGAGGAAGCGTAGTGGCGGTGGCGGTACGCAGGATGCACATGGATGGCATAGACACCGACGTAATCGCGGTCGCGGATGCCAAGGCCGGTGGCAACGATCGTTCCGGTTTCATCCTGGATGGAGGTACAGATGGTTTCTTTTGGAATAGCGCGGTACATCGAAGGAACGACCATGCGGTGCATCACGTTCGTCGTGCTCTTTAAAGCAAAGAGGCTGTCAATCCATTTCGGCGGGATAAAGCTGCTGACGGTCACGGCAACGGCAGGATCCTTTTTGGCAAAGTTCGCCAGATCCATTGTCATGACGTGCGTCGTGTGCTGGACTACATAGCCGCGGTCGGCGAGCATTGCATCAAAGCCGGGATTGACAAGCGGACTGATCTTGAAAATTGCCGGTGTACCCCAGCGACGGTAGATCTCCTCACAGTACTGCACTTTTTCCTCCACCGGAATCGTGGACGGCCCGATCTGCTCGACGCTGTTGGTCCGGTGTGTATAAAAATAAGAAAAACGAAGAATCCATCCGTCGTACAGCTCGATCTGGTGAGACGGCCATGCGTTCAGGGAAAGATCTTCGATGGTTTTGATCAGTGTATTCATATGAAAGTATTCCCCCTTTGGTTATGCATATAGTATAGAAGAAACAGGACAGATCTTCAAGAAAAAATCGAAAAATTCGACACGCGGAACCGGGCGGCCGGGACACGATGCGTAACGTTTTCTTGCATAATCGAAGAAAAGGGGTTATAATAGGGGGCAAAGACTGAGAATACAAGGAGAATTGAATATGTCAAAATTACTGAAGGTAATTGTGAATACGCTGCTTCTGCTTGCAATCCTGTCAGCAGGCGCACTGGTGATTCCGCCGTTTGCCGGTATCACGACACTTGTCTCAGACGGGATGGGAAATACCAACATTTCCCGCGGCGCTGTCACGTACGCAAAGAAGACAGATACGTCATCGGTTGCGACGGGAGACAAAATCCTGGTTGATGACAATTCCGGAAAGTATATCTATACGATACAGTCCCTCGACACCGCTGCCGGAACCGCATCCGTAAAAAATGTGATCAGTGGAGACACAACGGAAATTACCGTGAGAGCAACCGTGAGCAAAGTGATCGTCACGATTCCGGTGATCGGCTTTCTGTCGATGGCGGCGCAGAGCAGAGAGGGAATCATGATCATCGGACTTGCCATTCTGTTTCTGGTCATTCTGTTCATCCTTTCCGAGGTATGGAAACGTGATGAAGAAGAGGATGAGGAAGAAGAGGAAGAAGACGAGGACGAGGACGATGAGAAAGCGTCCGAAGAGCTTCGCAGCAGAAAGAAAGCTGCCCTGGTAGAAAAAAAGAAACGGGAAGAACAGGAAATGACCGAACAGTTGAGAGCAGCCGACCAGAAAACGGCAGAAGAAGAGAAACAGGACGAATTTGAAATTCCGGATCTGGAAGAAGAAGGAACGGAGCAGGTGTCCTTTAATACCGTCGATCTGCAGAACCTTGTAAGAGGAGAAGAAACCGAAGAAATTCCGGAAGCCGTGGAAGAAACGGAAATCGTCGAAGAAGCTGCCGCAGAAGAAACAGCGGAAGAAGTGACAGAAGAAACCGAAGAAACGGAATCTACAGAGCCGGAAACTGTGGAAGAAATCGAAGAGTTTGAAGAAACCATCGAAGAGCCGGAACCGGAACCGTCCGAGCCGATCGAACTTGCCATGCCGGTTTACACGGCGGAAGAACTCCTCCAGAAGGCCCACGCAGCCGGAGATGACCCGAAAGTCATTGAAGATCCTGCAACCGGCATCACAATCTTAGATTATTCCGACATTCTGTAACTATTCAGAGCCATGCGAACGAAAAGAAAAGAACGCGAATCATGCTTGCATGAATGAACGTTCTTTTCTTTTTGTTCATATGGCAAGAAGCCACATCGAGATGCATCGCAGCGGAATCGAGATGGGGCTCTGAATAGTTGGAAAACGTCAAAAAAGAGAGAAATATAGGAAAAGTGCACAACACGGCCCCCCTGTATTTCTCTTTTTGCATAAAAACGGATAAATCGAAAAAAATAAAAAAAAACCTTGATTTTTCGCGTGCTTTCTTGTATACTAACAACTGTTGTGACATTGATAGCGTTGAAGCGCGAGGTTGCCGCTGAGAAACAGCGGGTTTTCCGTGGAGCGAATGTCAAGTTAAAGAAACTGGCGACAAGTCACTGTACCCACAATTAAGTCCACCTGTAAGAGTGGAAACGACCGTGTGCAAACATCAGGACACACACGGGTAAGTGTACAGTCACCGCTTGTCGTACTCGTAAAAGTGCGAAAAGGAGGCGACTTTTTTTATGGCAAGTCAAGTAATGAGAATTACACTGAAAGCGTATGATCATCAGTTAGTAGATGCATCTGCACAGAAAATTATCGAAACTGTAAAGAAGAACGGAGCAACGGTGAGCGGACCAGTACCGCTTCCAACGAAGAAAGAGGTAGTAACTATCCTTCGTGCAGTTCATAAGTACAAAGATTCCCGTGAGCAGTTCGAGCAGAGAACCCACAAGAGACTGATTGATATCATCGCACCTACCCAGAAAACAGTGGATGCATTATCAAGACTGGAAATGCCGGCTGGTGTTTACATCGACATCAAGATGAAAAACAAATAAGATCAGCTGCAAAAAGTCCGGGATCAGCCCCCGGCCATCAATTAAGTAAGCAATAGATGATATAGAAGCAACACTCATTCGAAGGAATCAACATCCCTAAGGGTCATAGTGTTCCACTTATATCAACTGTTCGCTAGAATGAACTTCTTTATAATAGGAAGTTCCGCTGTAGATAAAACAGGAGGTAAAAGGAATGAAGAAAGCAATTTTAGCTACAAAAGTCGGAATGACTCAGATCTTCGACGAAAACGGTGTTTTAGTACCGGTAACTGTATTGCAGGCAGGTCCGTGTGTTGTAACACAGGTGAAAACCGCAGACAACGACGGGTACAGTGCAATTCAGGTAGGCTTCGGCGAGAAGAAAGAAAACCGTGTGAACAAACCAATGAAAGGCCAGTTCGCAAAAGCAGGTGTTTCCTGCAAGAGATATCTGAAAGAGTTCAGATTTGAAGATGCCGAAACCTATACATTAGGACAGGAAATCAAGGCCGATATCTTTGGCGCAGGCGACAAAATCGACGCTACTGCAACAAGCAAAGGTAAAGGATTCCAGGGTGCCATCAAGAGACATGGTCAGTCCAGAGGACCTATGGCTCATGGTTCCAAATATCATCGTCACGCAGGTTCCAATGGTGCTTGCTCCGATCCGAGTAAGGTATTCAAAGGAAAAAGAATGCCAGGACAGATGGGTGGAAAGAAAATCACCGTACAGAACCTGGAAATCGTAAAAGTTGACGTAGAGAACAATTTACTGTTAGTCAAAGGTGCTGTACCAGGACCGAAAAAATCCATGGTTACCATCAAAGAGACAGTAAAATGCGGTAAATAAGTTCGTTGAAAGGAGGAACACACGTAATGGCTAACGTATCTGTATTAAATATGGAAGGCAAAGAAGTTGGCAGCATGGAGCTTAATGATGCAGTGTTCGGTGTAGAAATCAACGAGCATCTGGTACATCAGGCTGTAGTGCTTCAGCTTGCAAATAATCGTCAGGGAACTCAGAAAGCTAAAACCCGTTCCGAAGTAAGCGGTGGCGGAAGAAAACCGTGGAGACAGAAAGGAACAGGTCACGCAAGACAGGGTTCAACAAGAGCTCCTCAGTGGACAGGCGGCGGAGTTGTATTCGCTCCAGTACCAAGAGATTACTCTTTCAAAATGAACAAGAAAGAGAAAAGAGCTGCATTAAAATCCGTTCTGACAAGCAAAGTTCAGGAGAACAAATTCATCGTTCTTGATGAGCTGAAACTTGCAGAAGTTAAAACAAAAGAGATGAAGAAAGTGCTTGACAACCTCAAAGTAAACAACGCACTGGTAATCATCGGAGATGACAGCGAAAACGTAGCACTGTCCGCAAGAAACATTGCTGGCGTTCAGACTGCATCTGTTAATACCATCAACGTATTCGACATGCTGAAATACAACACCATCATCGCAACCAAAACAAGTGTTGCATCTATCGAGGAGGTGTACGCATAATGGCAGATATCAGATATTACGACGTAATCCTGAAACCAATCGTAACTGAGAAGAGCATGAATGCTATGGGCGAGAAGAAATACACATTCCTGGTTCACCCGGAAGCAAACAAATCTCAGATCAAAGAAGCAGTTGAGAAAATGTTCGAAGGAACAAAAGTTAAAAGCGTAAACACCATGAACATGGACGGAAAGAACAAACGCCGTGGAATGGTAGTTGGAAAAACTGCAAAGAGCAAGAAAGCAATCGTTGCTCTGACCGAGGACAGCAAAGACATCGAGATCTTCGAAGGACTTTAATTAGCAGCTGTTCGAAATATGCACACATAAGTGCGATACGAAATGAAAGGAGAACAAAGTAATGGGAATCAAAAGCTTTAACCCATATACACCTTCCAGAAGACACATGACCTCCTCTGATTTCAACGAAATCACGAAGAGCACACCGGAGAAATCTCTGGTAGTGTCCCTGAAGAAAAACGCTGGACGTAACAACCAGGGTAAAATCACTGTAAGACACCGCGGAGGCGGAAGCAGAAGAAAATACAGAATCATCGACTTTAAGAGAAGAAAAGATGATGTTCCGGCAACTGTTAAATCGATCGAGTACGATCCGAACAGAACAGCAAACATCGCTTTGATCTGCTATGCAGACGGCGAGAAAGCATACATCCTGGCTCCGGAAGGACTGAAAGTTGGCATGAAGGTTATGAGCGGCGCTGCTGCCGAAGTAAGACCTGGAAACTGCCTGCCGCTGTCCGAGATTCCGGTTGGTACCATGGTTCACAACGTAGAGCTTCATGCAGGCAAAGGCGGACAGCTTGTTCGTGCAGCTGGTAATGGCGCTCAGCTGATGGCTAAAGAAGGCAAATACGCAACCCTTCGTCTTCCATCCGGAGAGATGAGAATGGTTCCGATCAACTGCCGTGCATCCATCGGTGTTGTTGGAAATGGCGAGCACAGCCTGATCAACATTGGTAAAGCAGGACGGAAACGTAACATGGGTATCCGCCCGACTGTACGTGGTTCTGTCATGAACCCGAATGACCATCCACACGGTGGTGGAGAAGGAAAGACCGGTATCGGACGTCCGGGCCCGTCTACTCCTTGGGGAAAACCGGCTCTTGGCCTGAAGACCAGAGCAAAGAACAAGCAGTCTAACAAGTACATCGTAAGAAGACGCGATGGAAAAGCTTTATCGAAATAAGGAGGTAAACGATGTCTCGTTCATTAAAAAAAGGACCATTTGCAGATGAAAGCCTGTTAAAGAAAGTTGACGCTGCAAACGCTTCAGGAGATAAAACAGTCATTAAAACCTGGTCACGTCGTTCTACAATCTTCCCGTCATTCGTTGGACACACAATCGCTGTTCATGACGGAAGAAAACATGTGCCGGTATACGTTACAGAGGATATGGTTGGACACAAACTCGGTGAGTTCGTAGCAACCAGAACCTACAGAGGTCACGGCAAGGACGAGAAGAAATCCGGCGTCCGCTAAGTAGAATGATTTGAGAGAGGAGGTTTTTTAGCAATGGCTAAAGGACATAGAAGTCAGATTAAAAGAGCAAGAAATGCTAACAAAGATACCAGACCGTCTGCAAAGTTATCCTACGCTAGAATGTCTGCGCAGAAAGCTGGATTTGTTTTAGATGCAATCCGCGGTAAAGACGTAACAACCGCACTTGGTATTGTAACTTATAACCCGAGATATGCCTCCAGCGTAGTGAAAAAACTGCTGGAGTCCGCAATCGCAAACGCTGAGAACAACAACGGTCTTTCCAGAGAAAACCTGTATGTAGCTGAGTGCTTCGCTAACAAGGCTCCGACCATGAAGAGAATTCATCCGAGAGCACAGGGCAGAGCTTACAGAATCCTGAAGAGAAACAGCCACATCACGATTGTGTTAGACGAGAAATAAGGAGGACATGTCATGGGACAGAAAGTTAATCCACACGGCCTGAGAGTCGGTGTTATTAAAGACTGGGATTCCAAATGGTATGCCGAGGGTGATTTCGCAGATAACCTCGTAGAGGACTACAACATCCGCACATACCTGAAGAAGAAACTGTACAGCGCAGGTGTTTCCAAGATCGAAATCGAAAGAGCATCTGACAGAGTAAAAGTTATCATCTACACCGCAAAACCGGGCGTTGTTATCGGTAAAGGCGGAGCAGAGATCGAGAAAGTAAAAGCTGAAGTTCAGAAACTGACTGACAAAAAGCTTATCGTAGATATCAAAGAAGTAAAAAGACCGGACCGCGATGCACAGCTCGTTGCTGAGAACATTGCATTACAGCTGGAAAACCGTATTTCCTTCCGTCGTGCTATGAAGTCTACCATGCAGCGTACGATGAGAGCTGGCGCTAAGGGAATCAAAACATCTGTATCCGGACGTCTTGGTGGAGCTGATATGGCTCGTACAGAGTTCTACAGCGAGGGAACTATTCCGCTGCAGACCCTGCGTGCCGATATCGATTATGGATTCGCTGAAGCAGATACCACTTACGGTAAAGTTGGCGTAAAAGCATGGATCTACAATGGCGAAGTACTTCCAACCAGAACTAAAAAGGAAGGGAGCGAGAATTAATTATGTTAATGCCGAAGAGAGTAAAACGTCGTAAACAGTTCCGTGGTTCCATGAAGGGTAAAGCCCTCAGAGGAAACAAAATTAACTACGGTGAATTTGGTCTCGTAGCCCTTGAGCCATGCTGGATCAAATCCAACCAGATCGAGGCAGCCCGTATCGCCATGACACGTTACATCAAACGTGGTGGTAAAGTTTGGATCAAAATTTTCCCGGACAAACCAGTAACCGCACAGCCGGCTGAAACCCGAATGGGTTCCGGAAAAGGTTCTCTGGAGTACTGGGTAGCAGTAGTAAAACCAGGCCGTGTAATGTTCGAAATCGCAGGTGTTCCGGAAGAAACAGCCCGCGAGGCATTACGTCTTGCCATGCATAAGTTACCATGTAAATGCAAAGTTGTTTCTCGTGCAGACTTAGAAGGCGGTGATAACAGTGAAAACTAACGAATTTGTAAAAGATTTAAATACAAAGAGCGCAGCTGAGCTGAATGACGAATTAGTAGCTGCTAAAAAGGAACTCTTCAATTTAAGATTCCAGAATGCAACCAACCAGCTTGACAATACAAGCCGAATCAAAGAGGTTCGCAAAAATATTGCAAGAATCCAGACTGTTATTGCCCAGAAGGCAAACGCAGCTGAGTAATTAGGAGGAAAATATCGTGGAAGAAAGAAATCTTAGAAAAACTCGCGTGGGCAAAGTTGTCAGCGATAAGATGGATAAGACTATCGTGGTTGCCATCGAAGACCATGTAAAACATCCTCTGTACAAGAAAATTGTAAAAAGCACATATAAGCTGAAAGCACACGATGCAAACAACGAGTGCCATGTAGGTGATACCGTACGAGTTATGGAAACAAGACCTTTATCCAAAGATAAGAGATGGAGACTTGTGGAGATCGTTGAGAAAGCGAAATAAATAAGAGATCAGAATGCTAAAGGAGGAATACCAGCATGATTCAGCAGGAAACTAGACTGAAAGTCGCTGACAACACCGGTGCAAAAGAAATCTTATGCATTCGTGTTATGGGCGGTTCTACAAGAAGATATGCCAACATTGGTGATGTAATCGTTGCTTCGGTCAAAGATGCAACACCAGGCGGCGTTGTTAAAAAAGGTGACGTAGTAAAAGCTGTTGTTGTAAGAAGCGTAAAAGGCGCTCGTCGTAAAGACGGTTCTTACATCAAATTTGATGAGAACGCAGCAGTTATTATCAAAGATGACAAAACTCCAAAAGGAACCCGTATTTTTGGACCAGTAGCCAGAGAGCTTCGTGAGAAACAGTTCATGAAGATTGTTTCCTTAGCTCCGGAAGTATTATAGGAGGACAGCTATGTCAATGAAGATTAAAAAAGGCGATACCGTAAAGGTAATCGCCGGCAAAGATAAAGACAAAACCGGCAAAGTAGTCAGCGTTGACGTAAAGAACAACCGTGTTGTTGTTGAAGGCGTAAACATGATTACAAAGCATGAGAAACCGTCTATGAGCAATCAGCAGGGCGGAATCGTTAACAAAGAAGCTCCTATCGATGCATCCAACGTAATGCTGGTTGTAAAAGGAGTTCCGACCCGCGTTGGAATCAAAGTTGAGATGGTTGAGAAAAACGGCAAAACAAAAGCTGTTAGAACCCGCGTTGCAAAAGCAAAAGAGCTGAACGGCGCAGTAATTGATTAAGGAAGAGAGGAGGCAAAACCGTGAGTAGACTGAAAGATCTTTACAACGAGCAGATCGTTGATGCAATGACCAAAAAATTTGGATACAAAAACGTGATGGAAGTGCCGAAGCTCTCCAAAATCGTAATCAACATGGGTGTTGGTGAAGCTAAGGAGAACGCTAAACTTCTGGACGCTGCAATCAGTGATATGGAAGCTATCACCGGACAGAAAGCAGTTACCACCAAAGCGAAAAATTCCGTAGCAAACTTTAAAATCCGTGAGGGTATGCCGATCGGATGCAAAGTTACCCTTCGTGGCGAGAAAATGTACGAGTTCGCAGACCGCCTGATCAACCTGGCACTGCCTCGTGTACGTGACTTCCGCGGCGTAAATCCGAACGCTTTCGATGGCAGAGGAAACTATGCTCTTGGTATCAAAGAGCAGCTGATTTTCCCAGAGATCGAGTATGATAAAGTTGATAAAGTCAGAGGTATGGACATTATCTTCGTTACCACTGCTAACACAGATGAAGAAGCTCGTGAATTACTGACATTATTCAACATGCCATTCGCAAAGTAATAGGAGGAATTGATTCATGGCTAAAACAGCAATGAAAATCAAACAGCAGCGCAAAGCTAAATTCTC
>OLOY01000284.1_pt1 | contig 44466 bp, 35 predicted proteins | sample 1672771 | NCBI WGS metagenome assembly OLOY01 (sample SAMEA3136722, study PRJEB25190) | human gut metagenome
TATGTCTCGGGATTTTGACATATTCATGTCAAAACACCTCGTGGGACAGTGGCTACTGAATAGTTACGAAACTACTATAGAATATGTAATTTTACGGAGGATAGAAATATGTATGGATTGACACCCAGGGAAGAACAGATTATGAATACCATATGGAACATGGATCATCCTTGTCTGATTTCGGAAATTTTAAAAGCATCGCCTGCTTTAAAAAGAAATACAGTAGCTCCCGCACTGGTTGTCCTTGAAAATAAAGGTTATCTGAAAGTTGATTCGATTGGGAAATCTTATACAAGAACCGGTAAAGCATATGTTGCTGCTATTTCAAAAGAAGCCTATAAAGAACAGCAGGCATTCTTAAATGCCATTTCTCAAAGCCGTGATACTGAAACAGGAGTTCTTGATTTTCTTACCGCCTATGTAAAATCAAAAAATATGAGTGCTGATTTTCCACAGCGAATCCGGGAAATTCTTGAACATTACTAATACCCCTTTGTTGTTTCACCGCGTATCAGACCACATGATCTGCTTTTCAAAAATAAAATATGAATTTTCTTGTACACCAGGTAATCTCTCGTTACCTGGTGTTTTATGTTTTCCGTAAAATCAAAATTGGTCCACCGCACCAGCTATTGATATGCAACGTAAGAACAAAGAATGTGCCAAGGCACATTCTCGCGTCTGCGGCGGTCGCTTGCAGCATCTACCTTATACACCGAAGTGCGCATCCTCGCGGAGCGTTTTTTGCTTTACAGGAACACAATTTCCTGTAAAACAAAAAACTGTCCGTAAACATTTCAGTCTACGGACAGTTTTCTATTATATAATTATACGTTTGGGTCTGTTGGATCCCAATCCTGACCTGCCGGAATCTTAATGGTTGCCGGTTTGTCAAACAGCATTGCTGCTGTATCAGAAATTGTTACTGTGGTTCCAAGTGCACAATTATCATAGATCCATTTTGCATCTCTTACGCAGAGTCGCACACATCCATGAGATGCCGGCTGACCAAGCATATTATAGTTACCGGCACTCAGATTGTGACTGGTCATGTTAGAACCAGCTACAGAGTGGAATAATACACCACCTACGATTCTTGTACAATACTGACCATAAGATGGTCCCATCAGGGTATGCCAACGATATTTTGCAGGTGTTGTAAACGTACCTGTCGGTGTTGGTGTGCCTGGCAGTCCAACAGAACATGTAAATGTTTTTACCGGAATATCGTATTTTCCTGTTTCACTCTTTGCATATACCATTACCTGACATGCTACACGGTTTACAGTGATATAGTAGGAAGACTGACGTCCGATGACGCTGTCAAGATCCTGTACCATTGCTCCTGCAGCATTGAAATAATATTTGTAACCATTGATACGTTTCCAACCGGTTGCCATTGCTCCGTTCGATTCAAAATAATACCAGCTGCCTTTGATTCTCAGCCATCTGTTTGCAACTCTGTTTCCATTACTGTCTGCATAATACCAAGTATTTCCTACCTGCTGCCAGCCGGCTCCACCAGTACCTGCTGTTGTCCCAGCACTGCTTCCATATCCAGGAACCCATTTTCCATCAGCACCTACCCAATAAGAACCGATCCATGTATTGGTTGCCATTGCTCCGCTTCCTGTCACATAATAGTTGCCGATCCAGCGATTTGCTGCCATTGCTCCGCTTCCATCCATATAATACCAGTTGTTTCCTACTTTTACCCAACCAGTCTGCATTGTTCCGTCAGAATTACTGTAGTACCAGTTTCCACCAACTACATACCAACCGGTCGCCATTGCTCCACTTCCTGTCAGATAATACCAACCACTGGCTGTTTTAACCCAACCGGTCTGCATCGCTCCGCTTCCATTCATATAATACCAGGTATTTCCTACTTTTGCCCAACCGGTTGCCATAGAACCATCGGCATTCAGATAATACCAGCCGCTCGGACGACTCAGCCAGCCACTGTAAATAGAACCATTGGAATTCATCCAGTACCACTTACCGCCGATCACATTCCATCCCGGATTGCCTACCATAGCTCCGCTTCCGTCGCTGTAGTACAGACCGCCGTTTGCATCACGGAAAAATCCGGTCTTCATAACACCGGTACTAGTTTCCATATAGTACCATTTGCCATTGATTACTCTCCAGCCTTTTGCCGGTGCTTCGTTTTCGTACCAGTACCAATTGCCATCAATCTTCTGCCAGCCATTACCAAGCACCTGTGTTGCAGTTCCCTTTGCCGCATCAAACATATACTCTTTTCCATTGACTGCCTGCTTTCCGGACTGTGCAACACCGTCTTTCAGGAAATATACTTTGTCATTGATGTTCTGCATACCGTTCTTTGTTTTGTCGGCAGTACCGTCATCTTTCAGATAAAGCCAGGTTTTATCTGCCACATTCTGCCAGCCGGTTTTAATTGTTCCCACACCTTTTGTGCTGTTGAACCATATATCGCCGACATTTGCCCAGCCATTCACAGACTCGTCTACCGTACCGTCTGTTTTCAGAGCATACCAGGTTTTCTGGATATTCTGCCAGCCAGCTTTTTCTTTTGTATCCACTGCCCGACCATTTTCATCCAGATATCTCCACGCAGTATTCTGTTTTACCCAGACCCAGCTGCTCTTCTGGATATTTCCCAGTCCTTTTTCCGGTGTATCTCCATCTTCTGATGCATAGTATGTACCTGCTGCAACACTGTCTGTGGTATTGCCAGATGCAAGATATACGTTAACTTTTCCTGTTGTTTCATCCGCTGCTGCATCCACAAGTCCAGTACAGATATGACCTTCTGCATCTACATAATAGCAATATTCACCTATTATATAAAAACCATTCTGTCCGATCACGGCTTTCCCATCCTGTTTCTGCAACTGCCACTGGCCTTTTTCTGTATTTTCAGTTATTTTATAAACACTGGTTTCTGTTTTTTCTTCATTCTGCTGTGCTTCCTGCGTCTGTGGAATGCTCTGTGTGTTATCCGTAGCCGCATAGGTTGGAACAGACATCGATAAAGAAATTAAAATTCCCAGTCCAAATAAAAGACTTGCTCTCTTTTTCATTATCATTCTCCTCTCAAATGGGATCTTTTTCCTTATACCTGTCTTATTCTAGTACAATTACAGGGGCTTTTCAAGCCTAAAAAGCAGATATTCAGCAAATCGTAAGAAACAGATCACCTGCTTTCTTTATCAAGGCACTTATACTTATACGCTATAAGAAACACACTACGCGAATTTCATAAGTTATCGCGGCAATCGCTAAGGACTCGTGCAAGCACGGACTTTGGCTCGTTGCTCGCGTAAATCAAAATTGATTCACTGGATCAATTATTGATATGTAATATAACGAAAAACAGATCAGAAGACTTCTTCTGATCTGTTCGATGTGTTTATCTTTTTGCATCTGCATCCGTAGGATCCCAGTTCTGACTTGCCGGAATCTTAATCGTCGGTGCTTTGTCAAACGGTGTGTACTCGGTATCCGAAATATCAACTCTTGTGTACAGACCACAATTATCATAGATCCATTTTGCATCTCGTACACAAAGACGTACACATCCATGGGATGCCGGCTGACCTAACATATTATAATTTCCAGCTGCCAGCGCATAAGTTGGATCCGGATTACTGCAGGCTACCGAATGGAACCAGTCACCATAATTATTAATCTGTGTTCCATATTTACCCCAAGACGGTCCCATCAACTCTACTGGATTCTGTTTCTTCAGGGTTGCATAGGTTCCTGCATGTGTTGGTGTTCCTGCTTTACCTACCGAGCAGGTAAATGTTTTTACCGGAATACAATAATTACCGGTTTCATTTGCCGCATATACAGTAACCTGACACTTAACTCTGTTTACTGTAATTCTGTAGCTGGACTGTTTCCCAATCAGCTTGTCTACATCCTGTACCATTTTCCCATCTGTGCCAAAGTAGAATTTATAACCATCTACATATTTCCATCCGGTTGTCATGGCACCGTCTGCACCAAAGTAATACCAGCTTCCATTAATTCTCTTCCAGGAATTTGTCAGTTTGCTTCCATCCGGTCTCTGATAGTACCAGGTATTTCCGGATTTCACCCAGTTGGCATTAACATCCGGGTCATAATTAGGAATCCATTTTCCATCTGCTCCAACCCAGTAAGAACCAACCCAGGTGTTCGTCAGCATCTCACCGTTTCCACCGACATAATAGTTACCGATCCAGCGATTGCTGTACATAGCACCACTTCCGCCAAAGTAATACCATTTGTTATTGATCAGATGCCAGCCGGCACCCACCATATCACCATTGCCTGGGTTCAGGTAATACCAAGTTCCTCCCAGATTGATCCAACCGGTTGCCATCGCTCCGCTTCCCGTCAGATAGTACCAGGTTCCTCCACGATTCAGCCATCCGGTTACCATCGCTCCGCTTCCATTGGAATAATACCATACACCTTTCACCTGATACCAGCCGGTTTTCATAGCACCGTTTTCACCCATGTAGTACCAGGTTCCGCCAACATTGATCCAGCCGGTTGCCAGAGATCCGTTTCCATTTACCCAGTACCAGGTTCCATTCATCAGATACCATCCTGTAGTACTTAACATTGCACCGCTTCCGTCGCTGTAGAACAACTGTCCGGTGGCATCCTTATAGAATCCGGTGAGCATTCTTCCGTCTGCCGGATTCAGATAATACCACTTACCATTGATCGCTCTCCAGCCGGTTGCCACCCTGCCGTTTTCGATCCAATACCAGGAACCATTCATCTGCTGCCAGTTATTTCCCAGCTGTCTTGCTGTTCCTGCCTGTACATCAAAATAATAGGCAACGCCGTTTACTGTCTGGAATCCGTTCTGTGGTACTCCTTCTGCATTCAAAAAATAGGTTTTTCCATTTATTCCTGTCTGCATACCGGTTTTCGAAGTATCTCTGCTTCCGTCAGCTTTCAGGAAGTACCAGTTTCCGTTGATCTGCTGCCAGTTCACTTTAGAAGTGTCTCTGCTTCCATCGTTTTTCAGCATATACCATCTGTTTTCAATCTGATACCAGCCGGCTTTCTGAATAGCCGCCACACCTTTGCCGGCTTTCATCCATACATTTTCAATCTGCACCCAGCCTGCTTTAGAAGTATCAATGGTTCCATCCTCTTTCAGGTAATACCAGTCTTCTTCCGGCTGCTGCCACCCTGCTTTTTCTCCGGTATTTACCGCTTTTCCATCGGATCCCAGATAATGCCATGCACCGTTTTCATCTGCTTCCTGTGCCCAGCAATCTTTCAACATACTTCCAAGAGTATCTGTGGAAGGATCGTTTCCTTCTTTGGAAAAATAGTACAATCCCGGATCGAGTTTAACTGCTGACGGATCTGTTGCTGACGAATCTGTTGCTGAAACATCCACTTTGACGTATCCGGTCGTCATATCACCTTCTTCATTAAAACAGTATGTTTTTCCATCATTGGTATAGACTGTGTCATGTGCATAGCCATCATTGTCCGGGTCAGTACTCTCACCCAGTTTTAACCGCCAGGCCTCTCCACCATCAGTTTTATGTTTTTCCCATGTCGGTGTAACTTCTTTTTCTGCCCCAGCAGCATCTGCAGATTTTTCTTCATCCTGTATCTGTGGAATCTGAGCTGCATCTGTGCTATTTTCTTTCGGTGCTTCCTGCTCTTGTTCATTCTCGGCAGAATCCTGTGTAACAGTAGTACCTGTTACATTTTCTGCTGCTACCGCCGGAACAGCCACCGATAATGTCAGTACAATTCCCAAAGCGAATAATATGCCTCTTCTCTTTTTCATCTGTTCCCCTCCTGTATTTTTCCGTACATACAAACGTACACTTTTTATTTATTGTATTATACTTATATTAATATTCTAATCATATTTCGTTACAGATTTCTTACATTTCCGTCTCTTTATGTGTTTTTTGGTTGCAGCCTTTTCTCCCCCACACCATTTTTCTTGACATTCCCTGAAAACTGCACTACAATCATAACGTTATTATTGTGTTTTATTCACAGGAGGATTCTTTCGTTATGGTAAAGTCTGAGTTCGATGACTGCTTTCAAAACGGAAATTATGATGCGCTCCGTCCTTATCATGTAGACAATGCCATCATCCTTGCCGCCGGTATGTGTTCCCGGTTCAAACCTCTGTCTGATACGAAGCCTAAAGCTTTTCTGAAAGTCAAGGGAGAGATTCTTATTGAAAGGATGATCCGTCAGCTGATCGAGGCTGAGATTCCGGAAATCTATATCGTGGTTGGTCATCAAAAAGAAGCATTTTCTTATCTGGCAGAAAAATATGGTGTGTATCTGATTGAAAATACAGAGTATACAGTCCGAAATAATCTTTCATCTATTTATGCCGCACGAAAAGTGCTGAAGAATTCATACATCTGTTGTTCTGATCTGTACTGTATGGAAAATATTTTTGATTCTTATGTATATGAATCTTATTACGCCGGTACTTTTTCTTCAGAAAAAACAGACAAGTTATGTGTTACTACCGGTTTTAACGGAAAAATTTCCCGTATTCGAAAAGGTGGCAGCAATTGCTGGTATATGACCGGTCCCGCTTACTGGGATAATCAGTTTTCTGCCCGTTTCTGTGAACTGATGCAGAAAGAATACGATGACCCTGGCTCAAAAGACCTCAGTTGGGAAGCTTTTTACAGTAATCATCTGGACGAACTTTCCCTGACTCTTCGAAAATATCCAGAAGGTATTGTCCGGGAGTTTAACAGTCTCGATGAGCTCTGTCTTTTCGATACTTCCTATATCCCCTACAGGGATTCGCTGAAAGCAACCTGATCGTTCCCTGATCATTTATCGCCTTTTATACGGGCAGGAACTCTCTCCGTATCTGTGTACACCGGAACGAGTATTGTCTGATTTTGTTTATCCAGCGATACCAATCTGCTGTTTTGCTTCCTGAAGTCGTTGCTCAAACTGATTGTAAAAATCCCGTTTTCCATCATAGGGTTTCTGATAAAACAGTGTCAGCAGATACAGATGAAGTTTCTTTACCAGTGCTTCCTGTGAAATTTCCCCCAACACCTTCCGGGCATCTTTCTGAAAATAGTGCCACTGTGCCACAAAGTTCTCATATCTTCCGATTTCTTCCACGCCCAGCCAGTTTTTAATCTTTACTTTGGACTTCGGCTCTTTTTTGCACTCATATATCTGAAGAAAATACTGAAATCCACCTTCACCGTCATAGCATCTTCCCAGTGGAAATAACCGACAGATCCCCGGGCGGATCGCATGGATGTTACAGCGGCCTTTTTCATTTAAAAACGGACACTGTTCTTCCTTTCCGGTCATCTTCATATTCGGCTGGATAAATCCGTCCACCACCTGAAGTTCCACACAGGTACTTAAAAGATCTTCAAACGTACATTCCAATCCTGTTGTCAGCCGGTAAATATCCATTGGATCCAGAAAAATCGAGTTCCCCATCCCCCGACAGCAGTCAGAACACCCCTGACATTCACCGCATCCTGCTTTTACCATATCTTTATTTGTATATAATTTTCCATCAGATATTTTCTTTAAATCAATTTCTCTTTCCATAATTTCCTCATCTATTCTTTTTCTTGCGCCTTTGTTCTTTCCATATTATAATGAGTTCTGACAGCTGTAACAGCTGAAAAATGAAAAGAAAAAGGAGCGTTTATCATGTCAAATCCTGTTATTACGATCACAATGGAAAACGGTGATGTGATGAAGGGCGAACTCTATCCTGAAATCGCACCAAATACCGTCAACAACTTTATCAGCCTGGCAAACAAACATTTCTACGATGGAAAAATCTTTCATCGTGTCATTCCCGGTTTCATGATCCAGGGCGGATGCCCGGAGGGAACCGGTATGGGTGGTCCCGGATACTCCATCAAAGGAGAATTTGCACAGAATGGTTTTGCCAACGATCTGAAGCACACCCCTGGTGTTCTGTCCATGGCACGTGCCATGCATCCGGATTCTGCGGGAAGTCAGTTCTTCATCATGCATGAGACCTCCCCTCATCTGGATGGTGCTTATGCAGCCTTCGGTAAGATCACAGAAGGTCTTGATGTCATTGACAAAATCGCCAAAGTGCCAACTGATTTCCGTGACAGACCACTGGAAGATCAGGTGATTGCAACTATTGTAATCGACACACTGGGCGAGACTTATCCGGAACCGGTGACTGTTTAATCCGGAAGTTTCAAAACAATTGATCTGTCAAAACGCAGGGAAAACGTCGGTGTCATTTTCGGCACCGGCGTTTCTCACCCTCTCAGTTCATCCCCCATCAGTATCTTCCCGTTCCATACCGCATAATAGCAGCTATCCACAATCTCCTGACTGGCCCGTGCATTTGTTGCCTCTGTCAGCAATTTTTGAAAGTGTTCTGTCTCACTCATTGGAAGAAGTACCTGGAACCGTACTTTATCCGTATACTCAGACTCAAGCACCGGAATTTTATTTTCTCCGATCAAATACTGGATCTTTCCCACCCCGTTGTAATCCGTTCCGATCTCCAGGATATTTCCATACTGTTTTTCAATCAGATCACTCTGTGCCAGACCTTCCTGTACCGCCTTCGAATACGCACGCACAAGTCCTCCGGTTCCCAGAAGCGTTCCACCAAAGTATCTTGTTACCACAACCGCTGTGTTATACAGCTCTTCTCCGAGTAACACATCCAGCATGGGTTTTCCTGCTGTTCCACTTGGTTCTCCATCATCACTGCATCGCACACATTCTCTCCGCTCTCCGATCACATAGGCAAAACAGTTATGGGTGGCATTCCAGTACTTTTTCTTCATCTCTTCAATAAATGCCAGCGCTTCTTCTTCTGTCTCCACAAGACGTACCGTAGCAATAAAGCGGGATTTCTTTTCAATAATTTCCCCTCCTTTTCCACGATAGACTGTTTTATATCGCTCCAACATGGTAATTCTCCTTATAAGTATCATTCATTGTTTTTTTATTATAGGGGATTTTCCTTTCTGGATGCAAGGAAAATGTGAACTTTTTAATTCAGTCTTTTATTGAATTTTGAAATTTGCTATAATAAGCAGGATAAAGGAGGTACACAAATGAATTTTGGAAAAAATTCCACCCAGAAAAAGCGAAAACAACTGTCTTCCGCCTCCTCGAAAAGAGGAAAACGGGCGGGTGTCACTTTTCTGCGCATTCTGTTTCTGAGTTTTGCTGCAGTATGTGTGATCTTCTGTTGCATGGGGATTGGCGCCTTCCGTGCTATTCTCGATACTGCTCCGGATATCTCTGATGTAAACATCATGCCCAGTGGAAATGCCACCTTCGTGTATGATGCAGATGGTAATCAGCTTCAGAAACTGTCCGCTCCCAATGCCAACCGTATGTCGGTATCGATCAGCAAGATTCCACTGAATATGCAGCATGCAATCGTTGCCATCGAGGATGAACGTTTTTACGAACATAATGGAATTGATATCCAGGGAATTTTACGTGCTTTTGTAAACGGTGTCTCCCATGGATTTCATTTTAATGAGGGCGCCAGTACTCTGACACAGCAGCTTCTGAAAAATAATGTATTTACCAACTGGACCAACGAAGGTAAGATCGAACGTTTCAAGCGTAAGATCCAGGAACAGTATCTGGCACTTCAGCTGGAAGCTTCCCTGACTGCCGAAGGAATGGATACCAAAAGTGTAATTCTGGAAAATTATCTGAATACCATCAATCTGTCTGCGGGAACTTATGGTGTTCAGGCCGCGGCTCAGCGCTATTTTGGAAAAAACAGCGAAGATCTGACACTTTCCGAATGTGCCGTACTTGCTGCAATCCCCCAGAATCCTTATGCATATAATCCGATTCGTTTTCCGGAAGAAAATGCAAAACGTCGCAAAAAGGTACTGACCAATATGCGGAATCAGGGATATATTTCCGAAGCAGAATATCAGGAAGCGCTTGCTGACAACGTCTATGAACGGATCCAGGAAACAGATTCTTCCCAGGAAACCGCTACCCCGTACTCTTATTTCATTGATGAACTGACCTCACAGATCATTACCGATCTGCAGGAACAGAAAAGCTATACAAAAGTACAGGCACAAAATGCACTTTACAGTGGTGGTCTTCGGATCTATACCACACAGGATCCGGCAATTCAGTCTATCCTGGATGAAGAATATCAAAATGAAGAAAACTTTCCGGCTCATATACAGCTCGGTATCGACTGGGCCCTGACAGTGCAGAAAGCAGACGGAACCATCCAGAACTATAGTAAAGAAATGATGAAACTATATTTCAAAGATCATGGAGAAGATAATTTTGATCTTTTATTTGACTCCGAAGAAGAAGCACAACACTATGTGGATGAATATAAAGCAGCCGTCGTTGGTGAAGGTGAAACTATTCTTGCCGAACGAATCAGCTTTGCTCCTCAGCCACAATCTTCTATGGTTATCATTGACCAGCACACCGGATATGTCAAAGCTCTGGTCGGAGGACGTGGTGAAAAGACTGCCAGTCTTACTCTGAACCGGGCAACCGATACCTACCGCCAGCCTGGTTCTACTTTCAAACCGTTGGCTGTTTACGGACCTGCTATCAATGATCTTGGACTTACTCTGGCAGACACTTATGTGGATCAGGCCATCACTTATGAGAATACAAACCGCCCGGTTAAAAATGCCTACAGCGGTTATCGCGGTACCATGACGATCCGTGATGCTCTCAAGTATTCCTGTAATACCATTGCCGTACAGTGCTTCCGTGATGTGACCCCACGACTTGGATATACGTATCTGAAAGATCTGGGGTTCGAAAAAGTTACCGATCACGAAATAATCAACGGTCAGGTTTTCGATGACGCCAGAGAACCTACTGCCCTGGGCGGTATCACCAACGGTGTTTCCACATTGGAACTGACTGCTGCCTACGCTGCAATCGCTAACGGTGGTACTTACACCAAACCGGTATTTTATACCAAGATTCTGGATCAGAACGGGGATGTGGTACTGGAAAACAAACCAAAAACAACCGAAGTCTTCCGTGAAAGCACCGCTTATCTGCTCACAAGTGCTCTCGAAAGTGTTGTCAACGATGAGGGTGGTACCGGTAACGGTCTGAAACTGGATAATATGCCGGTAGCAGGTAAGACAGGTACAACTTCTGCAACCCGTGACGTGTGGTTTGCAGGTTTTACACCATATTACACCTGTGCCGTATGGGCAGGTTATGACACCAACGAATTTCTGGAAGATGACTGCAAATCTTTCCATAAAAACTTGTGGAAAAAGGTTATGGACCGGATTCATGCGGATCTTCCTTATGTGGATTTCGAGATTCCTTCTACTGTAAAGCAGGCTACGATCTGTACCTCCAGCGGACTGCTGGCAGGTTCCGGATGCCCAACCCGTACAGAATATTTTGAAACTTCTACAATTCCTACTGTGCGGTGTACCCGCCATTATGTGGCTCCTACACCACCTCCATTGCCCTCACCGGAAGCAAGTCCTTCCGACTCTGAGAGCAATACAGATGGTGATACCACTACCGGAGAAACCACAGATTCTGCGACCGGAGATGGCACAACAACCGATGCCGGTGCTGGCGCAACACCGTCGGATACCGGTGGCACCGGTGCTGCACCACCGGATGCTTCTGCTCCGGCTGCAGGCGGTGATCCTGCCACTCCGGATACCGGCGGACAGGATGCAGCTCCGGCCGCCTGACAGATCCACATAACAGATGGAATCATAATTGATCCACCGGACCGGTTATCGTGATACAATGCAACAAAAAGAACGGATACAAATCCATGAAAAAAATGGTTTTGTATCCGTTCTTTTTGTTATTCAGACAACGATTTCATATCATTGTTTGTTCTTATTTTCATCTAAGCGACTACCAGTTTTGCAGCTCCGTAGATTCCGGCATCGTTGTCCAGTTTTGCCAGAACGATCGGAGTGTCTTTACAGCTGATGAAAGCGTGTTCTTTGTAGTAGCCTGCCACTGCATCTATCAGAGGCTGACCTGCTTTGGATACACCACCACCAATAACGATTACTTCCGGGTCTACTACACAGGTGAAAACAGCCAGTGCCGTTCCCAGATACTCGGCAAATTTATCTACGATCTGTTTTGCTACACTGTCGCCTTCTTTATATGCGTCAAAGATGGTTTTTGCACTGAAATTATCCAGATGCAGTTTTGTCTCAGCAGTATTTTCTGCCATGATTTTTTTACCGATTCTTACGATACCGGTAGCAGAAGCCAGCTGTTCCAGACAACCTTTATTTCCACAGTTACAGCTTTCGGTTTCTTCCGGTTCCACAAAGGCATGTCCGATTTCTCCACCTGCTCCATGTGCTCCGGTAACAATCTTACCGTCTACAATAATACCGCCGCCGACACCGGTTCCCAGTGTAGCCATGATCAGGTTCTTTGTACCTTCTCCACCGCCTTTCCACATCTCACCAAGAGCTGCAACGTTGGCATCATTTCCTACTTTTACCGGAATCTGATCCAGCAGTTTTTCCAGATCATCTGCCAGCATGGTATATCCCCAGTGCAGATTAACTGCCACCTGTACTTCTCTTTCTTTTACAACCGGTCCCGGAACACCTACACCCACACCGGTAACTTCTGTTTTTTCAATTCCTTTTTCTTCCATTTTTTTCAGGATCGTTTCTGCTACATCCGGAAGGATTGCTTTTCCATTTTCTTCTGTACGGGTTTTGATCTCCCATTTTTCCAGAAGTATACCTTCTGTTGTAAATAATCCGCATTTTACGGTTGTTCCTCCGATATCAATTCCAAAACAATAACTCATCTTTTTAGTCCTCCTTCTTTTTTGCCAGGTTCGCCTGTACACGGTTATACAGTTCCTGTGCCGCATTATATCCCATCTTTTTCTGACGGTGGTTGACTGCCGCAGATTCCACGATAACAGCCAGATTTCGACCCGGACGGATCGGCAGAGAATGGCACACCACTTTATTGCCAAGGATCTCTGTATATTCTTCTTTCAGTCCCAGACGGTCGTATTCTTTATCCCGGCTCCATTCTTCCAGTTTGATGACCAGATCGATGGACTGGGTATTTTTTACACTTTCCACACCAAACAGCGTCTTCACATCAATGATACCGATACCACGCAGTTCAATAAAATGCCGGGTGATATCCGGTGCAGTTCCCACCAGTTCCACATCACTGACTTTGCTGATCTCCACCACATCATCACTTACCAGACGATGACCGCGTTTGATCAGCTCCAGAGCTGCTTCACTCTTACCGATACCGCTCTCACCCATGATAAGAACACCTTCGCCATATACATCCACCAGTACACCATGAATGGAGATACACGGTGCCAGCTGTACATTCAGCCAGCGGATAATCTCTGCCATGAAATTGGATGTGGTTTTTTCTGTTACAAGAATCGGCACATTGTACTTTCTTCCCATATCCAGCATATCTTCATCCGGTTCCGTCATCGTCGTAAAGATCACACAGGGAATCTGTTTGGATACAAAATTCTCAAAACTGCGTTTTCGCTCTTCCGGATTCAGGTGCATCAAATAAGTATACTCTACATAACCGATAATCTGTACACGTTCAGAGGCAAAATGTTCAAAATATCCTGTCAGCTGAAGGGCCGGTCTGTTAATATCCGGAAGAGTGATGCGTACATGCTCCATGTCCACTTCCGGCGTAAGATTCTTCAGGTTCATTTCTTGAACCAGTTTGGTCAGTTTTACAGCCTTCATATCTCGCTCTCCTTTTTCAAAACTTTATAAATATCTTATCACATGAAACCTCAAACTGCAAGAAATCAACCATCAAGAATGAAAAAATTGGTACACTTTTTGTGCAGACTGCCGATTCATCGACGGAACATTGCCAAGTTCCTCTTCACTTGCCACCCGGATCTCCTCGATAGATTTGAAATATTTCATCAGTGCCTTTCTCCGTGTCGGCCCGATACCCTCAATATCATCCAGAATCGAATGGATCTGTCCCTTGCTTCGAAGCAGACGGTGATATTCAATAGCGAACCGATGCACTTCATCCTGGATCCTCGTAATCAGCTTAAACCCCTCACTGGTGTGACTGATAGGAATCTCATGCTCCTGATAGTACAGCCCCCTTGTCCGGTGATTGTCATCTTTGACCATACCGCATACCGGAATCGTAAGCCCGAGTTCCGCCAGTACCTGTTCTGCCACATGCACCTGTCCCTTTCCACCATCCATCAGGATCAGGTCTGGGAACTGACTGAAACCACTGAATTCCTCTTCTTCTTTGTCTTTTTGTTCCTCAATTCCTCTCCGGAACCGCCTTGTCAGCACTTCTTCCATGCTGGCGTAATCGTCCGGTCCCTGTACAGATTTGATCTTAAACTTGCGATAATCGTTTCTTTTCGGTTTTCCTTTTTCATAAACCACCATGGAACCTACCGACTCAAATCCGCTGATGTTGGAGATATCATAGGACTCTACCCGCTGCAGACTGTCCAGTTCCAGAAGATCGCAGATTTCTTTCATAGCTCCGATTGTTCTTCCCTCTTCCCGTTTCAGTTTCTCCTTATCCTGGGTCAGTACCATTCGTGCATTCCTTGCTGCCAGTTCCACCAGTTTCTCTTTCGTTCCCTTTTTCGGCACCCTGATATGCACTTTCTGTCCCCGTTTTTTACTGAGCCACTCCTCCAGCACTTCAATCTCATCAATATCTCTTTGCAGCATCAGCTCTTTCGGGATAAACGGTGTCCCTGCATAGAACTGTTTCACAAAATTCAGAAGGATCTGCGATGGTGTGGCATCTGCTGCGATCCGCAGATAGAAATGATCTCTTCCGATCATTTTACCTTCCCGGATAAAAAACACCTGTACCACTGCATCTTCTTCATCCATCGCCATCGCGATCACATCCTTATCCTCTCCCTGACTTCCGGTAATCTTCTGACGCTCACCAATCTTCTGTACACTCTGCATCAGATCCCGATATTCCCCGGCCTCCTCAAAACGCAGTTCTTCTGATGCCGCAAGCATCTTCTCTTCGAGTTCTTTTAACAGTTTTTTATAATCCCCGTTCAAGAAATCCAGCACCCCCTCAATCTGCTTCTGATACTCCTCTTTGGAAATATACCCCTGACACGGTGCCTTACACTGTTTGATGTGATAATACAGGCAGGGGCGCTCCTTGCCGATATCCCGTGGCAGATTCCGGTTGCAGGTACGGACATGGTAGAGCTTGCGGATCAGCTCCATCGAATCCTTGACCGCATTGGAACTGGTGTACGGTCCGAAATATTTTGCTTTGTCCTTTTTCATCTGCCGCACAAACAGTACCCGTGGATATTCCTCATTAACCGTCACTTTCAGATAAGGATAAGTTTTGTCGTCCTTGAGCATCGTGTTGTACTTCGGCCGATGTTCCTTGATCAGGTTACACTCCAGCACCAGAGCCTCCAGCTCGGAATCTGTGATGATGTACTCAAACCGAGCGATCTGCTGCACCATCTGTTCTTTCTTGATTCCAAGATTTCTGCTACTTTGAAAATACTGCCGGACCCTGTTTTTCAAACTGATGGCTTTCCCCACATAGATGATCGTATCTTTCGCATCGTGCATAATGTAAACTCCCGGTTTTCCCGGCAGTTTTTTCAGTTCTTCCTGTATATCAAACATAACCCCTGTTTTCCCTTCTTTCCTGTGTTTCTCAGATCTCTGTTTTTGAAAAAAGGAAAATGGCGCAGTCCCCTGTTCCATTTTCCTTTCTCTTTGCCTGCCTTCCGGCAGATATTTCTTTTATTCCTGTATCGGAGATTCCTGTGAGTCTTCCTTCACCGGCTCCTGTACTTTCTTTTCTTCTGGTGTATCGCTGACAGGATCCGCAGTTACTTCTTCCTCCTGCAATGCGGCTTCTGTCATCGGTTCCGCATCCGGTGTTTCCGGTGTTGCTTCCACTGCTGTTTCTGCGGGTTCCGGTTCTTTTCCCTCTATACCTTCTGCTTCATGGAAAATCTCCATGAATTCTTTTCCGGTGATCGTCTCGCGTTCGATCAGGAATGCGGCTATCTTGTCGAGTGTTTTCCTGTGTTCGCAAAGCATCTGTTTTGCCTGCTCGTAAGACTCTTTCAGCATCTTCATCACTTCGTGATCGATCTCAGTTGCTGTTGCATCGCCACAGTTCAGAGTTACACGGCCATTCAGATACTCATGCTCCACACTCGCCAGTCCCATCAGTCCGAACTTTTCAGACATGCCGTACTGGGTGATCATCGCTTTCGCAATCTGCGTAGCTTTTTCAATATCATTAGATGCTCCGGTTGTTACATTCCCGAATACCACTTCTTCTGCAGCACGACCACCAAGGAGACCTACCAGCATCGCTTCCAGCTCCGCTTTGGTATTCAGATATTTTTCTTCTTCCGGTACCTGCATGACATATCCGAGTGCTCCCATGGTCCGCGGTACAATCGTAATCTTCTGCACAGGCTCCGCATCCTTCTGCAGTGCACTTACCAGTGCATGACCCACCTCATGGTAAGAAACGATCCGACGTTCTTCCTGACTGAGAATACGATCCTTCTTTTCTTTACCGACCAGGACAACTTCCACTGCTTCATAGAGATCTTTCTGAGAAACGGCTTTTCTTCCGTTCTTTACAGCAAGAATGGCTGCCTCATTGATCATATTGGCAAGATCAGATCCTACTGCTCCGGAAGTCGCCAGTGCAATCGCATCCAGATCCACGGTTTCATCCAGTGACACATCTTTTGCATGCACTTTCAGGATATTGACACGTCCTTTCAGATCCGGACGTTCCACAATAACCCGACGGTCAAAACGACCCGGACGAAGCAGTGCCGGGTCCAGAATCTCCGGACGATTGGTCGCCGCCAGGATCAGAATACCCTTGGATGAATCAAAACCATCCATCTCCGCAAGCAGCTGGTTCAGTGTCTGTTCCCGTTCATCGTTACCGCCACCATACCGGCTGTCACGGCTTTTACCAATTGCATCAATCTCATCAATAAAAATGATACACGGTGCGTTCTTCTTAGCTTCTTCAAACAAATCACGGACACGGGAAGCACCCACACCGACAAACATCTCCACAAAATCAGACCCTGACAAAGAAAAGAATGGTACATGCGCCTCTCCGGCAACTGCTTTGGCCAACAGAGTTTTTCCTGTTCCCGGAGGTCCTACAAGAAGGGCTCCTTTTGGCAGTTTTGCACCGATTGTCGTGTATTTTCCCGGATTATGCAGGAAATCCACCACTTCCTGCAAGGATTCTTTCGCTTCATCCTCACCGGCTACGTCTTTGAACGTAACACCGGTTTCTTGCTGTACATAGGCTTTGGCTTTGCTTTTTCCAACCCCCATCATTCCGCCGCCTTTGTTCATCTTTCTCATCAACCAGTTCATCAGGATAATCAGGAATACAAAGGGTACCAGCAGACTTAAAATAGTATAGATGATCGATCCGGTTGGGTCTGGCTGAATCTCATTAAAAGTAATCTTATTTCCGGTTTTCTGTTCTGCCTCCAGAAGTCTCGCTGTCAATGTTGTGCTGTCTTCCATCGCAGTGGTAGAATATTCAAATTCCACACCCTCCACTTTCTGTTCCCTTGGAACAATAGTCAGCACACCACTTTGCAGTTCTACTGATTTGACTTCTCCTTTATCCAGCATCTCCAGAAATTTATCATAAGTGATTTCTTTCGATGTGGAACTTTGTAAAATATTGCTGAACACTGTCCAGATCAGCAGGGTTGCCAGTACACAGATCAGCAGCACCAGCAGAGATGATTTATTCTTTGGGCCTCCGGGTCCGCCATTTCCATTCGGTCCCTGTCCGTTCGGCCCCTGATCGTTATAATTATTCGGTCTCTGGTCCATAATTTCCTCCTTTTAATACCTACATTATTATAAAGATTTCTTCCCGATAAATCAACTCTTTTCCCCCTTTCGTCATCGAATTTTCAAATTACTGTTTTTTTTTCATTTCTGTATAGCATTTCTCGTCTCTTTTGTAGTATACTAGAGAATGTATTTTTTAACTGTCCGATAGGCGGTGTTTATAAAAGACACAGAACAGTTACGTTATTTTATTTTTTATACAGGAGGACAAGGTTAGATGAAAATCGGATTTGATAATCAAAAATATTTATCCATGCAGTCTGAACACATCCGGGAACGTATCAATCAGTTTGACAACAAACTCTACCTAGAGTTTGGAGGAAAACTTTTTGATGATTATCACGCATCCCGTGTGCTGCCCGGTTTTGCTCCGGACAGCAAACTACAGATGCTGATGCAGCTTTCTGACCAGGCAGAAATCGTTGTTGTTATAAGTGCCGGAGATATCGAAAAAAACAAAGTTCGTGGAGATCTCGGTATCACCTATGATCTGGATGTACTGCGACTGATCGAAGCATTTCGCGGAAAAGGTCTGTATGTGGGAAGCGTTGCGATCACCCAGTACACCGGTCAGAAAAGCGCAGATGCCTTCAAAAAGAAACTGGAGAACTTAGATATCCCGGTATACATTCTTTATTCCATTGACGGATATCCAAATAATGTTTCTCATATTGTCAGTGACGAAGGCTATGGAAAGAATGATTACATCAAAACCACTCGTCCTCTGGTTGTTATCACAGCTCCGGGTCCTGGAAGCGGAAAGATGGCTACCTGCCTGTCTCAGCTGTACCATGAGCAGAAACGTGGTGTTCGTGCCGGTTATGCGAAGTTTGAGACATTCCCGATCTGGAATATCCCGTTGAAGCATCCGGTTAATCTGGCATACGAAGCTGCCACTGCTGATCTGAACGATGTCAATATGATCGACCCTTTCCATCTGGAAGCTTACGGAGAAACTACAGTCAATTACAATCGTGATGTGGAAATCTTCCCGGTACTGGAAGCCATGTTTGAACGGATTTTCGGTGAATGCCCTTACAAATCTCCGACAGACATGGGGGTCAATATGGCTGGAAATTGTATCATCGATGATGAGGTATGCCAGGAGGCTTCCCGTCAGGAAATCATCCGCCGGTATTATCAGGCAAAGGCCGGACTGGTAGATGGTTCCAAAAAAGAAGACGAAGTCTTCAAGCTGGAACTGCTGATGAAGCAGGCACATATCACACCACAGGATCGTAAGGTTGTCAGTGCTGCCCTGAATCGCGCAGAACAGACCGGTGCACCGGCTGCTGCCATGGAATTGCCCGACGGTAAAATCATCACCGGAAAGACCTCTGATCTGCTGGGATCCTCTGCCGCTCTTCTTTTGAACGCACTGAAAGAGCTGGCTGGCATCTCCCATGAAACACATATTCTTTCCCCTGCTGCCATCGAACCGATCCAGATTTTGAAAACTGCTTATCTGGGAAGCCGCAACCCGAGACTGCACACCGATGAGATCCTGATCGCGCTCTCCAGCAGTACTGCTCTGAACCCGGCTGCTCAGAAAGCAATGGAACAGATCCCGAACCTGAAAGGCTGTCAGGTACACACAAGTGTGATGTTGTCTCAGGTTGATATCCAGACCTTCAAACGTCTCGGTATCCAGCTGACCTGCGAACCGATTTACGAACACAAATCAATTCTTCATAATGCATAATTGATTTGCAACGCAACGAGATAAAATACGCTTCGCGAATTTGGCTCGTTGCTCGCGTAAATTTAAAAATAGCCCCGGATTTCACGCTGTATGAAATCCGGGGCTATATGTTTTTTATTTATACTTCATTTCCCGTAACTTTCCAGTATCTTCCCGGTTACGGGATACCTGCTGATCAGCTATTATTTTTCGGTTGCATATCCATCCGGGTTCTGGCTCTGCCATCTCCAGGAATCCTGACACATCTCTTCGATGCCGTACTGCGCTTCCCATCCCAGTTCTTCTTTTGCTTTGGTAGGATCGCAGTAGCACATGGCGATGTCACCTGCACGTCTCGGTTTGATCTGGTATTTTACTTCATGACCGCATGCCTTTTCAAATGCATGAACCACATCCAGTACACTGTAACCATGTCCTGTTCCCAGGTTGTATACACGAACTTCCGGTTTTTCTTCCAGTTTTTTCAATGCTTTTACATGACCTACAGCCAGGTCTACTACATGGATGTAATCACGTACACCGGTTCCGTCCGGAGTATCATAATCATCACCGAAGACTCCCAGACATTCCAGTTTACCGATGGCAACCTGTGCAACATATGGAAGCAGATTGTTCGGGATTCCTTTCGGATCTTCACCGATCATGCCGCTCTTATGAGCACCGATTGGGTTAAAGTAACGAAGCAGGATAACATTCCATTCCGGATCTGAGGTATGCAGGTCAGTGAGGATCTGTTCCAGCATCCATTTTGTCCATCCGTAAGGATTGGTACAGGTTCCTTTCGGGCATTCTTCAGTGATCGGGATAAATGCCGGATCTCCGTATACAGTTGCAGAAGAACTGAAGATAATATTTTTAACTCCGTGATTTCTCATGGCGTCACACAGATTCAGAGTTCCTGCAATATTATTTTCATAATACTCGATTGGTTTTACTACAGATTCTCCTACCGCTTTCAGTCCAGCAAAATGAATAACTGCGTCTACCTTCTCTTTGTCGAAAATATCGTTCATGGCTTCTTTATCACGAATATCCGCATTATAAAATACTACTTTTTTTCCTGTGATTTCTTCTACTCTCTCCAGAGCTTTCTCACTGGCATTGTACAGATTGTCCACAACAACAACGTCATAACCTGCATTCAGCAGTTCTACGCATGTATGGCTTCCGATATAACCAGCACCACCTGTAACTAAGATTCTCATTTGCTTTTCCCTCCTTAAGGAACTCATTCGAAACTGTTCATTGTCTCAACAGTTCCGTTGATTCTTATGTCTTTCTTAGTTTAGCATTATCCGTTTGGGAATTCAATGTCTTTTACAAATATTTAAAACTCAAAAGTACATTTATATATATATTGTCTATTATTGTTACATATCACATTTTCTTTTTCTATGCATTCGTGATACAAATCAGTACACTCACTCCCAACATACCAACAGTTCCCACAGTTGCAAGAATCTGAACGATCAGCCAGCTTTTTTCTCCCGCAATTTTACGAAATGCCTTCCACAAAAGAACCCCTATAACTGCTCCCAGAGTATTATTGATTACATCAGTAATGTCACTTGCTCCCATAGCAAGCAAATACTGCAGTGTTTCTAAAAACAGACTGAATCCTGCCCCGGCGAGGATCACTGTTCCCCCTGCTCTTTCTCGCGCCGACATACCTCCATATATTCCAAATGGTACAAAGATCAATATATTTTCCGCCAGTTCCCTGATGTCCAGATTTCCATTTACCATCAGGCAATCTCCATAAGGAATCAGATTGATATTTCGCAAATGAGGAAGTGCATCTGGTGATGTGCTGAACTTCAATAGTATAACCCATATCACAAACGCCAGATAAATAAAAAATAATCCACCTGTCCAGTCTTTCCTCTTCATAAAAACCTCCTGTATCTTTCTAAAATATTTTGTAACTGTTTTACAGTTTCTCTGTTACGAGTTTTCCCTGGTTTACAAGGAACTATAGTAACAGCCAAATTTTTAGAAAGACACAGGAGGTTTCTTAATTTTCTCTTATTCCATATAATTTTCGTAACTATTCATTCCATTTATAATAGTGGCTGAATAGTTGCAAGATTTCCAGAATAGCTTTTTGTAGCGTTGTCATCCTTCCACGATCAAATAGGTTCCGTCCGGCAAAGAAAAGATTTCACTGGCTTCTAGAAGTTCTTCTTTACTCATGCCCTCAACATCCATGCCGCTTTCATCCAGATATTCTTTTACTTCTTTGATGTTTTTTACTACAACAGCCATACATTCTTCTAGAAATTCTTCTGCTTCCTCATAAGTCTCTGCCACAGGTTCATCAAAAAGCTGTCCCTGCTGTTTTAAAAAGGTTTCTACGCACTCCTTGCTGTACATTTTATTTTTCCTCCTGAATCTTCAGTAATTTTTCCGGTCGGTCGATAATTTCATCCGCATGATTCTCTTCCAGTTCTTTTCGCTCCCGAAATCCCCACAGCACTCCGATGGTGTACATCCCTGCCGCTTTTCCGGTCTTCATGTCAGTATTCGTGTCTCCCACATACATGCACTCCGACGGCTCCACCTGTAGTTTTTTCGCAATTTTCCATGCTCCGGATGGGTCCGGCTTTTTCTTCATCCCCACTTCCAGCCCCTGGATGACTTCAAACGTATCGCTGCCAAACAGTCCGGTCACAGCCAGATATGTCGCTTCATGTGGCTTGTTGGACAATACCGCCAGCTTCACGCCTCTTTGCTTCAGTTCTTTCAGAGTCTCCTTCATCCCGTCAAATACGGTAACTTTATATAATGGATCTCTGGCAAAAATCTCACGGTATAGTCTCTGACCTTCTTCCAGGCGGCTCATATCTGCTCCCGCAGCTTTCATGCACCGTTCCATCAGTACATTTCCGCCATCGCCTGCATGATATTTATAGTCCTCTACCGGCTGTGCCGGCGCTCCAAAACGCTCCAGAATCTGATTTGCAACATTTGCAATGGATTCTACCGTATCTGCCAGTGTTCCATCCAGATCAAAAATACAAGCTTTATACATTTCTGTCCTCTTCCTTTCAACCCAATCTGTCATTGCTTTGTTTTATCCGTTTTTTTCAGACAACATTCTCAGATTTCTTACATTATACTTCCTGTCACCGCCTGATGCAAGCGGAAACGCATTACTGTTCAGTTACTGTTCACTCCGTTCTCAGTAACACGCTGCGCGATGCACAGAATTTATGCTGATCGCATAAATTCGCGCGGTATGTCTCGGGTTTTCTGTGACCTTTGCTCACAAAAAACACCTCGCGGGATATTACCAGTGAACAGTAACCACACATATACACTCTCTTTCAGCAGCTAGCTCATATCCTTGACTAACATCTTGCAAAATATTATAATTATATTAACATATCAAGGAGGTGCGGCAATATGAATAATGCACTACCAATTGAAGATTTAAGTAAAACTTACCTAGAACATTCTATGGTTATCAATAACTTTGTTATCAAGATCGGCAGCCAAATCAAAGACAGCTTATGTCGCGTCTTTGGTAATGGTGTTCAGTATGAATGGCGTGAAAATGATGATAAAGTAATCATTCCTGATGTATCAATCATCTGTAACCTGAGAGACCGTAAGAACATTTCTTTTACTGGCATTCCCCGCTTTGTGATGGAAGTTTTGTCCAATGCCACAGAAGAATATGATCGACATGAAAAGATGGATATTTATTGCAAGGTCGGTGTCTCTGAGTATTGGATCGTTGACTGGAGAAAAAAATCTGTAGAGATTTATCTCTTCGATTTCAAAGAAGATGGCACTGGTTATCCGTATCTTTATAAGACTGTCACAGCCCAGAATAAAGAAGATTTACATCTGGTTATGTTTCCGAATCTGAAGATAACCTTTGACGAGCTGTTCGACATTGGTGAATATTAATACTACAAAGAGTAGATACTGCATCTGCTCTTTTTTATTTTTTCAGACTCATCTGCATATTGATTTCATGATCTGCATATGCTATAATGCCAGTAGGCAAAAAAGATATGACTATGTTCCATGTGAACAACGAACGAGCCCCCGGATGTACCGCTAATACATTCGAGGGCTCTTCTCTTTTTATTTCAGTGGTTGAGCATCCACCAGGCTATTTGTTGTCCTTGTTGTGTCTGTCTAACCATTTGCAGATGAGATGGCAAGTCACACCTGCCGCAACAGTCACAAAAAAAGATATGACTATTTCCATATGTTCACCTCCTCCCGTTGCCGGGTATCGGTTGGACAACACTGTAAGTATATCATATCTCTTGTTATTCCGTAAGTACAAACATTTCTTAGAAGTTTATAAAATACTGGTCTTATTGCAGCTCAGAAGATTATTGAAGAGAGGGAAAGAAAGGCTAGATCATTCGACCTAGCCCCTCTTCACTGATACATATTCACATTAAAACTTCACAAACTTTGTCTTAGAATATACACCACTTGCTTTAATCAACTTCTTGTATTTGGTATACATTTTCTTCGGAAGTCTTAATGTTACCGTTTTATTGACTGCCAAACCTTTCTTTCCAACATATTCCAGAGCAGAACTCTCGATTTGAATAACTCTAATGGAATTACACTTATAAAATACCTTGGCACCCAATCGTTTCACACTTGCAGGTAAAATAACACTCTCCAGGTTTGGACACTGAGTAAATGCACATGTACTGATAACTGATACTCTCTTGCCAAACTTAGCGGCTTCCAGATTCGGACACTGATAGAATGCATATTTGCCGACATAAGTCACATTGTTACCGATTGTTACATTTACAATATCCTCATTTCTGTAGAAAGCTTTTGCCTGAACGGATGTTACTTTATAGACTTTTCCGCTGATTGTAACGCTCGATGGAATAACCAGTGTATCTGTAACTTTTGCAAGTCCTGTTACAGTTACTTCTTTTGTTCCTGTAAGCTTATAATTCAGATCACCAACAGAATAAGTATCTCCGATCTGTGGTGTTCCGATTTTTGTAGTAACTACATCAGACTCCTCTCCCTGATATTTCTTTCCTGACAGAGAACGAACTGCAACTACTTTATAGGAGTATTGTGTTCCTGGTACTGCTTTGCTGTCTGTCCAGAGAATCTTAGTTGTTTTTGCTACCTGAGTATATTCTTTTTCTGAATCTGCTTTTCTGTATACCAGATAATAACCTGCATATTCTGTCTCATCCCATGATAAAGCAATAGATTTGTTTCCTGATTCTGCTGTTAGACTTGTAACCTTTTCAGGCTTAATTACTGACCACACTGCATTAACCGTAATATTTGCAGTAACTTTTGAGAAATCTTTATCCCATGAAAGCTTATATCCGTTTCTGCTGATGTAGGGATACTCTGCCGCATCACCAGATTTTACTTTTTCTGTCTTAACTACCTCATCACGGTCTTTAAATGTTACGGTATATTTTGTTGTTTCTGATGGACTTACGATGATTGTGGTGTTACCGCCGCCGTTGTCTTTCTTTGTCCATACTGCATTGATTACCATATCTTCTGTAATATTGGTATAGTCAGCATCCCATGAAAGGGTATAACCCTCTTTTGCTGGCAATGTTGGTGGTGTTGCATTTTCACCTTCTAATACATATTCTGTTTTCTGGGTACGTCCGTTATCCTTGAATATTACCTTGTAATCTGCTGATACAAACTTAATATTATTTGCTTTCGCATATGACTCTGCTGCGCTGTCTTTAAAGCCATAAATAGTAAGGTTCTTACAATATTTGAATGCGTCCGTTCCAATAGATGTAACTGATTTCGGAATAGATATCTTTGTCAACTTAGAACAACTATAAAACACTTCATTTCCTATATCTGTAACAGTTTCTGGTACTGAAAATTTTGATAAATTAGTATACGATAATAATCCGTAGGGTATATTTGATATATTATGCGGATAGCTAAATTCCGTAATGCCAGTTTTATTCAAAGCAAACTCACCAATTGCAGTAATTGTTAACGGTAAAATTATTTCTGTCAAATTACTACATTCAAAAAAAGCAAAACTTCCTATTGTTTCAATTCCCTCTGGAATAATAACTTTTCGTACCGCATTACTTCCTAGCCGTGGAATATACTTCAAACTTGCTGGAAAAATAATTTCTGCATTACAATTAGCAAATACATTTTCCCCCAATAAAACAAGTTTACTCGGTAATTCTATTTTATTAAGAGATACGCAATTACTGAATGCATCATCCTCAATTTTTGTTATAGAATCTGGAAGAGAAATATTCGTTAATTTATTCAAATTAAAAAATGCATCTACACCTATAACCTTAATTCCATCATTTAATACTATTGTTTCAATAGGTAACCCTTTATTTTCTCCTGTAATATCATCATATAATCCGCCTAAAAACGGAATTTTTTTTAATGTTCCCGGTAAAGAAATTTCCGCCAAAGATGAACAATTATAAAAAACATTTTCTTCCATTTCAGTAACGCCTTCAGGAATAGTTATGTTTTTCAAACTATAACAATGAGAGAAAGCAAATGAACCAATTTTGTTTAAGCTATCAGGCAACTCAACTTGCGTAACATTTTTAAATCCGCTAAACGAAGCTTCACCTAAATATGTTATATTTCCCTCAAAAATAATTTTTTCAATTTTATCTTGATCTATAGATGACCAATTAACACCTGCGTCATATGTTTCCCCAGTACCTGTGATTGTTATCGTATCTCCATCTACAGTTGCCGTTGCATTATTACCAACTTTAATCTGTATATTTTGCGATCCTAAGGATGTAAATGATATTCCTTTATCATCAGCATATCTTTCTGCATAGGAATCATCATATCCAACAATTTCCTCTAATCCTACACATTCCTTAAACGGGTCTCCACTATCACATTCTGTATTTCCGCAAAAAGTTACTTTTTTTAATCTACTGCAATCAGCAAAAGCTCCATCATATATCTTTTTTATATTCTGAGGGATCGTAATTTCTGTTAAACTTTGGCACTTATAAAAAGCATATGAATTAATTTCACTTAAATTATTCGATAATGAGATTTGTTGTAAATTTTCACATTCTCTAAATGCACTATTCATATTAATCACTGAATCAGGTATTGTTACCTGTTTCAAATTATTACATTTAAAAAAAGCCTGTAACTTTATAATCTTTAACTTATTCGAAAAATTTAATTCACTAATTTCACTATTCCAAAAAGCAAATTCACCAATCTCTGTTACATTTTCAAAATTATAGTTTTTAATTGGACAATTTGCAAATAAACTGTCTGGTATAACTGTAACATTTTCGAATCCTGTAACCTGTGTCAAATTTTGACATCCTTCAAATACGCTTTCACCCAATTCAGAGACTGAGTTAGGTAATTCTACATTATTTATTGCTGTATATGTAAATGCCAAATAACCTATTTTTTTCAAACCTTGATTTAATTTTATTGTATCTAATGATTTTATATATCCAAAGGTACAATTTCCAATTTTTACTATAGAATCCGGCAATTCCAATTTAGACATATTATCCACATGTTCAAATGAGTAATCTCCAATTTCAGTAATTGTATTAGAAAAAACAACTTCCTTTATTCCTGTTTGTTTCCAATCCCACGGATCACTATTCTCCGTGTCCGAAGATGCAAAAAACAAATAGTTTCCAATACGTGTAATTCCCTCTTGAATAATTATTTTCTCAAAATTTTTTCCAACAAATGGATTTCGTTTGTTTTTATCTGGAACAGACGTTCCATCCAGTAAATAATCCCATGTAGAACCCTCACCTGAAATAGTAGCTATTCCATTTACATTATCAAAATCGACCCAAACATTATTACCAATTTGTACATGAGTTTCTGTTGATTCTTCACCCTCTCCAGCAGTATCCGTACTAAACTGATCTACACCATCAGTATCATTCTCTACTTCTGGCACATCCTCTGCATCATCACTAAACTGCACTTCTACTTCCTGTCCCGTACCATCAGAAAAATCTGCTGCACTTGCCACACTAAATGGTTCTATAACCATCGCACTTGCAAGTAAAAAAGCTAACACTTTCTTCTTCATTCTTTCATCCTCTTCTCTCTGTTTCTTTAAAAAAAATATTGCCCCAAACATACTTGAAGCAATGCCTTAATTATCATAGTTGCAACTGGCTGTCATACATTCGCTTAGACCCTGTAGTTTTGCGTCACCGGATTTCTCCGGCTATGCCGTATTTAGTTTTACTACATACAACTCATTTTACTTAATTTTCACATAATATTCGCATTTAGTATTGTAATACATTTTTACAAATATTCCAATACTATTTCAGAACATTCTGCTCTTCTCTAAACATATAGCATATTATACAATATTTTTTCGTCATATTTGTGCGCTTTATATATTACTTACTCATCTCTCCACATACCGTTATCTTGTAAACGTTGCCTGAGCTGCTGCCAGTGTCTTTCTGTCTCTTCTGATGTCTCATACCAAAATTTTTCTTCGTCCAATTCTCCGATTTCTTTTAAGTAAAGATAGAGTCCATATGTAAAAAAAGCATCCCACAATTCTTCTTCGTCTTTTTTCATACTGTTTCATCAGTATTATTTTATCCTACTTTATGCTATTTTTCAATATTATATCGCCTGTTTGTTATACTAATTAACAAAAGGAGAGCTTGTATGAAACCATTGAAGAATAAAGTAAGCATCACTCTGGATGCAGATGTTATAGATAAAATCAAGGAACTCGCAGAGGAAGATGATCGTTCTTTCAGCCAGTACATCAATCTTGTACTAAGAGAACATATCAAAAATCTGGAGAAGACAGAATAAATACTATTGATCTGAAGTGGCAACAGTCATATGTGTGATTAATCTTCAGAGCGAAAAAAGGGCAGCTGGGTAAGTTATTATCACTCAACCGCCCTATTATTATGGCTATATATTCCCAGATTACACACTTCTGAGGTAACCCAATGCTTGAACTCTTTTGCTGATGGAAGCTTGCTACTGAGGATGAGGGCGTATAGCCCGGATTCGTTAATTACTGTCATTCCTCTATTCGGAATTTCTAAGGTCGTGATTTCCAACTTTAGAGCCCATTCCCATTTTGGGAATCTGTCACTTTTTTTACATATTGCACTTTCATTTTGCATATGCTATAATGCCAGTAGGCGAAAAGAAATGATGAGTCCATGTAGACAAAAAGAATGAAGCCCTCAGTAGTGCGAATACTGGGGGCTTCTTCTTGTTTATTTATAGCGGACAAGTAACCGCTAGGCTAGTGTTGCCCTACTTGTCGCCGTCTAACCATTTGCAAACATAATAGGAGGCTATGCTTGCCATGCAGGAGACAATAAAAGAAATGATGATTTCCATATAGACTCACCTCCTCCCGTTGCCGGGTATCGGTTGGACAACACTGTAAGTGTATCATATCTCTTGTTATTCCGGAAGTACAAACAGTTCTTAGAAATTACCAAAATTCAAGAAATCTTTTATTTTTAAGCAATAAAAAAAGCTGATGACGGGAATTGAACCCGTGACCCCTTCCTTACCAAGGAAGTGCTCTACCTCTGAGCCACATCAGCATTGTGTCGGATTTACCGCTCACATTTGGATATATTACCAGAACTTGTTTGTATTGTCAATCCCTATTTTTCAACTTTTTGATTTTTATTTTTGATATTGCTCCAGCTGCTCCCTGATCTTAGTTCGGATACGCTGTAATGCATTATCTATGGACTTGGGTGTTTTTCCCATGATCCGGGCAATCTCTCCGTATCCGTTTCCTGCCAGATAATATTCAAGAACCTGATTCTCCATTGGACTTAACGTTGCTGTTATCTCCTGCTCCAGATCCTGGACATTCTCCTGGTCAATAATAATAGACTCCGGGTTCTCTCCCCAGTTATCTCCAAGATGTTCTTCATTTTCCCCATCCTGTTCGCTGAGAGAAATATAGGAATTCAGCGGCTGGTGCTTCTGCCTGTTGGAACTCTGGATGGCGTTGTAGATCTGTCTGTCCACACATATACTGGCAAAGGTCTGAAATGCAGCATCTCTGTCCGGCTGGTAATCGCGGACTGCCTTAAACAGTCCGATCATACCTTCCTGTATCAAATCATCGTTCTCCCCGCCTATCAGGAACATGGTCCTTGCTTTCTTGCGGACCATGTTCTTGTATTTCTCCATCAAATAGTCGAGGATTTCTGATTCCCCGTTTTTGAAACGGGAAATTAATTCTTCATCTTTAATTCCGTCATACTGTTTCATCAATTTAACCCTTCCGTTTTTCTGAAAATCTCTATCATTCGCCCAGAGGGCTTCTTATAACATAACAATATTGTGGAATAATTTTATTTCTTCTGCAGTCTCTGACGTACGATCTCATATCCAAGTACTCCGGCTGCCACAGATGCATTGAGGGAATCAATGTCACCCTTCATAGGAATAGATGCCACGAAATCACACTTCTCACGGATCAGTCTGCTTACACCTTCACCTTCATTGCCGATCACTACGCCGATCGGACCTGTCAGGTTAAGATTGTACATGGTTTCACCGCCCATATCTGCACATACAAACCACATGCCCTGTTCTTTCAGTTCATCGATGGTATGTCCCAGATTGGTAACCTTTGCAACAGGTGTATAGTTTAATGCACCTGCTGAAGTCTTGGCAACTGTGGAAGTCAGGCCAACTGCTCTTCTCTTGGGAATAATCACCCCATGTGCACCTGCAAGGTTTGCTGTACGGATGATTGCCCCGAGATTATGAGGATCCTCAATATTATCCAGGATAAAGATAAAGGGATCTTCTCCTTTTTCCTTTGCCTTCGCAAGAATATCTTCTACACTTGCATATTCATAGGCTGCTACCTGAGCGATCACGCCCTGATGTGCGCCTGTCTCACTTAACTGATCCAGACGTTCTTTTGCCACATAATTGATAATCGTATCTTTTTTTCTTGCCTCTCTGGCAATGGTACGGACCGGTCCATCCTGACACCCGTCCAGGATAAAAAGCTTATCCACACATTTGCCGGAACGAAAAGCTTCCAGGACTGCGTTACGTCCCTCTATCTGTTCACTCATATCTTATCCTCTCCGATTCCTGCACGGACCAGTTCTATGATCCTGCTGAAATCATCTTTTAAATATAAATAGCCCATCAGAGCTTCAAACCCTGTTGCCCTGCGGTAGTCTGCCATAGTTGCATGTTTGGCCATTGTAGGAGAATGAGCATTTCGACCCCTTCTGTAAACACTGTGTTCCTCCTCTGTAAGCATGGGCTCGATCACTTCCATCATGGAAGACTGAGTTCCTGCCTTAACCAGACTGCTGGCTTTTCTGTGAAGCTGGTTTACCGGACAGTTGCCTTTTTTTACAAGGATCGTGCGGATCACCAGTTCATAGACACCATCTCCGATATACGCCAATGTCAGCGGAGAATAGGTTCGCAAGTCTTTATCTTCCAAATGAAACACCTGATGAAGCAAACCTTTCAGACTACTTAAATTTTCTTCATTAAGCCCGTTTGTTTCACTCATATCATTCAAGCTCGTTTCCATTTTACGCCCTCACGAGTATCCTTAAGGATGATTCCCTTATCCAGAAGCTCATCTCTGATCTCATCTGCTCTTGCGAAATTCTTTGCTTTTCTTGCTTCCTGACGCTCTGCGATCAGGTCTTCGATTTCTTTGTCAAGGATTTCTTCTGTTTTCACAGCCTTCAGACCAAGTACATCACAGAGTTTTACCAGCGTATCTAAAAGACTTCCTGCAAATTCTGCAGAACTTGTCTCTGATACATTTGTATTTGCAAATTTAACAAGTTCAAAAATTGCTGCCAGTGCATCTGCTGTGTTGAAATCATCATCCATAGCTTCTTCAAATTTCTTTACAAATTCTTGTGCCTGTGCAAGCAGTTCTTTCTCTGCATCTGTTGCAGTTTCTGTCTGTGCTGCTGCTTTTCTGTCCTTTAAGTTTGCTGCTGCATCTGTGATACGCTCTAAGGAATTCTTTGCAGCTTCCATCAGATCTGCACTGAAATTCAGCGGACTTCTATAATGGGCATTCAGCATGAAGAAACGAAGCACCTGCAGGTCATACTGTTCACTGATCTCACGAACAGTACGGAAATTGCCCAGAGACTTGGACATTTTTCTGTTATCAATATTTAAGAACGCATTGTGCATCCAGTATTTTGCAAAGATTTTGTCGTTGCAGCATTCGCTCTGTGCGATCTCGTTCTCATGATGAGGGAAGATCAAATCTTCTCCACCTGCATGAATATCAATCTCATCGCCAAGATATTTTTTCGCCATAACGGAACACTCAATATGCCATCCCGGACGTCCGTCACACCATGGTGAAGGCCATGACGGTTCTCCCTCTTTCTTCGGTTTCCAGAGAACGAAATCCAGCGGATCTTCTTTCTGGTCTTCACCGGATACCTGCAGAGAACGGAAGCCTGACTGCAGATCATCCAGGTTCTTGTGAGAAAGTTTGCCATATTCTTTGAACTTCTTAACCCTGAAATAAACAGTACCGTCTGCTGCAGGATAAGCATATCCCTTATCAACCAGAGTCTGGATCATACTGATCATTCCATCGATTTCCTGTGTTGCCTGTGGATTAGTTGTTGCAGGCTTCACATTCATGCCGTCCATATCTTTTCTGCATTCAGCAATATAGCGCTCGGAAATCTCCTGCGCACTTACACCTTCTTCGATAGCTTTCTTAATGATCTTGTCATCAACGTCTGTAAAGTTAGATACAAAATTCACTTCGTAGCCTTTGTATTCCATATATCGGCGTACGGTATCGAAGATGATCATCGGGCGTGCATTTCCGATATGAATCAGGTTGTATACAGTCGGACCGCAGACATACATACGAACTTTTCCCTCTTCAAGAGGTACGAATTCTTCTTTTCTACGTGTCAGTGTGTTAAAAAGTTTCATGTTCTATTCCTCCAGTTTTCTCTATCATTAACTCTCTTTTCTTTCATTAAGAAGACAGATTGCCTGAGACGCAATTCCTTCTTCTCTTCCCGTAAATCCTAGTTTCTCCTCTGTAGTGGCCTTAATGTTCAGCTGAGACTCATTGATTCCCATTGCTTTCGCCATATTGGCTCTCATCTGTGGAATATAAGGTGCCATCTTTGGTTTCTGTGCAATGATCGTTGCATCTATATTTCCGATTTCATAGTGGTGCTCTCTCAAAAGCTTCGTTACATGCTCCAGCAGCAGAATACTGGAAATTCCTTTATATGCAGGGTCTGTATCCGGAAAATGTTTTCCGATATCGCCCAGTGCTGCTGCTCCCAGAAGTGCATCCATAACTGCATGGATCAGTACATCCGCATCTGAATGTCCCAGGAGGCCTTTCTCCCAGTCTATCTTCACACCACCCAGGATCAGATCTCTGCCTTCGGTCAGCCTGTGTACATCATATCCCATTCCAACACGCATAATCATTCTCCTCTTATATCCAGCATCTTGCTGATTCTTAATAAGCTTAACCGTCTCCTTGTATAAGGAGCAAGTCTGAGGCTTGGCAAAACAGCCGATTCATCAAGTCCGATATCATAAACGGTTTTCGCGCATCCGGCTTTCTCCAGCAAACGAAACATGGTCTGTTCACTGGGAAGCTCATCAATAATCTCCTCTATCCCATTCAGGCATTTTTCCAGATGCTGGGGTGAAATAGTTTCTAACAATTCCGGCTCGTTTTCTTTTCTTATTTCTTCCAGAAGTCCTTTTTTTCCAAAAGTTTCTTTCAGAAGCTTCTCATCTTCATTCTCATAGGGTTTTGCGTGACATCGTCCCTGAGTGATGGCTGCCGCGATACGCTTGTATTCTTCCAGTACAAGAAGTGCTGCTACAGAAACCTTCTCACCGTGAAGTGCATCCAGCGGACCATTAATCACTTCCATATCCCACAGATGTGTGACCTGATGTTCTGCGCAGGACGCGGGCCTTGAATTACCGATCATCTGCATTGCAAGACCGGAAAGAATCAGTGCATACATAAGCTGTTCGCATTCATCTTCCTCTCCCTCTGTAATATCCTGAATCGAAGATTTCACGGTTTTTAACGCTTTCTCTTCCAGTTTTACAGTTTCACGGCAAAAATACTCTCCTGTGACCAGATTCGCAATCTTCCAGTCTGCAAGACAGATATATTTCGCCATCAGGTCTGAAATCCCGGCTGCTGTCAGACGTTTTGGTGCTTTTGAAAAAATATCTGTATCTGCATATACACAGATCGGAGCTACTGAAGGCACAGTCTTCTTCACTCCATCCAGGGTCATTGCTGCTACTGTTGTCACAAATCCATCTCCACTTGCTGCGGTAGGCACTGAAATGAAAGGTACTTTGTAATTATGTGCAATATAACGGCTGATATCATGGATCGTGCCTGCTCCTACTGCAAGGATCAGGTCAATGTCCTCTTCCATGTTGTTCTCCACAATTTTTATTGCATGCCGGTCTGCCTGAAGTCCCTCTGCATCCAGAACAAGTACCTGGCACCTGTCATAGATATCCTCCATGAGTTCTTCTGTTGCCGCATAGGTATTGGTGTCACAGATGACCAGCGGGGATATGTACTCTCTGAGCATTCCCTCTGACATCTCTTCTTCAAGCTTCTCTACAGCTCCGGCTTCTATCAAAATCTCTTTCACTGCAATCTGGTGTTCCCTGCCGCAGCTGCAAGGTCGGGCAAAATCGTCCGCATCAACTCGCATTTAAATTCTTCCTCCTGACTTTCCTGAATCAAGCGGATAAAATCATCCACCTGACTACCTGCTCATAATTGAATAGTTGTTTTACAGCCTGATTCGGTTAAACTTTTTTCTATAGGCATAGTTCGTTGGTATTATACATGATTTCCCTGTAAAAATCAATCATTCCACGTATGTCTGGCAGCTACAGATTTAAATAATTATATACAATCTTTGAAATGTTCTGTATATTCGTCACCGCTGTTTCCTCCGGACAACCTTCCGACATAATACACAGAATGTATGTTGTCTTTTCGCCATAGACAATTGCGATATCGTGCTGATCCTGATCTGTCTCTCCGGTCTTATTCGCTGACTTTATCCCTTCCGGCAATCCCTGTGGAATTTTCCAAGTATTCTCCTGATTTGACAGAAGATTTAACATTTCTTCTGACGCCTCTTTACTGACACATTCCCCCTTGTAAATCTTTTCAAGCAAAGTACCGCAATCCTTCACAGAAGTCATGTTTCTGCCTCCAAGGCTCTCCTGTGCGGATGCTGCAGGATGGAGGGTGTGCTGCACACTTGTCTCTGTATAGCTCTCTTTTTCCAGATATTTGTTAATATCCTCCGCACCTTTTTTGAAATCAAGGGAATCTGTCTGAAGCTTCACCAGTTCATTGCAGGATTCATTGTCACTGACTGTGATCATATTCCACAGTAAGTCATTTAATTTTACATCTACAGTTTTTGTATTTGTAGTATTTAATTTCTTTGCCTCGTCTGCCTTTACCTGCTCCATATCCTCATATGTCTTTGCCATTACAAAGGCTTTAATCAGACTTGCAGAATAAAGGGAAGTATCATTGATCAGGATTTCCTTTTCTTCATTGAGGTCTTTCACGTAAACGCTCCATGTTCCCTGATATCCGGACAGCATCTTCTCAATCTGGGGCTTTAGATTATCCATCCCAAGATCATCCATATTCACGATCTTTCCCGTATCATCCACAATAAAACCATCATCCGTCACTGTACTTTCCTGAAGCAGGGCACCATTTGCACCGCCGAAATAATAGTTTCCGTCAAAATTCATTTCATAACAGTCCATTTCAAGTGAATGGATACCTGGTTCTGTTACCAGTCTGCCATTTTCATCAAAATAGTAATATCCGTTCAGAGTAATCCCGTCTATTGCCAGATTATCAATATATCTTACCTGCGGTGCTGCTGACAGACGCCCCAGATTGTTCACAAAGTAATATCCGTCGAATTTCTCTGCCTCCTGGGTATTCTGTGTATCAGATTCCTCCTCTGTCTTGTCCCCAAACACTGCAACACCTTTCAGATGCTCCATATGTGGACTGCAGGCTTTGAATTTCCCATCTGTATCATGATAATAATATCCATCAAATACAGTTCCGTCTATTTCATAATTCTCAAAATAATGGATCTCTGCCTGGGTACTTCCGGCACCGTTTACATCCAGACAGTAAAATCCGTCACTCTTCATCATATATTTACCGCTTCCGTCTCCCATGGGCTGAATCTGTGCCTGTCCGGTGACAGATGCAAGACTCTGCTGTGCAGCCATAACAGGAGCCGGCAAAGCCAGTGCCATGGAAATGGCCCCGGCCAGACTTCCGGCTATGATATAACTTTTAATATAATATTTCGCTGTTTGCCTATTTTTTCTCATGCAAAACTCCTTTTACGGTTTCTTTTCACATCCCATTCACAGTAAGCAAAGTATATATTGTTTTATTCAGGATATCAAGATTTTTATCTCTTTTCCAGCAAAGACCAGGATTCCAGTATTACAACTCAGTCCTTTTCTCTGGTCCTGTTCCAGAAGCTTCCCAGCTGTTCTTCCACAGTATTTAAAGTACAGTTTCCCCTGTCAGACCATTCAGCAGGAAACAGATTCCTGTAATCTTTCCCTGCAAATCTCTCGTCCAGCAGAAGTATGATGCCTGTGTCCTCCTGAGTTCTGATCACACGCCCGGCTGACTGCAGCACCTTATTCATCCCCGGATATCTGTATGCATAATCAAATCCATTCACACCTTTTTTATCATAATACTGTCTGAGGATTTCCCTTTCTGTTCCAATCTGAGGAAGACCGGTTCCTATAATGATCGCTCCGATCAGTTTCTCTCCCATCAGATCAATCCCCTCTGAAAAAATCCCGCCCATTACGCAAAATCCTACCAGTGTTCCTTCTGATGCAGAAAATTCCTCCAGAAATTCCTCTTTCTCCCTCTCATTCATTCCTGATGTCTGCGAAATACAGCGAACCCATTCTGCTGAAAACTCATTCTCATACACCTCCAGAACATCCTCCATAAATTTATAAGAAGGAAAGAATACCATATAATTTCCTTTTCTTGTCCATACAGTTCTAGCAATGTAAGATGCAATCCTGTGATATTCCTCATATCCTCTTCTGGCATACCTGCTGCTCACATCCCGTCCTGTGAGAATGCACCTGTTCTCCTGCCTGAAAGGAGAAGTCACATAAATCCCATAGTCATCCTTTCTGGTGCTTAAAAGTGTACGGTAATAATCCATGGGAAGCAGAGTCGCAGAAAAGAAAACCGCACTTTTTCCCTTTTCCAGACATCTATGAATATTTGCTGCAGGATTTACACAGAAAAGCCGCAGAATCACCTTTCCCCCTTCTCCCATTTCTGTATAAACCACATAATTTTCATCCAGAAGTTCATCAATGTTCAGGAAATCTCTCACACAGAAGTAAAATTCCAGCAGCTGCTCTGGAAGTTCCTTTCCATGAAGTTCCTCCAGGAGCTTATCCATCTCCCCCATCACCTGAAGCATTCCCAGAGAAACTGCTCCGGAATTTGGCAGGATTTCGTACTCTGTACACTCCTTTTCCAGAGTTCGAAGCTGTCTGTTCACTTTTTCCAGTGCTCGCACCAGACCTTTGCTGTAATCCCCGGCCAGTCTCTTCGCCTCCAGTACATCCGCTCTATCCACATGAGCACTGTACATTTCCCTTCCCCTGTCCACCAGATTGTGAGCTTCATCGATCAGAAAAATGTATTCTCCGGAAGTCCCCTCCCTGAAAAATCTTTTCAGATAAACATTGGGATCAAATACATAATTATAATCACAGATCACAGCGTCCACCCAGACTGCCAGATCCAGGCACATTTCAAAAGGACACACCTGCCATTTCTTCGCATATTCCAGCAAAGTATCCCTGTCATAGCTGTCCTGCGTAGTCCACAATTCAAAAACAGCATCATTCACTCTGTCCAGATGTCCTCTCGCCCACAGACAGTTCTCAGGATTACATTCTGTTTTATCACAGAAGCACAGCTTTTCCTTCGCAGTAATGGTGATCACTTTAAATTTCAGTCCATGCTCCTTTAATATGGAGAAAGCTTCTTCAGCCACAGTCCTGGTAATAGTCTTTGCTGTAAGATAGAAAATATTTTCCCCTAATCCTGCACCAACTGCTCTCACTGCAGGAAAGATCGTGGACATGGTCTTTCCTACTCCTGTAGGTGCCTGGACAAAAATCTGTCTTTCTGTGGATATAGTGTGATATACACCGGATACGATTTTTCGCTGTCCCTCACGATATTCAAAAGGGAACTCCAGATCACTCATGGACGCATTCCGTTCTTTTTTCCATGCAAGCTGGTATGCGATCCATTTATGATACCTGTCCAGAAGCTTCTGGTACCACAGTCCGAGTTCTTCCAGCGTATATTCCTCTCTGAAAAACTTAAGCTCCTCTGTGTCCAGATTCCCATATGTCATCTGCACTCCGATCTTCTCCGGTTTTTGCTCCTGTGCGTAGATCCAGGCATAACACATTGCCTGTGCACGGTGAACCTCCACAGGCTTTTCCAACTGACTGACATCTGCATAAACACCCTTGATCTCATCGATCCAGCACTGTCCATCTTCTGTGAAGATTCCGTCAGCTCTGCCCTCTACCTGGATACCTACATCTTCATATTCTGTTTTATATTTAAGAGAAACCTCCGCTCTGTAATGGCTTCCCATCCTGCCCTGTATTTTTCTGTGTAGTCTGCTGCCCTTCTGCATTGCTTCTCTGTCAGAAGATCCTCCCCGATTGTCAAGATCCCCGCTTCTTAATATAAACTCCACCAGATTTCTGACGGAAATACGAACCACCGGCTTATCCATATGAAAACACCTCACGCAACAATAGCTATCAAATAGTTACCCAACATCGTCCGTTCATTATAACACAGAATTCATCATCATGTAAAAACTCCTGAATTCAAGAAAGAATCCTGCTTGCAGGATTCTCCACAGGAGTTTGACAGTTGAATAATAGAAAAAGTACTTGCAGGCCTTGTAAAACCTGCTTTTTTTTGTGTCATTTTTTGTTTTTATGCATGTTATTTTCTGTTATTGTGTGGTGTAATAAGGGGTAAGGAGGTGTTGCATATGAAACTTCAAAACAACGGCAAAAATCGCTGAACCCCAGTAAAATCAATGGATACAGCGATTTTTTCTTCTAATAACTGTCAAAGACAGGATTTTACTAATTCCTGCGTATATTGCCAATAAAGCCAGGCAAAACACAGCAATAAAAAAGCTTCCAGACAGACTATTTTCCACAATCTGCCTGGAAGTTTCCCCTATACGATTTCTCTATCCTGTTTCAGGATTCTCTGTGAGTTCCTCTTACCACCTGGATTCCCCTGGATTCTATCATCTCACAGATTTTGGCAATTCGTGGGCACTCTTTTTTCTCCCTGTCCAGACGACAGGCTCCCACATGCATTACCTTAATTTCTTCGCTGACCAACCTGTCTATTTTTTCCAGAATTCCCTCATCTACATCCGGTTCTTTGGGATTTACACTTTTGCATCCATTACAGGTCATCATTGCTCCCAGAAGTGTGTCCGGAGAATATCCATCAAAAAAGTCACTGCGATTCTGAAAGGCCTTCAGGCATCCCACTCTGGCACATACATTATTGGAGTGAAGGCAGGTCAGTGTTCCAATTTTAATCATACCGCTTCCCTCGCATGTTCCACAAAGAGTTTTCGAATACTTTCATATTCCCCCAGTCCTTTCAGAACTGTCTGCACTTTATAGCCAGCTTTGCTGATGATATTTTTCCAGGAGTCTTCTTCCTCTCCTGCCATGTCATTTTTCGCATGGTCACCGGCAACGATCATAAACGGTGCGATTACCACTTTTTTTACCCCGCATTTTCCAAGCTGTTTCATGACCTGATCAATTTCAGGATAACCTTCCACAGTTCCTACGATCACATTTTCATATCCCATATCCTTGAATCTGTAATCCAGTGCGGCATAAACGGCATTTGCGTAGTGCTCGGTTCCATGCCCCATAAGCACAAGTGCCGTTTCCTTATCCTTAATTACAGGGAACTCATCTGCAACCGCTTTCACCACATACTCATTATCTTCTTCTGTTGTAAGCAGAGGAGCTCCGAATTTCACAGACTGAAAATGATCTGCATACGCCAGAACATCCTTTTTCATAAGATCATTTTCCACACCGTTCATTACATGAGTAGGCTGAATGATCACATCTGTAATTCCATCCTTTTTCATACGCTCCATTGCTTCTGCCACATTGTCATAGTGAATATGATCTCTCTTTTCAATTCTGGCGAGAATCATTTTGCTGGTCCATGCGCGATAAATTTTACAATCTGTAAAAGCAGCTCCAATTTCTTTCTCAATCGCATCAATGGTCACTGCTCTGGTATCTTCATGACTGGTACCAAAGCTGACTACAAGAATTCCTTTTTTTGCTGTATCGCTCATTCAGCTTTCCTCCACTTTTCCTTTATTTTTTCACATGCAAAGGATGGTATGTAACATTCAGCATGCCGTATTCATCCTTTTTTACAGTTGCATCTACTTCATATAACATATGTATAAAATCTTCTGTAATGACTTCTTCTGGAGTTCCGCAAGCCACCAGACGACCGTTCTTCATGGCATAGATCCGGTCGCAGTATGCTGCTGCAATATTCAGATCATGCAAAGCACCGATCACAGTAACCCCAAGACTTTTTACAATATCCAGAAGCTGGAGCTGGTATTTGATGTCAAGATGGTTGGTAGGCTCATCCAGGATCAGACAGTCAGTTTTCTGTGCCAGAGCTCTTGCCAGAATGATTCGCTGCTGCTCACCGCCAGACAGACTGGAAAAAACACGGTGCCGATAGGGAAGCATTCCCACTTTTTCCAGACACTCTTCCACGATCTTATAATCCTCGGCATTGTCCCGTTCCATGGTTTTCTTATGAGGAGCCCTTCCCATCATTACAATTTCCTGTACGGAAAATTCAAAATTATAGTAGTTGTGCTGGGACACCACTGCCAGTGCTTTTGCAGAATCCTTTACCTTATATTCGTTCAGCGGTTTTCCATCCAGCATGATCACACCGGTATCTGGCTTCAGTACACGGTAAATACATTTCAGCAATGTACTTTTTCCACTTCCGTTTGGTCCTATAATTCCTACAAATTCCTTTTCCTTTATGGTTGCGTCAATTCCCTTAAGAATCTCATTTCCGCCAAGCTCCACATGGATATCAGAAGCTGTCAGTTTCATGATTTCTCACCTCCGAATCCATAAGATCTGCGTACCAGCAGATAAATAAAGCAAGGTGCTCCGATCATGGATACCAGGATTCCGATTGGTACTTCACTCTTGGGAATAATGATCCTGGAAGCAACATCTGCCCAGATCAGGAAAATGGAACCGCTAAGTGCTGACAGTGGAAGCATTTTCTTGTGATCGGTTCCAAAGAACATTCGTACCACATGAGGAATAATGAGTCCTACAAATCCAATGATACCTGCGGAATATACCACAAAACCGATCAACAGTGCTGTCACTACAAGATACACCTGACGATATCTGTGCAGGTCAGTTCCTAATGTGATGGATACCTCATCTCCAAGCAGCATCATATTGAGAATACGGCTCTGGGTGCAGAAAAACAGGGTTGCTATAAAAACGCAGGGAATAATCACAGCCAGATTTTCCCATTTCGCACCTGCCAGACTTCCCATCAGCCAGAAAGTAACTGTCTGGATTCCATCTCTGTCGCCCGCAATATAGACAACAAAGTTTGAAAATGCACTGCACACACTTCCAAGTGCTGTACCTGCAAGCAGAAGTCGGACTGAATTTGCCCGGCCTCCTATATTTGCAGTGATCTGTACCAGTACAGAAATAAGGAAGGCTCCGATAAATGCGCAGATTCCAATAGAGTTGGAGCCAAATACGGCTCCAACTCCAAGAAAGATTGCCACTGTTGCACCAAGAGATGCACCAGAGGAAATACCCAAAATATACGGATCTGCAATCGGATTTTTCACAATGGCCTGCATTACCACACCTGCAACTGCCAGACCCATGCCAACGGCTGTTGCAAGAAGAATACGGGGAAGGCGGATAAACCACACAATATCAGACATGGCTCCTACACCATAAACCTCCGGATCCCCGATTCCGAACACTTTATACAAAATTACACTATACACATCTTTCACAGAAAGATCTACAGAACCAATGGTAACTGCAGTCAGAATGGATATCACCAGAAGCACAGTCAGTAATATCACCGCCAGCACATAGATCGGCTTTCCATGAAAAATTCCATTTTTAAAATCCGGTTTTCTTTTCATTTTATTCGTACAGATCCGGATATAATGCTTTTGCAAATGTCATAATTCCGTCATAGGTTCTGACACCGCTGCAGTATACTTCATTCAAGTTTACAGAGAATACTTTGTTGTTCTTAACTGCTGAAAGGCTCGCATATGCAGGGTTATCTGTAATATCAGCGATTGCCTCATCAGCTGTCATAAATCCATCATAGTTGATCATGAATAATACGTCCGGATCAGCTGCGATCAGATCCTCTGCACCAACGTTTTCAGAGTTCTCTGCACCAAGCTTCAGCTCTGCACCAAGTGTCTCCGGAATATTTCCGCCAAGTGTCTCTGTTCCATATACACGGAAGGAATCTCCCTCATCCTCAAGAACTGCTACGGATAACGGGTCTGTTCCTTCTACATGCTCTTTTACTTTATCAATCTCACCCTTCATCTGATCAACGATTTCCTCTGCCTTGTCTTCGCAATCAAAGATTTTGCCAAGGTTCAGGATATCCTCATATTCGTCTTCAATTGTACGTGGGAACTCAGAAGCCGGTCCCTTTGCAGCACTGTTCAGGGACATGTATGTATTTACATCTCTCTCCTGCCAGAAGCTTACATCAGAAAGCCAGTCATCATCGAAAGAAGAATACCATGCCGCAATAAAATCAGGCTCCATTGCAACAACTTCCTCTTTGGATGGCTTGGTATCCATATACTGAATCTTGTCAAATTCATCTTTTAAATCCTCACGCACATCACCGTCCAGACCGCAAGCAGCTACGATCTTATCACCGAGACCAAGTGCCAGAAGCTCTTCGATATTGGAGTTTGCATATGCAAATACTTTCTCCGGAGCTTTCTCAAAAGTCATTTCAACCGGTTCGTTCTCATAATTGTAGGTTGTGATTGTTACGGGATAATGGCTGTCTCCATCCTCCGCAAATACAGTTGTTCCCATTCCCAGGCTGAGAATTCCTGCCAGACATAACATTCCTGCTGCTGTTTTCATGTTTTTCATGCTTTTTCTCCTTATTTTTTCTTTTGTTTTTTTGCTTTTAAAAGAAAAAAGTCCGCTTCCATGAAAAAGCGGGCATCACAAAAAAACATGATACGAAAGACAGCACTTTACACGGAAGTTTCTTTCTATGAACCAAGCAGGTTTCCTGGCTTACAGCTTAAATCCCCATTCCCTTCTCACATAAAAATGCAATGGATATGAATGTGGCATAACTGAATACAGTGACCGGATCGTTCAGGATTCTCACCTGATTCCCTCTTCTGAAAATAGTGTAAATTTTATATATTTTTCAGCACTTGGCACATTTATTCTTTTAACTATAAATGAGCAAATTTGAGAAACTGCACAATTAAATCTTCAGTATGCGGACAGTAAAAAAGAATAAAGTAGTTTAATGTTCGCGTAATGTGTACAACCAGCTACAAATTTTGTGCAATTTTCGGTATTTGCTCATTTATAGCTTTTAAGCAAAATTATTATAACTTACGCTTTAACCAAAGTAAAGAATTTTCTTTAACAATATTTTTGATAATCTTACTTTTTTGTATTTGCTGGAATTCCCAGAGGTTGACCGCCCCTGCGGGGGGGGGATAAAGTTCGCGCACCACTCATATAGCATGTCTTGCAATCCATAAGACATTGAATTACATTCGTGCTATTCACAGAGAGATACAAAAGATGACATACACAGCACTCTTTCCTATGATTGTTGAGGAAATATTATCCCTTAACGCCTTATCTCATCACCATATCAAAAAGACTCTGATAACTATCCACGACATCAAAAACAACGCTGTCACTACTGATAGCCTTAAAGTGTTCCCGTGCGCAGTGTATCTTAGATTCCTCAATCGAACGCAGCTGCATAGAGGACATAGAGCCCTTGGTTTCAGCTGCAAAATAAATATGCTTTACCTTTCCCTTATAGAAAGCAATTGCCCAGTCAGGATTATAATTTCCTACCGGTGTCGAAATATAGAATCCATTCGGCAGTACAGATCTTTTGGATGATGATGTCAATGATATTTTAAAAGTAAGCGAAGGCAGATTGAAGAATGTTTTCGTATCATGAAAACTGATTTTTCTGCAAGATCAGTTTATTTACAGGATGATAACAGGATTAAAGCTCATTTTCTAATCTGTTTTCTCTCATTAACAATCTACCGTTATCTTGAGAAAAAGTTAAATTTGCAATATACCTGTGAAGAATTATTGGACTCTCTAAAGGCAATGAATTTTGTAGAAATACAGGAACAGGGATTCATCCCGCTGTATAAACGCGAAAAGATTACGGATGCTCTTCATGAAAGCTGTGGTTTTAGGACAGACTATCAATTTATAACAAAGAGCAAAATGAAAACAATACAGAAAAAAAGTAAAGGAAAGGAATAAATTATTATACTTCAAAACAACGGCAAAAATCGCTGAACCCCAGTAAAATCAATGGATACAGCG
>OLOY01000289.1_pt1 | contig 44094 bp, 33 predicted proteins | sample 1672771 | NCBI WGS metagenome assembly OLOY01 (sample SAMEA3136722, study PRJEB25190) | human gut metagenome
GTCATCAATAATAGTATCTACTTCTGAATTGTACTCATCGTCCGAAGAATTCGCATCCGTAGTAGGTTTAGTGCTATTTTCGAAATTGACTTCTATTACCGAGCTAGCATCGGGTTGTGCATCAATTTTAGATTCCATACTAATATCAGTTTTTACATCAACCTCAGGTTCAGTACCAATATCATGTTGGATAATATTCTTGTTATCACTTGTGCTGGAAATAACTTTAGAATCTATGTTATCACAATTTAAGTTGTTACAATCATAGTTTGTATTACATCCTTTAGAATCACAATTCTCACAATTACATTTACTATCCTCAATATCAAGTCCGCTCATTTCATTAGTATTCTTTTTGATAAAAGGATAAGTAGCTGTGATTAAACCTATTAAAAATAGAATGGCAGATAAAATGTACAGACGCATAATAAGAACAAGTATAGCACCTATTATTATAACAATTCCAGTTTTTTTATATTTCTTATGTTCAGCCAATAAAATTACCTCCTATCTGTGTAGTAATTGTTTATGTCACAACTAAAAAGAAAGTGAGAAAATATAGTATTTTCTCACTAACAATATATTCTAAATAAACTTTATTTATTCATAATTATCTTTTAAATAACTTACTAATTTCCATGCAGATAGTAGAAACAGCAAAGCAACAATAACAATAAAACATGAGCAATAGTAATAATAGCGGTAACAGTGGGATTCGAGTGCGGTAGGCATAGGGATGGATGGACGGGCGTTGCATGGACAAGACAATTCACATAGCAATCAGAACATAGGGCAATTGCAGATAAATAAGATAAAGCATCCAAGTACTAAACAATCCTAGGCATGTGCTCCAAATATAGTCATACGTGCTCGCAATGAGAACTTGCACAACATCTTTTGTCCTGCCAGCCCGTTTGCAGCGGGGCCTCTAGGGAACTACTGGCAATTAAGGTGCTCCTTTTAATAGAGCACCGGAGCAAAGCATTAACACTCCGTGAACACATGTGATCCTCACATCAAAGCCATTCCCTATGGTTATCCCGATTTCTATCACTTAGGGGCCTTTGGTTCCGGACAACAACGTGTGTATACAACTTGCAGGTAAGACCATAAACAATACTATCATAATGAATCAATAATAAGTTCAGATCTGAGATCATGGCACTCGGGCCCTAGTGACAAGCATTAAGCACAACAAGTCGCAACAAAGTCATAAAGCACTAATAAAAGATACTAGGCACCATGCCCTAACAATCTGATGCCATTACATGAACGATCTCATCCAATCCCTACCATCCCCATAGCCTACAGCGGGGGATTACTCACTCATAGATGGGGGAAACATGGATGGTCGATGGAGAAGCGATGGTGATGATGATGGCGATGATCTCCTCCAATTCCCCGTCCCGGCATAGGGCCGCGAACGGCATCCGAGCTGGTCATATCCATAGACATAGCCGACTTCGCGGGCCACGACAGGCTCGCCTCGTTCTGCGGGCTCGCGCCGCGCAACAGGCGGTCCGGCACGTCGATATCGTCGGTGTCCGCGTCGCGGCAGGGCAACAAGAGGCTGAAGAACCTGCTCGTATTCTCGTGCAACTGCCTAGCGCGCAGCCGCAACCGATGGGGCGAATATTACGCGCGCTGCCGCGATAGGGGAATGCCGCACGGCAAGGCCCTGAAGGCCGTTGCGAGGAAGCGGCTCAAGGTGATCTACGCGATTATGCGGGACAAGGTCCCGTACTCGGCCTAGCGAGCCGATTGGAAAAGAAAAAGCGCAGGCCCCTTACGGGGCCCGCGGCAGCGTTGTCCCCATCGAGCGAAATTCGCCAACAAATCAATTGACAAAACTATAGGAACACCCCCCATGTGTTAACGCTGCGAGCATTTAACAGGTTTGAAGAGCGAGAAGTTTACTAAGCTTTCCTTGCATTTTAAGAGCCTATCAGGGACTATGGATGCATCTGTTTGCGCACGTTCCGAAAGGGAAAGGGGAGTGCACTTATGCAAAGGAAAAAGGTGGTGAAGGGAAACGCTGCGTTGCGTTGCGCGCTGTCGCTGACGTTGGCAGTCGGAATGGCGCCAACGTTGGCGTACGCCGACAGCCTTGACGCGCAAGATGCGGCGTCGCAACCGTCCGTCAGCTTCGCGGACAACAGCACTAATTCCGAAGCCGTGGCTTTAGCGTCGTTTCGCTCTTTTGGCGAGGGCTGCGAGTGGGCGCTTGATGCCTCCGGTGCCCTGACGGTTCGTGCGGCCGATAGCGAATCGGCCACGTTGCCCTCCGGAACGTGGCCTTGGGCCGATGTAATTGACCAAATTACTTCGGTGGTATTCGAGCCGGGCGTGAAAGCTGGCTTATCGTTGAACGACCTTTTCAATGATGCTGTAAACCTGACAAGCGCAGACCTTTCAGGGCTCGATGCCTCGGGCGCGACCACTATGGATCGTATGTTCAAGGGCTGCTCGTCGCTGGTTGATGCGAACTTGAAGCGGTTCGACTCTTCGAACGTCACCTCGATGTCTGAGTTGTTCTTTGGATGCTCCTCTTTGGAGAAGGTCGATTTGTCCTCGATCGACAACTTGAGCGTTACCGATCCGTATTCGGGCTTGGCCGACATGTTCAAGGGCTGTACCAAACTCAGCTCCATAACGCTTGGCCAGCGATTCTCCCACGGTGGAGGACAGGAAAATAGTCATACCACCATATTCCCGAATTTGCCTGCCGATCAGGGGTTCACGAACCTATGGCGAAGCTCATGGAATAATCGCCTGTATACTCGCAGCAATACGGGAAAGGGTTACGATGGAATTCCCGATAGGATTGCAGCAACGTATACCGCGGAAAAGCTTGACGACGGCTGGCGCCTGTTTCGCGCCGATTACGACAAAGATCCGGCAGTAAGCAACTGCATGTGGAAAGTCGACAACGGCACGCTGCGCATCAAGCCGTACAAGGAATCGGATGATCCCGATTTGGGCTTCTACCTTAGCAGTAGGCCCTGGGCGGCTTACAACGATCAAATCACGGCCATTTCGATTGAGGGAGAGTGCAGCTTCAAAGACTCGATTAATAGCGCCTTCGGCGGTATGTCTGCGCTGAAAACCGCAGATTTGAGCGGGCTGTCGCTTCTGGGGATTAGAGATATGGGCTTTCTGTTCTCTAGATGCCGCCAGCTTGAGTCTGTTACGTTCAATAGCAATTGCGAATCCAGCGTCAGAACCTTTGCATACATGTTTGAGGGCTGCACGTCGTTGAAGTCCGTCGACATGTCCGGCGTTGACTGCCATGGTTGGGCGGTCGAAAGTCTGAAACACATGTTCGATGGCTGCACCTCCCTTGAGAAGGTAGACGTTTCTGGTATGGCCGCGGGTCAGTTTACGGAAATGGAAGGCATGTTCAATGGGTGCACCGCTTTGCGTTCAATCGCCGTTGGCAGCACGTTCACTTTTCAAGGGGAAGACCACAGCAGCAAGATACTGCCCGATTTAGGGGCCGGCTACACGGGGAAATGGGTGAGCTCGGTAGATGGCAACGCATATGCCCAGAATGAGATTCCTGGATTCGTCGCTGCAACCTATACGCCGCAGCGGGGAACGACGGATATTTCTGGCGCTCGCATAATGGGCTGGAAGTCATTGTATACCGACGACGAGACCATACCGACAAGCGTAGATGTGATAGTTGGCAATGCACTATTGGCTCAAGGCGGGGATTACACGCTTGAAAGAGTGCACGATTTCAACGCCTGCCCCGGTGAGCCCACGCTCGGTAAATGGGAATATGTCATCCGCGGCAAGGGCAATTACACGGGCGAGATTCGTCGAACGCTCTATGTGAAGCGTGTTGTGGACGCACCGACGGTTACTCAGGGGCTTGTTTACAACGGTAGAGAGCAGAGTTGCCTCGACTCTTCGAGCCTTCCTTCGATGGTGAAGCTTAGCAATACGACGGGGATAAAACCGGGCAACTATACGGCATATGCGTATTTTGATGGCGAAGACGCTGATTTCTATATGTGGGATGATGGGTGGTCGGCTGAGCTTCAATTGTTCTGGACGATTGGTAAGGCCAATGCCGAAACGGCTCTTACCGTTGCGGGTTATGAGGACCAATACGCGTGGACTGGCTCCCGGATTGAACCGAAGGTACAGGTGCGCGTACCTTGGCAGGACAATCCGCTTGTCGAAGGCCAGGATTATGAGGTGTACTACGACAACAATATCGATGTCGGAACGGCGACGATTAGTGTCTGGCCCAATTGGAATTTCTTTGATGGGGCGAAAACCGTCGAATTTGAGATTGTTGAAGGTGTGGTGCCGGAACCCGAACCCGTCGTGAGCGGCACGTGGAAAGGCAGCGCGGGTAAGTGGTGGTATCAGTACAGCGACGGCTCTTATTTGAAGTCTTGCTGGAAAGATATCGACGGTGCTCGTTACTACTTTGACGAAAGCGGCTACGCCAAGGCGGGCTGGGCGGTTATCGATGACTCCTGGTATTGGTTCGACCCGTCGAGCAGCGCGATGAAGACCGGTTGGCAGAGCATCGGCGGCACATGGTATTGGTTTGCCGATTCTGGCGTTATGGCTACGGGCTGGCAGCAGGTTGACGGTTCGTGGTACCTGTTCTCGGGCTCCGGCGCCATGCTAACCGGCTGGCAATTTGCAAGCGGCACGTGGTACTACCTCGGCGGCTCGGGTGTTATGCACACGGGTTGGCAGAGCATCGATGGCGCTTGGTATTGGTTCTCGGGCTCCGGCGCGATGGCGACCGGCTGGCAGCAGATCGATGGCGTGTACTACTACTTTAACGGCTCTGGCGCCATGCAGCGCGATTGTTGGGTCGGCGACTACTACCTTACTGGCTCGGGCGCGATGGCGACCAACCAATGGATTGGCTCATACCACGTAGGTGCCGACGGCAGGTGGGACAACCGCTAAAACTACCTTTAAATGCTCGTAGCGTTTAACAGGTTTTTGCGATAGACACCGCACGGGACCGCGACAAGAAACTGGCCTCGCATCATGCGGGGCCAGTTTTGCGTTTCCTGGGTGCGAATGTGCCAAATGCTCGCAGCGTTTAGCACATCGCCCTTTGGGGATGTCTCCTCGGGGCACCTTGCGCGGCCGTCAACGCCGGCAGGTTGTCCCAATGCGCTAAACGCTGCGAGCATTTGGCACATTGGGAGAGTGCTGTGACTACGGATTAGGGGCGGCGGTAGGACGGTGCGCTTAAAGCGGATATCGCCGCCTCGGGTCTCGGAACCTGTTAAACGCTGCGAGCATTTAACAGGTAGCAGGTTTTTGGGCACGGAGCCTACTGCACCAGGTTTTCGACGGCCCAGCGCACGGCCGCGCCTCGGTGCGCTTCTTGGCGAAGCAGGCACGCGTGGCCCGTTTCCAAGAACTCGCGCTTCAGCTCAATTTCGCTGCCGGGCTTCAAGCGGGAAAGCGCTGCGAACTCGTCGTTTTCGGTGGCTTCGAGGCCTTTGCGCATGAACGCTAAATCAAGCGCGATGTCTTCCTCAAGCGCCTTACGCGCTTCGGCTTCGAGGCGTTCTTCAACCTCGGCCGGCTTCACGCCGTGCTCGATGCGATATTCGCGATAGGTTTGTCCTTTGCTCGCGAGTTCGCCGCGGAATTCCTCACGGCGTTCCTTCACCGCTTCGTCGAGCAGGGCCTGAGGCATGGTGCCGTGCAGGCGCTGGCGAAGCGCGCGGCGCGCGGCTTCTTCAGGGGTCTCGTCTTTGCCAACTGCGATGGGCGATTCCAAATCGAGCTCCATGTCGGGCACGGGGAAGGCGCGCGTCGTGAACGTGATGGCCTGCTCTTCATCCCATTCATCGGGCACTACGAACTGCGGCGTGAGCAAAAACCTCACGCCCAGCGTGTCGAAGGCCTGGTGCGCGGCGTTCGCCATAACGATGCCGGCAACGGCTTGCGCCTTTTCGCGGCGGGTGAACATGGCGTCGACCTTTTCGCGCACATGCTCATCGTCGGTTTTCAGCAGGCGCGCCATGCGAATCCAGGCGCCGCGCGCGAGCACAGCGGTTTCTTCGGCGGAAAGCGACACCACGCACTCGATGGGCGAGCGGTTTTCGTCTATCACTTTGATATCCATGAGGGCTCCTTTGGGGCAGAGGTGCGCGCGTGGGCGCCACTCCCGGTATTTCGACGAAATGCATCCTAGCATCGGGCTGCGGACTGCTTGAACGAGCGCTGCGAACTGCAACCATTCGGTTGACATGCATAAAGGCATCGCCGGTTTTTGATGAACGGAGCGAACTCGCTTGGCCTGCGCCGCAAATCGGGCCGTTTCGTTCTATGCGTATATAAGGAAAAGCGCGAGTCAGTGCTCGTACCGCTGTACGGCTGCGAACTTCTTTAGGGCGGCGTTCCTTTCCGCACGCAATGCGTTGTTTTCCCAGATGCGGGCTTTTGCCCCTTGTTAACGGGGTTGTAACGCAGTACAGTTTCAGGAATGCATAAATATGCTAAAACTTGCATAGAAAGCCGCAAAATGAACGAACCCGTGCATACATTCCGCCTTGCTACGCCTAACGATGCCGAGGCTCTGCTGAAAATCTACGAGCCTTATATTGCCACCACGGTCACCAACGAGACCCAGGTGCCCGCGCTTGGCGAATTCCGCCAGCGCATCGTCGAGCGCGATGGAGCGTATCCTTACATCGTGTGCGAGGAAGATGGGCGCCCGGTGGGGTATGCCTATGGCAGCCGTCTGTTCAGCCGCGCGGCGTATGCGTGGTCGGCGGAGCTTTCGGTGTATTTTTCGACCGACCATCGCGGGCGCGGGCTCGGCCGTGCGATTTACGGCAAGCTGTTCGACCTGCTCGCGCTGCAGGGTGTGCGCACGGTTGTGGGCAAGGTCGTGTGCCCGAACGAGAAAAGCGACCACCTGCACGAAAAAATGGGTTTTGAGCTGGTAGGCACGCTGCGTGCGGCAAGCTGGAAACTGGGAGCGTGGCACGACGTGCACCTGTGGGAGAAGCATATCGGCGACGTTGAAGCCGAGCCCGCGCCGCTGCTGCGCCTGTCCGAGGTCGATTCTGAAAAGGTGCGCGCAATCCTCGAGGCGTAAGGGGCGGGTCCATATATGTATAGAGGAATAGACGTCTATACATATAGAAGCATCGAATTGTAGATGTATATACGTATTGAATTATAGGATCATTGAATTATATATATTGAAGCATTGGCGTGCCGATGTCTCGAGACAGTGCGCCCAGCGATTCGTGGCGCAGTGTTTGGGCCGAGCGTCTCTCACCCCTTCGATTTCCTCGTGTCAAAAAACGCGATGATTAGGTCGCTTTGCAAGGGCTTGGATCTAAAAGTCTAACCATGAGGTAAGGTTTGAAGAATATGCTTGGCTGATGATTGCGGCTCTGACCCGGCCCTTTGCGCTCAGGCGAGGCTGATCGCAAAATAATGACGCGCGCGTTGCCTCTTTTTAGGTGTTGAATATGCCTAATCGCGGCGTTTTTTGACGCACGGCTCTTCAAACGACGCAATGCGGCCCAATTGTCGCGATTTCTGCCACAATTCGAAGTGCGCGACAATTCCAAATGCGGGGCTGGCAAGGCTAGTGCGTTTTGCGACGGAAAGGCCTGCTACGGCGGCCAAATGCAAGGAGGCAGGCATTATGAAGCTGAATCGAACGCTGCGCGATTGCGTGTATGGCATGGCGGTGGGCGACGCTTTGGGCGTGCCTTTCGAGTTCAAGCCGCGTGGAAGCTTTGAGTGCGTCGACATGGTGGGCGGCGGCAGCCACAACCAACTCGCTGGTACGTGGAGCGACGACACGAGCATGGCGCTTGCGCTGTGCGACAGCTATCGCGAGCTGGGGCGCGTCGATTGTGATGACATTCTGCGACGATTCCGCGCATGGATCAACGATGGGGCGTACACGGCGAACGGCGTGGCCTTCGACTACGGCAATGCCACGCGCAAGGCGCTGGCGACGGGCCGCGGCGGCGCTGGCGAGTGGGACAAGGGCAACGGGTCGCTCATGCGCTGCTTGCCCATGGTCTTCATGGATTGCACGAGTGCCGAGGTGCGCGCAGTGAGCGCCATCACGCACGCGACCGATGCCTGCATGGATGCGTGCGAGAAAATGATTCGTTACGCCGCGCGTTTGATGTGCGAGGGCACGCCTGCGGGTGAGTCGGCCGGCGAGCCTGGTGGGAGCAGCGGCTATGTGTGGGACACCTATTACGCTGCGATTTGGTGCTTGGAGCATACGGAAAGCTATAGGGAATGCGTGCTTGCTGCGGTGAATTTGGGCGACGATACCGACACCACCGCATGCGTCGCGGGCGGCTTAGCGGGCATTCTGTACGGCCGCGAGGCGATTCCGTCTGAGTGGCTTGCGACCCTGCGCGGCAAAGATGTGATTGAGGCGTGCTTGTTCGAATAGCGGCGCGGCGGCGGGTTGGGATTCTGATGGAGCGCCGCATGATTTGCGGGCTGGCCTCTTGTCGGGTGGCGCTTTCGTATGGCGTGCGGCTCCCTTGCGCATTCAATGGCGCTTCCATGCGCCCTTGCAAACCTGCCGTGCGCCGCTTCTTTCCGCATTGCTCTGTGCCGCTTTCTTGCCGATTCGTTTTCGATTTCCTTTCAAAACGCTGGGTAACTTTCCCGCGTGTTGCCTTGTGCTAAACTCGCGATCGTTGCTATAACGCGCGTGCGCGCGAGGAGGCCGCCTGAGCTGGCTTTTCCGCCAAGTGGCCTTCACTCGCGAACCTGTTAAACGCTACGAGCATTTAACAGGTTTCGGCCGGTCTCGCGGGCGCACGTCGCGATGCGTTGCGCATGTGCGCAGCGCTTGCTTGAAAGGATGCTTCATGGCCGAACAGTCCCAGGGCGCCCGTGCCCTGTTTTTTGATGAATCGCTGGTGGAAGAGGCTGCCGCGATAAACGGCTTCGCGGTAGAGTCGGTCGAGCCGTTGTGCGAAATCGACGGCGACGCCATTGTGATGCGCCACGGAAAAAGCGGCGCCCGCCTGCTGTTTCTGCATAATGTCGACGAGAACAAGGCGTTTTCCATCTCGTTCAAAACTCCGCCGGTCGACGACACGGGCGTGTTCCATATTCTGGAACATTCCGTGCTGTGCGGTTCCGACAAATTCCCGGTGAAAGAGCCGTTCGTCAATCTGCTGAAAACCTCGATGCAGACGTTTCTCAACGCGCTCACCTTTCCCGATAAAACCATGTACCCCGTGGCCAGCACCAACGACCAAGACCTCGAGAACCTGGCCGACGTGTACATGGACGCCGTGCTGCACCCGGCGATCTACCGCAAGCGCGCGGTGTTTGAGCAGGAGGGCTGGCACTACGAGCTCGACGACGCGAACGCCGAGGCGGGAACGCCCGAGCGCCTGCGCTACAACGGCGTGGTGTTCAACGAGATGAAGGGCGCGCTGTCCGACCCCGAAAGCGTGCTGTACCGCGGCATGAACACCGAGTTGTTCCCCGGCACGTGCTACGCCTTCGAATCGGGCGGTCATCCGCGTGCCATTCCGCAGCTCACCTACGAGGGCTACCTCGACACCCACGCGCGCCACTATCGCCTGGACAATTCCTATATCGTGCTCTACGGCGACATTGACGCTGGGCGCATGCTGCGATTCCTCGACCGCCGCTACCTTTCGGCCGCCGATTGCGCGCCGCGCACGCCCGCTGAGCCCAACCCGATGGGCGAGTGCAAGCCTAACGTGTCGATCGACGCGGTGGTCCCCATGGCGACCGCTCCCGAGAACGCGTGCGTGGGCTTGGGCTACGCGATCGGCGACGCGCGCGATTTCGAGCGCGTGCTTGCGGCCGACGTGCTCATGGACGCTCTGATGGGCGGCAACGAATCGCCTATCAAGCGCGCGGTGCTCGACGCTGGCATCGGCGGCGACGCGACGGCGTTTCTCATGGATTCGCAGGCCGTGCCCGTGGCGCTGTTCGAGCTGAAGGGCGCAAAGCCGGGCGCGAAGCAGCGCTTTATGGAAATCGTCGAGGGTGAAGCGGCCCGCCTGGTGGCCGACGGAATTCCGCGCGACCTGCTGGAGGCGTCGCTCGCTCAACTGTCGTTTGAGCTGCGCGAACGCGACCGCGGCATGGCCGATGGCGTAGTGCTCGCGATGAACGCGCTTTCCGGTTGGCTCTACGACGACGCGCTCGCGACCACGTACCTGCGCTACGAAGACGCGCTCGCCCATATGCGCGAGGGGCTTGACGGCCGCTATTTTGAAGACGTGCTGGAATCGCTCATCGTGAAGTCGAACCACAAGGCGCTGCTCGAAGTGAAGCCCGTCGAGGCCGAGGACGACAGCGAGGAAGAGCGCGAGCTCGCCGAGAAGCTCGCGGGTCTCGATGAGGCGGCCAAGCAGGCCATTCGCGATGACGTGGCCGAGCTGCGCGCCATGCAGGAAGCGCCCGATTCGCCCGAGGCTCTGGCTACGCTGCCGCGCTTGGGCACTTCCGATATTGGCACGGCGAAGCCCGACCCGGCCGCCGTGCTCGATGCCGCCTGCCCGCTGCCGTGCCTGCGCCACGAGCTGCCCAGCCGCCACATCAACTACCTGTACCTGTATTTCGATGCGAATGCCGTAGCCTTTGACGACGTGCCCTATGTCACGGTGTTGTGTATGTTGCTCAACAAGCTCGACACGGCAAACCATTCCGCCGCTGAGCTGGATGTGTTCATGCGCCAGCACTTAGGCTCGATGCGGTTCTTCCCTGATACGTACGTTTCGGCGAGCTACCCCGACAAGGTGTCGCTGCGCGTGACGCTTTCGGCGAGCGCTCTTGCGGAAGAGGCGGCGCAGCTTTCGGCAATTCCTCGCGAGGTGTGGGAGACCACGAAATTCGATGCGAAGCAGAAGATTCTCGACGTGCTTGTGCAGCGCCGCATCGGCATGGAGCAGACGTTTGCGAACGAGGGCCACACGAGCGCGACGAACCGCCTGTCGGCGTCGTATTTCCGCGCTGGCGTGTTGCGCCAAAAGCTCGCGGGCGTCGATTTCTACCTGTTCCTGAAAGACCTCATCGACAACTACGATGAGCGCTTCGATGCGCTGGCGGCGAAGCTCGAAGAGGTGCGCGCGACCGTGTTTGGCGGGCCGGCGCTCGCGAGCTTTACGGGTTCGGCCGAGGAATGCGACGCCTTCTGGGCCGCAGCGGGTGATATGGGCCTCGCGCGTGACGAACGCGCTGCGACGGGCGAAGTGTTCGGTGGTGATTGCGGCTGTGAGCTGGCGATTCCCAAGCCTGCGCCGCGCAATGAGGCGTTCATCGTGCCGTGCGATGTGAGCTATTCGGCCAAGGGCGCGCCCACGCTTGACGTGGTTGGGCACTCGGGGTTGTGGTCGGTTATTTCTAACGCGCTTTCCTTCGACTACTTGTGGAACGAGGTACGTGTGAAGGGCGGCGCCTATGGTGTCGGCTTCCGTCGCGGGGAAGAAGGCTTCGCGCGCTTCTATTCGTATCGCGACCCGGGCGTCGATGGCACGCTCGCGCGTTTCGATGCGGCCGCCGATTGGCTGGCCGCCTTCGAGCCCGATGAGGCCGAGATGGAGGGCTACATTGTGGCTACGGTCGCCGCGCACGACGCGCCGGCCAAGCCGCGCGCCATTGCCCGCCGCGAAGACGGTGCCTTCCTGTGCGGCCGCGCGGCCGATTGGCGTGAAAAGTTGCGCGACGAAAAGCTTGCAGCGACGCCCGCGGCCATTCGCTCTTGCGCGCCGGTGCTGCGCAAGGTTGCCGATCAGGGCAACGTGTGCGTGTTCGGCAACGAGGACGTCATCCGCGCCGCAAAGCAGCCGCTGGAAGTGACGAAGCTGTTCTAGGCCGATTCGGGTCGAAACCTGCTAAATGCTCGTAGCGTTTAGCAGGTTTTTTCTTTGCGGGAAGCGGCGGTTGCACGGTTTTGCTCGCAGGATGGCAGGAAACGCCGCCAGGGGGCCTCGCTGCATGGGTTCAGCGTGGCGTTCGGGGCCCTATCGGCGGCTTTCCTGCCGCTTTTCGCGCTTCGCCGCTCCTTTTCGGGCCTTTCCTGTGACTCCGAAGCGCCCCGAGAGGCCCCATAGTCGTGTTTTCTGCCAGCCAGGGAAGAAAACGCTGCAGCGAGGCCCCCTAGCGGCATTTTCTGCCGCGGAATTGCTGTTCGCCTGGGTCGATTCGGCGCGAGTGCTTTCGGCTGGGTCTTTGGCGCATCCGGGACCCCGAGCCGATTGGCGTTTGTGTTGGTCTCGCGTTCGGGACCGCCTTTCGCTTAGGGCCAGCCTCCTGATTCGTTTTGCCTTTCGCTTGGTTCGACTCTCAAACCTGCTAAATGCTCGTAGCGTTTAGCAGTTTTCTTTATGAGACGGCGGCGGTTCTCGATTTTGCTCGGAGGGTGGAGAAGCTGCCAGCCGAATGCGAACCACCACTCCGGTGGTGCGTATCGTTGCTTGGGGCCGCGAATCGTTGCCCTGGTGAGTGCGAAATACCACCTTTGTGTGCGTGGGCCATCGTGCTCTAAGACGTTTTTATGCAGGTTCGTCGCAAATACCTGCGGTTTTCTTGTGCGTATGCATGGAGTGCGCTAAACTATCGCGTCGGTATTTTCCCCGAGGCGCGTCGCGCCTCTTGATAGCAAGAAAGAGGCGATCATGTCAGGTCACTCTAAGTGGGCAACCACGAAGCACCGCAAAGCTGCCCAGGACGCCAAGCGTTCGGCCCTGTTCAGCAAGCTTTCCCGTAACATTACCGTGGCGGCGAAAGAGGGTGGCGACCCCAACCCCGACAACAACGCCTCTTTGGCGGCTGCTATTGAAAAGGCCAAGGGCTACTCGCTGCCTAAGGACAAAATCAAGACGGCTATCGATAAGGCGTTCGGCACCGGCAAAGATGCCGCCAACTACGAAACGCTCACCTACGAAGGCTACGGCCCGGCTGGCGTCGCTATTTACTGCGAGGCCCTGACCGACAACCGCAACCGCACCGCTGCCGATGTTGGAGCTGCGTTCCGCCATGCCAACGGCTCGCTGGGCACCCCTGGCTGCGTCGGCTTCCAGTTCGAGCGCAAGGGCCAGATCATGGTCGAGAAGATCATTCCTTCCACCGAGAAGAAGGTCGCCGACAAGCAGAACGCTGTTGACGAGGACGAGTTCATGCTCGCTGTCGCCGAAGCTGGCGGATCCGATTACGAAGACGCCGGTGACGAGTGGATCGTCTACACCGCTCCGAATGACCTCATGGCCGTGAAGAATGCTCTCGAGGCTCAGGACATCGAAGTGAAGGGCGCCGAGCTCACGATGATCCCGACCACTCCGACTGAGGTTGACCCGAAGGACGCCGCGAAGGTTATGCGCCTGGTCGACAAGCTCGAGGAGCTCGAAGACCTCCAGAACGTGTACCACTCCATGGATATGACTGACGAGGTCATCGCTGCCCTGGAGCAGGAGGACTAGGCTTTAAGGCCCACTCCAGCTCGCCGAAAGGCGTCGCGCGATATGCAATTGCAAGGCCCGCTCGCAAGAGTGGGCCTTTTTGTGTTTTCGGGAGCTATTGTGGTCGAAAACGAGCGACTGGCGCGGTCGACGCGTGGTGTCTGCGCTATTTCACGCTCGTGAGGCGGCCCTGGTAGCCGCAAAGAATGCGCGCGTTGCCTCCGGCGATGGCGAGACCCTCTTCGAGCGCCGCCCGTGGAAGGTCGTAGTCGTTATTGTTTTGCGAGATGTGCATGGCGACGACGGTTTCGGGCGTGCGCAGGCCGGCTGGGCGCGATTCGGTGATGAGGGCTGCGAGCTCTTCGGTGGCCTGTGGGTTTGAGAGGTGGCCGAGCTCCGAGGCGATTCGTTTCTTAATAATGTAAGGGTAATCGCCGTTTTTCAGCATGCGCTCGTCATGATTGCTCTCGAGCGCCAAAATGCGCACGTCGCGCAAAGCCGCGTGCGCGGCGCTCGTTACGATGCCCGAGTCGGTTATGTATCCCAGCGCGTCGCCGTCGGGCGACTCGACGCGAAAGCCGAATGAAGCGGCGGCGTCGTGGCTGGTGGCGAAGGGGAGCACGCGTAAGCCGGCGGCGCACACGACGTGCTCATCGCAGACGGAAGCCTTATTGCGGCTCTCGCTCGCATTTTCGTCTTGGGAAAGCGCAAGTGCCGCGCCAAGCGGCGCCGTTTCGAAATCGCTCGCAATCTTCTGCAGCGTTGAGCTGTTGTCGACGCAAGCACGATTCACGTATACCATTGGCGCGCAACCGAGTTTCGCCAGGCCACGCAGCACTACGCCCAGGCCTTTGGTGTGGTCCCCGTGTTCATGGGTGATGAATACGGCTTCGAGCCGCGTGGGGTCGAAGCCTGCTTCGTCGCAGCGTTCGAGGAAATCGCGCTTGCAAATTCCGCAGTCAATAAGCACGCCCGCGCCCGTCGCGGCATTTTCGACAATGGCGGCATTGCCTTTGCTGCCGCTTGCGAGCACATGTAGTTTCAGCATAAGAATCTTCCTGTTGCGGCGCGTGATCGCGCTCTTCTTTTCCGGCGCACAAGTATAGGCGAAATGTCTTGGCTCCCGCGTGCAATTTGAAAGCGAAGCGTCGGTATGCCGCCCTCGCAAAATTTTCATGCCCTCTTACGACAAGGCACCGATGACCTTGTCTTGGTCGTAAGAAAGGGTGCGACATGACGAGCGAAAAGAAAAACGCCGTTGGACAAATGAGGTGTTGCTGTTCAAGCGTTGAACAGGTTAGCTGGAAGAAAGGAGGGCAGGGAATGCGCGACGAAGTGGCAGACGGCTGGAAGATTTCCCAGGTGGAAGCACTGGTTGGGTTGCCGCGCCGCGACATTCAACGTGCGTGCTATGAAGGTGCGGGCGGGCTCGGCATCGTGAAGCCGCGCAATACCACGTGGGGTTGGCGCGTGTATGAGGTTCCCGATGTGGCGAAGCTCTTCTTACTGGCGCAGGGGCGCAGGCAGGGCAAGACGCTTGATGAGGTTCGCGACGAACTCGCGTCTTGCGAAGGAGCGCGCGACGTGTTGCGCAAGCTTGTGCGATGCGAGCAGGCCGCCCGCGAGGCCTGCGATGCCCATGCAGGTGCAAGCATGTCGGCTCGCGCGTTGCGATGTGCAATCGAGCAGGGGGACGTAACGGTATTTGCGGGGCTTATCGATGCGTCGTTCGCGGAAGATGCGCGTGCGTTTTGCGATGCGCATGCGGCGCTCGGGCTTGCTGCCGAAGGGCTCCTGTCGAAGCTTTTCGCGGATCTCGCGCGCGTTCGCGCGTGCGGTCAAGATCCGAGTTCGAATGAGGCGAGGGAGATTTGCGCAGCTTCAGTGCATGCGGTTTCCGAGCGGTGTGCGCTGCGTGCTGCCGATGCGGCCGAGCTGCTTGCCCAGGCGATTAATGCGTCGGGCATGGGGCTTACGTGCGAGTTGTGGCTTGGTCCTGCGACATGGACGTATGCGAATGCAGCGCTTGAGGCTTCGCAACTGGATGCGCAGCGCGCGAGCGCGACCGAAGAGGAATGTCACGTAAAGCCTTTGGGCGATGCGAAAGAGCAGTCGGCTGTTTAAGCGACTAATCAAGGGAAGGATTTGAAGATGATGAAACCAATGAGCATGACGGCATGCGCGGTGGCGTTTGCCGCGGCTGTGGCACTCGCCGGATGCTCGGATGGCGCGGGGTCTGCGGCTGGCTCCGCCGGCGATGCGGGTGCGCCTTCGGCATCGCAGCAAGCCGCTGAGGCGGTGCAAATCAAACAATCGCCCGACAAATATACCTGGTACGTGAAAAACTACGTCGGCATGAACGCAGGCAACGCCGGCTACACTGGGCTCGATACCAATCGCTACGACCGTTACGGCGCTGGTGCGCTGAGGCTCGTGTTCGTTGCGGGCGATGGTACGTTCGTCGATCCCGAAAATGAAGATCAGCTGAAGGAATACGTGGTTATCGGGCAGAACCTCGAGCCGAACACTGAAGTCATATACACCTTCCAAAAAGACGATGATGGCAAAGAATACGACAACCTGGTTTCGACGAAGTCGCATGAGGAAATCGTGCTTGCCGTGAAGCGCGTTGGTTCGTCGGGTGATACTGTTGACATGACCGCGATTCAGGCTTCGCCCGACAAATACACGCGCATGGTGCGTGACTACGTCGGACGCAATTTGGCGGAATGCGGCTATTTGGCGCTCGGCGGGTATTTGGCCGATTCCTATGGCGCGGGGTCGGTGAAGATCAATCCCATTGCCGATGATGGGTCGTATATCGACTTGTCCGATTCCGAAACGTATAAAGACGTGCTTTCCCAATACAAGGTGACATCTCAAAGCGTTGCGCCTAATACGGCGATGACTATGACGTTCATGCTCGATAGTGATGGCAACGAGTACGAAAACCTCGTTTCCACGAAGAGTCTTGATTCGATTGATTTGCAGGTGACGAAAATCGGTTAACAGGTGGTTGGGGCGAAAGGGCGCGAGTTGATATTTGAACATTGCGCCCTCGCCGCGATTTCTGGGTGCTAGGCGACGGAGAAATGGATGGCGACCCTAGAAATCGATGAGGTCGGCCACCTTTACGCCGAGGCTGTCGGCGATGCGGCATAAAAGGTCGAGCCCAATGCTTACGGAGCCGTTTTCGATGTGCCAAATATGCGTTTGATTTGAGCCGGCCATCAAGGCAAGCTTGCGCTGGGAGAGGCCTTGCCTCTCCCGTTCACGCCTAATTGCGGCGCCGAGCAATCTTTTGCGTTCGCTTGAATCCATGCGGCCATGGTATGGGGTAAAATTGAATAGGCGATATGCTATAGCAAGTCAAAAAACGAATGGGCAGATGACGCGCACAGCGGCGGCTTCTGCCCGTTCGCGTTGAAGGAGGCATGGGGAATGGATGAGGACATTCGGTTTGATTGGGACTCTTTAGTGATGCTCCTGCCGCTTTGTTTTGATTACTATCGAGAGTGGGAACAAGGTAACGCGATTGATATAGATGATGCGATGAATCAAATCGGAAAGGCGCTCGGGTGTGAAGATCTTCAATCTTTCGTTGCCCAGAAAGCCGCGGATGCTTTGGCGGAAGGATTTTCGTCGGCATTGGGGGAAGAGGATTCTCAAAAACTTGCAGGGCTTTTCGTGGGAATGGGAAAGGGTGTCCTGCCTATTCTTATGAAATACGCGAAGGGCGGTGTAGATAGAACCGAGGTCTTTTCGCAACTTAATCGCGTTTGTTTCGACGGAGTCGGTCAGCTTCAAGACGTCTTGAAGGAATCCCTGAACATTTCTGATTCGGCCGCCGACAGACTCGCTAGCCATTGCGGCGGATATGCCATTTCAATTTTTTGTCTGATGGCATCCTATAAAATCTATCAAAGCGCGTCGAGGGATGCAGCTCTCGCCAAAGAGCATCGAATCGAAATCGAGCAATTATGCAACGAGAATATAGCTGCAATTAAAAAGCAAAAGGACGAAATGGAGCAATGGCTCTCAACGACGCATATGAATCGCTTACTCGTGTTTAAAAACGGAACAAGCGTCATTGACCAAGCCGTTATCGAAGACGATAACGATTCCTTCATATTGGGGAACAACGAGCTCTGCGCGCTGTTTGGCAAGAAGCTTCAATACCAAAATACAAAGGAATTCGATGAGCTCATGGCTTCCAGCGATGCGTTCAAGTTCTAGGAGGGTAGCGCGGTATGGATTTTTTCAAAGGAATCGATTTCGGCGGAATCAAGAATGCCGTCGAAGCGGGTGTGAAACAGGCGCAAAACGGAATTGACGAGATAACGAAAAGCGATTTAGTGAAAAATGCTTCAGAGGCCATTGCGGGCGGTACGGCGAATGCTGGCAAAGTACTCGATGCTATTGGTGTGCAAGATGTCGTAAATGATATTCGGGGCAAGGTTTCTGAGGGGCTGTCGTTGGCGGGTAAAACAATCGAAGATGCATTGCATCCCGAATCGGGAGACAATGGAAACGATGACGAAGACAATGATGCAAAGATGCTTATTGCCATTTTCTGGTGCATGGCCGCGGTCGACGAACAGATTTCGGAAGAAGAGAAGGATAAGATTCGTGAGCTTGCGAAGCAGATTGATGCAGAGTATTGCTTGTACGGCGAGCGTCTCGAAAACGAGGTACTTTCTCACCTCAATGAGGAAGGCGAGGAGTTCGGTTGGCAGAGCGCTTCAAAAAGGATCGCAACGCGGGCTATAGAAGCGCTCGATCTTTCGCCGCAAGATGCCCGGCTGCTTTGTTGGAACCTTCTGGCAATTTCTTGGAGCGATAGCATATCCGAGCAAGAAATGCAGTTCGTAGATTTCATCGCGAGGAAAAGCGGCGTTGATGAATGCATCGTTAGCGAGTTTAAGAATTATGCAAAGGCGATTGATGAAATTGAGGCATCAATAAACGTATTACGCGAGAGCAATCGCCCCTTCTGCGAAGTTGAACCGTTCATCGAGGAAGCCAGAAATAGAGTACGTAACATCCTTTCGGCGGCCCAATCGCTCGTTGCGGATAACTAAAGGAGGGCCAATATGATTCCAGTGGTTTTCATTGTTCCCGCGGTTGCAACCGGCGTTGTCGGTGCAGGCAAAACCATCAAAAGTGTCGTCGACAATCATCAGGCCAACTGTCTGACAGATGAGGCAAATTCAAATGTCGACGGCGCGAAGCGGTATTTGGAGCGCTCTCGTAAGTTGTGCTCGACTGAGCTCTCTAACCTCGGCGCAGGGAAGCTTTTTGTGCTCAACAACAGCATTGCGAAATTCATTGACTCGTTCGAGAAAATCAAAAATCTAGACCTCGTTGATTCTGAAGGTCTTGACGAGCTGAAGAAATACAAGGTCGACAAGGAATCTATCGCCGAGTTGAAAGAAATGCAGCAATTTGCCGCCACCGTTGCTGGCGGCGCGGCGGCGGGGATTGCCGGTGGTGCGCTTACGGCATTTGGAGCGTACAACGCCGCGATGACGTTTGCCTCGGCTTCGACAGGAACGGCTATTGCAAGCTTGAGCGGTGCCGCCGCGACGAATGCAACGCTCGCATTCTTCGGCGGCGGATCGATTGCTGCGGGTGGTTTGGGCATGGCGGGTGGCACTATGGTACTTGGTGGACTCGTTGCCGGCCCCGCGCTTTTGGCCATGGGTCTTATCACGGGAAAGAAGGCCGACGAAAAGCTCGAGGTTGCAAAAGCGAACGTTGCTCAGGCAGAAGAGATTTCAGAGGAGTTGCGCACTGCGGCGTTTCAGTGTGACGCAATTCGCCGCCGCACGGCGATGCTGTATTCGTTTCTAGCTCGCATCGATGCTCGTTTTGCTCCTTTGGTTTTTCAACTTTCCGATGTGCTCGTACGCGAAGGCGACGATTATTCGTCTTACTCCGCCGAGGCGAAGAGCGTTGTGTTACGCAGTGCGACTATGGCAGGGAGCGTGAAGGCGATTCTTGATACGCCGATTTTGACCGTCGAGGGTGCGCTCACAGAAGAGTCGAGCGCATTGATGGAGTCGCTTGGCGTAAAGCTTGCTGAGGAAGTTTAATTCGGGGTTTGATTTTAGAAGGACGGTACGGTGGAAGAAAACGAAGTCGACAAAATAGCTGACAGAGAGCGCCTTGCGCGAGCGGAAAAAGCTGCTGCCGATGCGCAATACCGCGTCGAAAAGCAACGTGAACGCTCGGCAAAGGCTGAACGCAGGGCAATGCGAAGTAATCGTAGGGAGGTGCTGTCCATGAAGGCGAAACTTATAATGGGGGCAGCTTGTGCGGCGGTGGTCGTTGTGGCGGTTGTCTTTGGCATTCCCGCCTATCAAGCGAGCCAAAATAAGACGACGTATTTCACGTCGAGTCAACTGTCTAAAATCGTGAATATCAACAAGCTGTCGACGGCGACATATCGACATAGCGGAATCGCGGATAAATATAACGATAAGGGCGAGGTCGAGTACCACGTGTATTACGAATCCACGGTGGATGCGTCATACGACATGGGGGCCATCGATTTTGAAATTGACAATGACGCCAAAACGATTAAACCGATTCTCCCTGAACCGACAATAGGCGATCCTAATATAGACACGTCTTCGATTGATTATTTGCCCAAAGACCCGAATGCCAGCATTCGCGATGTCGAGACTATTTGCAAGGAAGATGCGCGGGCTGAAGCCAAATCGGCTGGCGGCATTTTGTACACCGCGCACGAAAATATGAAGAGAATCATCGATGCGCTTCTTAAGCCGATTGTGTCGGAGGATGGCTACGAGATTATTTGGTCTGAGGAGGATGCCAATTTCCAGTCGGCCAACGGTTGGCAGGAATCGTCTCAGGAAAACGGTGGTTCGAATGAATAAATTGAGGATTGCGGCAACGGCTCTTTTGCTCGGCTCTTTGCTTTCGTTTACGGGTTGCCAGACGGAGGAATCAAAGGAACCCGATTTCAGTAACGCGCAAGAAGTTGCAAATTTGGCAACGTTCGAGTGCACGTATCATAATGTTGCGAAAATCGATAAAGAGTCTAGCAAATGGTGGTTTATCGATTTAGGCGACAGCAAGCATGAATGGTTTGAATACGATGCAACCGTGGACTTCGGAATCGACGCGAGCTTGGTTGACATTTCAAGTCCCGATTCGGAAGGAAATGTTGTCGTGACAATTCCGCGTGCCGAAGTTCTTACCGAGCCGAACGTTAAAGCAGAGACGATGTCTGACCCGATAAGTAATAACGGATGGCGTGGTCTGGTAACGGATGAAGAGCGCAAAGACGCCTTGAGCATCGCGCAGCAGGAGACATTTGAGCGAGCTCAATCCGACGATGCGATGCTGGCTGCGGCTCGAGAGCGCGCGAAGGTGCTGCTCGAGCAATATGTGAAAAACGTTGGCAACGGAATTGAGAAAACGTATAACGTGAAATTCGTTGATGCCGAATAGTCCGTTGAACCGCATGCTGGATGAGCAATGAATAGCGGAAACTGCAGACGCATGAAAGAAAAGGCGGCTTCGGTTTTGCAAACACGGGGGTTTGCGACAAGGGCCGTGAGCCTCGGGGAAACGCCGCCGGCACTATCGCGATTCGGCGCTGTGTTGGGGTTTCGATACCAAGGCGGCGAAGGTGCTGCGTTCGGCTCGCTGGCGGCGGGTCCAAAGAAAGGGTTGCATCCAATGCGCATCAATAAAGTCGCATTCATCGGCAAAGGCGGCGTGGGGCTGCTGTATGGCAGCATGATCGCCCGCGTGCTCGGCGACGACGCCGTGGAATTCGTGATGGACGACGCGCGCTATGAGCGTCACGCGGCCGATCAGCTGAGAATCAACGGCGAGCCGTGCAGTTTGCGCAGTGTGCGCGCGAGCGAAGCGACTCCCGCTGACTTAGTGATTCTTACGATTAAAACCACGGGCCTTACGCAAGCGCTCGATACCATGGAAGCCGTCGTGGGCCCCGAAACGCGCATTGCGTCGCTGTGCAACGGCATTACGAGTGAGCAGAAAATCGCCGAACGTTTCGGCTGGCAGCGCACGGTGCTCGGCATTTGCCAGGGCATGGATGCGGTGTTCCTGAACAACGAACTCACATATGGCAAGCCAGGCGAGATCCGCTTCGGCGCGGCGCCCGATACCGACCCCGCTGTGGTGGCCGACATTGCCGATCTATATTCCCGCGCGGGCATCGCCCATGTGGTGGAGCCTGATATTAAGCGTCGCATGTGGACGAAACTCATGATGAATGTGGGCGTCAACCAAACGTGCATGGTGTATGGCGGCACTTACGGCAGCGCGACCGAGCGCGGAAGCGAGCAGCGCCGCAGCTTGGTGGCGGCTATGCGCGAGGCTCGCGTGGTGGCGAATGCGGAAGGCGTTGCCATCGCCGAGGCTGACTTGTCGCAGATGGTCGAGCTGCTCGAAACGCTTGACCCTGCAGGTATGCCGTCCATGGCGCAAGACCGCATTGCGCGCCGCAAAACCGAGGTCGAGGAATTCTCGGGCACCATCTGCCGGCTCGCTGCCGAACATGGCATCGAAGTTCCCCAAAACGAATGGCTCTACCAGCGCATTCGCGAAATCGAGGCGAGCTGGTAGCGGCTTGCCGCGACGGCTTAAGCGAAGGCGAGGCGGCATCGCGGTCCGCAGCCGTTTCGCGGAAATGCGTTCGCAGCGAACGGGCCCCGCTTGCGGAAGTGTTCGGAATCGCACCAAACTGGCCGGCGTATCGCGAATGGCTCTATACTATGTATGATTCAACGTCGTCCCAGGAGCCATCCCCATGAAGCCCGATTTTTCTCGCATACAGACGAAGCGCCCAACCGGAGCGAGCGCTTCGCTGCGCGTTTCGGCCAGTGGGAGCAAGGGCGGTGGTTCATTTAAGGTGAAACCACCTACCGAAGTGAAAGCCTCTTTTGAAAAGTCGCCAGTCAAAACAGAACCGTCCTTCGAAACCGAGCCATCGCTGGAGAAGATTCCGACTTCGGCGGAGTCGTCCTTAAAACTCGGCCCCCACGGCCTCGACCCACTTCGCCGCCTTCTAGGCGATTCTTCCGTCAAGCGCCTCGCCACGTATTTCGCCAAGGCGGCGCTGCTTGTCGTAACCGTCTATTTGCTGAGCTTCGCCGTGACGAAAATGCCCGCGCCGTTTTTGGCGCTGTTCTGGGCGTTTTTCACCCTCGCCTCAACGGCGGGCGTGGTGTACCAAGTGGTTGTGCGTAAAACGCACCGCCAATTCAAATATGCGGCGGGCGGCCTGTTCGCGCGCGTGAACAACGGCCGTATCTTCAGCTTTATCGTGAGCTTCTGCGTGTCTGCGGCATGCATGGCGAGCTTGTTCCTCGAATCGCCGAAGTGGGACATCGCCGAATGGGTGCTCATTTTCGCCGCGGTGGTGGTGTATCCCGTGGTGTTGCTGCTCATGCGTCGCTACGCACGCCGCGAATACGAGCCCGCGTTTCAGGCGTCGGGCGAATTTCTGTGGAGCTGCGCCATCGTCGGCTTTCTGCTGTGCGTTGCGTATGGCGTGTATTGCGCGATGGACCCCAGTTTCGGGCAGCCTGTCGAAACGGTGCTCGACGCCTTCGCGAAAACGCCCATGCCGTTCGAGAATTCCCCTTCGGCGCTCATGTGGAACGCGGGCGTTGGCTCGTGGATTGTCGACAGCCTCACGAGCTATGGCCTTATGCAGGCTTCGAAAGTGTCGGTGCCCATCTGCTTCGCCATTCGCACGGCGCTGTGCGCGGGCGCGTTTTTCGGCATGGCGAACCTCATTGGGCTGTGTGCGCTTCCCGTGCAGGAGCTGCGCAAGATTTTCGTTTCGGTCGACGCGATTAAACGCGACGACGCGACGCAGCCCGTCTGGCGGCGCTACGTTGTTATGGCGGCGGTGCTCCCCGTCGCGCTCGTGGCGGGCTTTTTCTGGGGCGAGGCGAAGGTCGGCATGGCCATGCAAACCGAAAACGGCACGGCCCTGCAGGAAATTGCCCGCGAACTTGCGGGAAAATCGGTTTATTCCATCGACGGCGCGCTGTATGACCAGGCGAAAATCGATGCGCTCGCCAGCTCGCTTTCGGCCGACGAGGCGAACCTGCGCACTATGTCGTCTCAGTTGAAAGATTCGCTTGAGAGCTCATATGCGACATGTTCAGGCAGAACCGACGCGTTTTTAGACTGGTATTTCAGCATTGCCACGAATTCGTCGCTGCGCGCGAGCATTCCCGAAGGCGGCGCGCAACAGGCGCTTGAGGATAGATTCTATTCCCTCGTGGGCTCGAACGAAGACGAGCAGCTCACCAAGAGCATAAAGAATTATTTGGCCGCGGCGGCGAATTTGCGCTCCTCGATTGACGACGGCATGCAGGCGGCGAGGGTCGACGGAGACGCGTCGCAGGCGGGCGGCGATGGGCGAAAGCTGCCCGCGTGGCTTGTTGAGGCGAAGGAATTCGGCGACGCGTGGTTGCTTAAAGGCTATCGCGAGGAAGCCGACGGCGTGCTCGACGCGGCGCGTGATTCGGGCATTTTGGCAGCGCTCGACGGCGGGCAAACGCTGTTGCAGTACCAGTTTGAGAGGAACGTGTACTCCGATGCGCAGTTCGCAAGCATGGTCTCGTCGGTCGACAAGCTCCCGAACGGCGGCGGCAACATTGCCCTCGATGTTTTGACGTATGCGGGCGGCGTGTTTGACGAGGGCATGAGCCGCGATAAATATCGCAAAACGCTCCAGGCGAATGTTTCCGCATGCGAGGAACAGGCGAAAACGCTGCTCACGCCGAATGTGCCTCCCGCGTTTTCGGCCGAACAGTAGCTGGTTAATGAATCGCAAATTGCAAGAAGGCCCTGGAATCGACTTCCAGGGCTTTCTCTATCTCAGCTTTGCGATTTGGGGCGCGGCCTTGTGGCTTGCCATGCGCGGTTGCCCTTCGCCTGAAGCTAGTCGAGCTTGGCGAAGGCCTGCTGCAAATCCCAAATGATGTCGTCGGCGTTCTCGGTGCCGATGGACAGGCGAATGGTCGAAGGCGTGATGCCCTGATCGGCAAGCTCGGCTTCGGTCAGCTGGGAGTGCGTGGTGGTTGCCGGGTGAATGGCCAGGCTCTTCACGTCGGCGACGTTGGCGAGCAGCGAGAAAATCTGCAGGTTGTCGATGAATTTCCAAGCTGCTTCTTGGCCGCCCTTAATCTCGAACGTGAAGATGGAGGCGCCGCCGTTGGGGAAGTAGCGCTCGTAGAGCTCATGGTCGGGATGATCGGGCAGGCTCGGGTGGTTCACGGAAGCCACGTGCGGGTCGTTGGCCAAGAATTCGACGACCTTCTTCGTGTTCTCGACATGGCGATCGACGCGCAGCGACAGCGTTTCGGTGCCCTGCAGCAGAATCCATGCGTTGAACGGGGAGATGCAGGCGCCTTCGTCGCGCAGCAGAATGGCGCGCACATAGGTCGCGAATGCGGCCGGGCCTGCGGCTTCGGCGAAGCTTACGCCATGGTAGCTCGGGTTGGGCTCGGCGATTTCGGCATACTTGCCGCTTGCCTTCCAGTCGAAGTTGCCGCCGTCGACAATCACGCCGCCAAGCGAGGTGCCGTGGCCGCCGATGAACTTGGTCGCGGAATGCACCACGATGTTCGCGCCGTGCTCAAGCGGGCGGAAGAGGTACGGCGTGCCGAAGGTGTTGTCGACTACGACGGGCAGGCCGTGCTTCTTGGCGATTTCGGAAATGGCGTCGACGTTGGGAATGTCGGAGTTCGGGTTGCCGAGCGTTTCCAGGTAAATGACGGTGGTGTTGTCTTTGATGGCGCTTTCGACCTCGGCGAGGTTGTGCGCGTCGACGAAGGTGGTTTCGACGCCGAACTGCGAAAGCGTGTGCTCGAGCAGGTTGTACGAGCCGCCGTAGATGGTTTTCTGCGCAACCACGTGGTCGCCAGCCTGCGCGAGGGCTTGCAGCGTGTAGGTGATCGCGGCGGCGCCAGAAGCCACGGCCAGGCCAGCCACGCCGCCTTCAAGTGCGGCGATGCGGTCTTCGAACACGCCCTGGGTGGAGTTCGTCAGGCGGCCGTAGATGTTGCCGGCATCGGCCAGGCCGAAGCGGTCGGCGGCGTGTTGGGAATTGCGGAACACGTAGCTCGTGGTTTGGTAAATGGGCACCGCGCGGGCGTCGCTGGCGGGATCGGCGCTTTCCTGGCCGACGTGCAGTTGCAGGGTGTCGAAGCCGAAGGTGTGCTCGGGGTTATTGATGAACTGGCTCATTGGAAAGTCTCCTTACATAGTTCGATGGGCTGGTTCCCATCGCGAATGGAAATGTGCTGGTCGGTGGAGCTCCCGGCAGGTGTGAAAGCGAATCTACCGGGAGTTCGGCATTCGTTTCGTGTGTCGCATGCGGGGCTCCTTTCGAAATTCCCATTTCCCTACTCGTTTGGTCTGTTGAACAGAATAGGGGCGTGATATGGTGATGTCAATCAGTAAAAACTGGTAGCTAGTTATCTGTTGAATAGATATCGAAACCGAATGCATACATATATGAGATATGAGAACCAGGCGCATAGATGTACGAGGAAAGATATGAGGAAAGCGCGAAGCTAAATCGGGCAGGGCCGTCGCATCGCCCAAACCGCCGCCAACGTGCTCCGATGCGGCAATGGGTCGATTCCGCTATTCTGTTGATGACCAGCGACGTCGCCGCGCGCGGTGCCTTTTTCTTGGCGAGCGGGCGTTTTGCAGCTGCAAAAATATATGAATAGCGAGCTTTTTCGCAGGCGCGCCCCCCGATGCAACGATATGCATTACACTATGAAGGATATGCCGTGCTCTAAAGGGCGCACGGCAGGTACATTTGGCCGTTAGGAAAAAGTAGACGTCATGGATATTCGTTTTACAAGGCGCACCGCGCTTCTCATAGTGTGCGACATCCTCGCAACATTCCTTTCATACTACTTGGCATCGGTGCTCACGGGCTTGGTGGGCGAAGTGTTTGCCACTCATGAAATCTATTTCATCCTCGGTGTGCCGGCAGTTGTGTATATCTGCCTGTTCGCTGCATTCAAGATGTACAACAACCTTTGGGAATACGCCTCGATCGACGATGCGATTCGCATTGTCATCATGGTCGGCTTTGGAACGCTGGTTTCCGCCGTGTTGCTGTGGGTGCTCGGCGAGTGGATTCCCATTCGCATTTACTTCGTCGCGCTGTTCCTGATGATTTTCTTCACGGGCGGCGTGCGCATGGTGTTCCGCGTCATTCGTTCCAAGAAGCGCGTTATTGCCGCTACGCCTGCAGAAAATCAGAAACGCTTGCGCACGCTGGTCGTCGGTGCGGGCGAAACGGGCTCGCTCGCGATTGGCCGCATGGCTTCGCGCGATCCGCATATGCCGGGCGAACCGATTATTGCGGTCGACGACAATCCCAGCAAGCGTAAGCTTCGCATTCACGGTGTCGAGGTCATGGGAACGAGCGACGATATTCCCCGTTTGGTCGAGCGCTTCGATATCCAGCAGATTGTTGTAGCCATTCCCTCTGCCACGCTTGATGAGCGCAAGCGCATTTATGGCATTTGCACCAAAACGAATTGCCAGTTGCGCACGCTTCCCAATGTGCGCGAGCTGCGCATCGACGAAATCAACGACGTCAAGCTGCGCGAGGTCGACGTCGCCGACCTGCTCGGTCGCGAAGAGGTCGTTTTGAACACGCGCGTTGTGAGCGGTTATATTTCCGGCAAAACCATTCTTGTTACCGGTGGCGGCGGCTCTATTGGATCTGAGCTGTGCCGTCAGGTTGCCGCCGTCGCCCCGAAACGCATCGTGGTGTTCGACATGTACGAAAACGACGCCTACATGCTTCGCAATGAAATCATGTCGCAATACGACGATATCGACGTGCAGGTCGAGGTTGGTAGCGTGTGCGACGAGGGCCGTTTGCGCGACGTTTTTGAGAAGTATCATCCCGCAGCCGTGTTCCATGCAGCTGCGCATAAGCACGTGCCCCTTATGGAGATGTGCCCGCGCGAGGCGATTCAGAACAACGTGTTTGGCACGTTGAACGCCGTGCGCCTTGCTGACGAGTACGGCGTTGGCCGCTTTATCTTCATCTCGACCGACAAGGCGGTGAACCCCACTTCGGTTATGGGCGCCACCAAGCGTATGGGTGAGATGATCATTCAGCATTACGCGCAGGAATCGAAAACGGTGTTCACGGCTGTGCGCTTCGGCAATGTGCTCGGAAGCAACGGCAGCGTTATTCCCCTGTTCAAGCGACAAATTGCGGCTGGCGGTCCCGTTACGGTCACCGACCCGAACATCGAGCGCTTCTTCATGACGATTCCCGAGGCGTCGCGCCTGGTTATTCAGGCGGGCGGCATGGCCAACGGCGGCGAGATTTTCATCCTCGATATGGGCGACCCCGTGAAAATCGTCGATTTGGCGAAGAGCCTCATCAAGCTTTCCGGCCTCGAGGTCGATAAAGGCATCAAGATTGTCTATACCGGCTTGCGCGAGGGCGAGAAGATGTATGAAGAGCTGCTCATGAACGAGGAGAACACGATTCCCACCAAACTCAAGGGCATCATGATTTCCACGGGCAAAGAAATTGGTTACGAGGCCGTCGAGCGCAAACTTGGAGAACTGCGCGACGCTCTTAGCCAGGACGATGTCACGGCGCTTCACACGCTTGCCGACGCCGTTCCTACGTACACCATTACGCATAACGTTATCGAAGAACGAGCAGCTGCTGCGCAGGGGAAATAGTTGATGCAGGATACGAATGTCGATTGCGCACGGAAGTGCGAAGCAGTGCGTACGGTGTCGGTTGCTATCGTCGCGCACAATGAGGCCCAGCATTTTTCGAATATTCTCGAAGATGTCGTAGCGCAAGATTTCCCTCACAATCGAATTGAGCTTCTGCTTATTGACAGCATGTCGAAGGACGACACGAAGCAGGTTATGCTTGAGTTTGCCGAGAGCGACCAAGCCAAGGGATTTCAAAGGGTTGCCGTTCTTAGCAATCCAGGTGAAATACTTCCGTGCGGCTGCAACGTCGCTATTAAGAATTTCACTGGCGATGCCCTGGTTCGCATTGATGCTCATGCACGAATTCCCCAATCGTTTATTTCCTCGAATGTCGAAGTCCTCGACGAGGGAGAGTTTGTTTGTGGTGGGCCGCGTCCAACGATTGCTTCCCCCGAAACCGATTGGAGCAACACGCTCCTTATGGCAGAGGAATCGGCATTTGGCAGTTCAATTGCGGATTATCGTGGTTCCTCAAAAAAGGAATACGTCTCGTCGGCGTTTCATGCGATGTTCCGCCGCGAAGTAATTGAACGAGTTGGGCTGTACGATGAACGTCTCGCCCGCACCGAAGACAACGACTATTTCTACCGAGTTCGCGAAGCCGGCTATAAGATTCGCTTCGATGTCCGAATTCAATCTAAGCAAATTGCGCGCAGTTCGTTGAAGCGTATGCTGAAACAGAAATACGGTAATGGATATTGGATTGGCCGTACGATGTATGTTCAGCCAAAGTGTTTCAGGGCTTATCATTTTGCGCCGTTCGCATTCGTTCTCGGAATCATCTTGCTGGCGTGCGTTGGTTTTTTGTGCGGCTGGGCACCTTTCGTTGCGTGTGCAGCTCTTTATGCGGCGGTTACGGTGGTGCTCACGTTGCGAGTTGCGGTTGAATCTCCGAAGCGAAACATCCGCATGGTCGCGTTGCCGTTTGTATTCTTTGGTATTCATGTTTCGTATGGTGTCGGAACGCTCGTGGGGCTTCTCTCGGGCACGTTTAAGAAGATGCCCCCTTTCGACACTGCGTTTTCCGCAAAAGAAGGCGAGTAGCAATGCAAGAATTGACTCAAGAAGACCTCAAGGGGCTCCAATCCAAGAGCCTTGAGATGGCGAAATACTTTAAAGCCTTCTGTGAGAAGCATGACTTGACGTTTTATTTTTGCGGCGGCTGCTGCATTGGCGCTGTTCGTACCGGAGGCTTTATTCCCTGGGATGATGACGTCGATGTGTTCATGCCGCGCGAAAGCTACGAACGCTTGCGTGAGCTTTGGCCCGAGCACGCCGATTTGCGCTACCAGCTCGTCGAATCTGATGAAACGTTCATCGATCACGATATCTTCGTCGCTATTCGCGATGCGCAGACCACGTTTATCAAGCCCTATCAGCGCGATATCGACTTGTGTCATGGCCTTGTGCTTGACGTGCTTCCTCTTGATGGCTGTCCCGATGGTTTTGCTCGAAAGAAGCAAAAAGCTTGGGCGCTCATCTACTCGCTGTTCCGCGCGCAATTCGTTCCCGAAAAGCACGGTGGTGTGGTTGCGATGGGCAGCCGCATTTTGTTGGGCCTTGTGCGTTCGCCTCGTGCGCGCTACAAGCTGTGGAAACGCGCTGAACGCAATATGACGAAGTACCCCATTTCGGAATGCAACAAAATCACTGAGCTCTGTTCGGGCGCGCATTATATGCAGAACGAATATCCGAAAGAGGCGTTCGATCATGCGGTGATGCATGCTTTCGAAGATACCGAAATGCCTCTTCCGTGTGGCTACGACGCTTATCTTCGTATGGCGTTTGGCGACTATATGCAGCTTCCGCCCGAAGACAAGCGTAAGCCGCACCATGATGCGGAGTTCTTCGACTTGAACACCCCGTGTGCGCAGTATAAAGGCGTGAAGTATTGCGTCGAAGAGTCGAATCGGCAATCAAACGACGAGCGCTAGGTGGGCTGGATGATTCAGAGCAATGCAGCACAGCCGAAAGTTTCTATTGTTGTGCCTGTGTACAATTCGAAGCAATATTTGGCCCGCTGCCTCGATTCTTTGCTCGGACAAACTGTCAGCGAGATCGAAGTAGTGCTTGTCGATGACGGTTCGACCGACGGGTCTTCTTTGACCTGCGATGGCTGGGCCGATATAGATTCCCGAATTCGCGTGATTCATAAAGAGAATGGCGGTTTGAGCGACGCGAGGAATTGCGGTGCCTTGGCTGCTCGTGCGCCATACATCGCGTTCGTCGATAGCGACGATTCTGTTGATTTGGACTTTTGTGAGTCGCTGTTGCACGATATCGAAGCCACGGGCGCCGATATCGCAACGTGCGATGTGGTCGATGTCGAAGATGGTTGCGAGCTTCCCAACCATATAGACGCATCGCATCGCACGGTTGGGGTTGTGACTCCCGTTGAGGCTCTAAGGGCGTCGATTACATCGGGCTTGCCGCGCATTTGGGTTCCGACGCGCCTGTACAAAAAAGAGCTTTTCGACAACGGTTTTCTTTTCCCGGTTGGCAAGACATACGAAGACGCTGCGACGATCGTCGAGATATTCGGTTCTGCCTCGTCTATTTCGGTTTCGAACGCCCAGCTCTATCATTATCGCCATCGTGCGGGGAGCATTACCACGCAACCTTACACTCCGAAGGCGCATGATATTATTGACGCGTGGGAGCACACCGCGTCAATGGCGTGCGAAATGTATCCGGAACTCAAAGAAGACCTGGACTTTCGCCTTTATTGGGCGCGATGCGTCGTTCTTGACCGAATGATTGCTTCTCGCGAAATGAATGGCACTCCCGAGGAGAAGGAGCTCGTGTCCTATATTCGGGCGCACTTCGAATCGGTGAAGGATAATAAGCAAATGACGAAAGCCCGCTTTGTGCTGTCAAAGGTGCTTATGTTGAGTTTGCCATTGTATCGGTGCGTGCTGCGCGTTATGAAATAAAATCTCCCGTGTTGGATCAATAAGGAGCAATCAATGATTTTCGGAGCTATTCTTGCTGGCGGCGTTGGTTCTCGAATGAATATCGAGAGCATGCCCAAACAGTATCTTCCTCTCAATGAGAAGCCCGTTTTCATTCATACGCTTGAGAAATTCCTGCTGTGCAGTGAATTCGATGCTGTCTTCATTGGCACGCACGGCGATTGGGTCGAGTACACGAAGGATGCTGTTGCCCAGTATGGTTTCGGCGAAACCCCGGTTCACGTTGTGCAGGGCGGCGCCGATCGCAACGGCACGATTCTCGAGATTATCAAAGCCATCGAGGAACGTTATGGCGAATCGGACGAACATGTCATCGTTACGCATGACTCTGTGCGGCCTTTCGTGAAAGTGTCGACTATTAAGGCGAATATCGAGGCTGCGCAAAAATTCGGCGCATGCGACACGGTTATTCCTGCTACCGACACCATTGTCGAATCGCTTGATGGTGAGCGCATTTCCTCTATTCCGCTTCGCTCGAATATGTATCAGGGCCAAACGCCTCAGAGCTTTAAGGTGAAGACGCTCAAAGATTTGTATGCAAGCCTTACCGATGCCGAGCGCGCCGAGCTCACCGATGCCTGCAAGATTCTTGTGCTGAAGGGCAAGCCTGTTCATTTGGTGCTGGGCGATGTGACGAATATCAAGCTTACGACCATCATGGACTATAAAACGGCCCAGGCAATGATTGAGTGTGGGGTTGACGAATAATGATCGACAACGTGTACCAGCTTATCGCGCCAAGAACGGTTGCGATAAAGTTTGAGGACGTCGATATCGCCAACAAGGTGATTGTTCGACCTCGCTATATGGCGGTTTGCCACGCTGATCAGCGCTATTTTCAGGGCAAGCGCGACCCCGAGGTTATGCGCAAGAAGCTTCCCATGGCTCTTATTCATGAATGCATGGGCGAGGTGCTCGCAGATGCCACCCATACGTTCAATGTGGGCGATCCCGTCGTAATGATTCCGAATATTCCAGGCCATGGTCCCGATGGCGTGTATGAGAACTACGCTTCAGGCTCGGCGTTTCGCTCGAGCGGACATGACGGCTTCATGCGCGAATTCGTCGCGCTGCCTGCCGACCGCGTTGTTTCATGCGCCGGGGTCGAGCCCCATGTTGCCGCTATTACCGAATTCGTGAGCGTGACGATGCATGGCATTCATCGCTTCGATATTGCCGCCCATGCGAAGCGCGACCGAATCGCCATTATTGGCGATGGTTCGTTGGCTTATGCGTTGGCATGCACGCTCTCGTGCCAATACCCCGAATGCGAGATTGTCGTTGTCGGCCACGACCCGGAAAAGCTCTCGATGTTTTCCTTTGTTGCGGAGCGCTATCTGTCGTACGAGGCGCCTGCCGATCTTACGTTTGACCATGCATTCGAGTGCGCTGGCGGCGAGGGTTCGACGTCCGCGATCGATTTCGTTATCGAGCATATTCAGCCGCAGGGCACGCTTATGCTTATGGGCGTGAGCGAACACCCCGTGCCGGTGTTCACGCGCAATGTGCTCGAAAAGGGCATGACGCTCGTTGGGTGCTCCCGTTCGGGCCGCGACGATTTCCTCGCCGCAATCGACGTGATGCGCGATAAAGACATCCAGCGCAGGCTTAGCCAAATCGTTCATTTCGATGGGGAAGTGAACGACATAAAAGACATCAAGCGGGTATTTGCGACCGACTTGCAAAACCCGTTCAAAACGGTATTTAAGTGGGGCCTGTAATGGCTTGGATGCCGAAGGTGAGGCACCGCGTGGGCTCGGCCCGAGGTGTCGTGCTGTCTTTGCAAGTAACTATCTCGGTGCTTTCGGGCGCTTTATTTGCGACGGGAGTATTGACGAACGATACGATCGTCACCCTTGCTGCGGTGCTCGCGCTTTTTGCGGGCAACCTGCTGCATGGCTGCCTCGACGTGAAAAACCGCTTGCTTTTCCTGTTTCTGCATGCGGGCATCTTCTTGTTCCTTTTGACGCGTCCTATTTTTGGCGAGCTTGACCCAAACAGGGATTGGTTCTTGTGGACGGTCGAAACGACGATGTTCGCGCTTTCGTCCATTTACGTTTCGATGCTCTTCTTGCTTCTGGGGTCGACGTTGTGCTCGGCTATTGCGCGCCATAATGAATGCGCGAGGGAGCGGAAGGCGCGCATGGCGCCACGCGTGGTGGAAGCGGCAAAGCCCGTTAATAACGTCGTGGCCGATTATGCCTTGCGCATAGGGCGCAGCGAGAAGATGCTCTATATTCGTCGAGCTTCCTTCTTGCTTTTCGTAGTGTGCTTCGCGGGCGCGATGTATGACGGTTCTATTCGTCTGTCGTACATGGGCGGCATGTCGTATGAGGAATACTACCTTATTGATTCCAGCGAGCATATTCCGTGGATAGTCGATTTGTTTAGGGCGATGACGCCATACGTTTTGTGCGCGTATTTGGCGACGATGCCCCGCAAGCGCCCTACGGCGATTTGCTTTTTGATGTTCATTGCGACTTCGGTGCCGATTTTGCTTATTGGCTCGCGCGGCGATTTTGTCATAGACATATTGTTTGCGGCGCTCTATTTCGTTTTCCGTTCGATTACCGACAAAGAAGAGCGTTGGATAACGAAGCGTATGATGGTTGGCGTGGCCATTTTGGCGCCGTTGGGCATTTTCGCAATGGGTTTGCAGAATTATTTACGCTCAGGCCAGGTGACGAACCTTGGTTTTGTCGAAATGCTCGAAGATGCGCTGTTCAAGCAGGGCGTTACGTTTACGGTGCTCGGCCGCGCATATCTCGTGAATGACCAGGTCCAAGATCTTGGGTTCAAGTTTTTCACGATGGGCGCCTTTATTTCAAACATCACAGAAGGCTTCATCGGGCAAACCTTCTTGGGTTGCGAGGCGCTAGGTTCGACGAACAGCGCAAAGCTCGCCCTCGAGGGCAATTCTTATTCGCATACGATGTCGTACTTTGCCCACCACAACTACCTGGGCGGAGAAGGCTATGGCTCTTCCTATATCTTGGAATGGTTCGCCGACTTCGGTTGGGGAGGCATCGCCGTTGGCAGCTTTATGATGGCATGCGCGTTCTATCTCTTGTCGCGTTCGATTGGCAAAAGGTGGTTCTGGGGCATGGTCGGTCTGATTTCGGCCATGAACGTGTTCCATATGCCGCGCGGTTCTGCGAGCGAGTGGATTTCGTTCATTTGGACGACGAGATTTTTGGCGGCGCTCGTGCTGGTTATGGCATTCGCGGCGGTGCTCGCGCTTGTCTCGCGGGCTGGAACGCGGCAAAAGGTTGTGGCTGCCGAACAGTCTCCGCCGTCTGCGGCCGCTCGGCACTGTGTAGCGCTTCCGCGCGCTTTACCCGTATGCAAACCGCTTTCAGACAAAGCGGCGAAAACGAAAACAAATGTGTATGGCATTGCATGTATTGACTTGGCCCAGGAAAAAGGGAGGACCGATGTTTAATTTCACCACGATTTGCGAAAGCGTGAAGCGGCACTGGATCGCCATTGTGCTGATCACCGCGCTCGCTCTTGTCGCCGGCGCAGGTTCGTCGTTTGTCAAATCTGGCAAGGTTGAGACTGCTGCGACGTATACCGCCGAGGCAAGCCTGTATGTCACCGGCTATGGCTATGACGAGAATGCTCGTCAGGGCGGCGATTACAATTACGAATTCAACGAGAATACGATGATGAACGACGTGCGTCGAATCATCGTGAGTAAGGAAGTCGCTGCTCAAATTCGCGAGGAATACGGCGAAGATATCACCATTACCACGCCCGACTGGAAAGATACCGCCACGAAAACCAGCTGGACGACTCGTTTCTGCTTCATTGACGTTACGGCGGAAGATCCCGACCTCGCCCTGAAGGTCGCCGACGAAGTTGCGAACAAGGTATGCGACGTTGCGAAAGAAACGGTCCCCCTGAGCCAGGTTGAGGTGTTTGATTCCGCCGCTCTTAAGGCGACCGACAACTCGAACGCCAATGAATGGGGAACGGCCGACCTCGGAGTTGAGGATTCTGCCGAGTCGGTTGCCTCGCGCATCAGCATGAAATCGCTCGTGATTTACGTATTCGTTGGTTTGTGCGTTTCGATTTTCGGTTTTGCCGTGTATGACATCATTTCGCGTCGCGTTCGCTCTGCGAATGACGCCGAGCGCCTGCTTGACATTCCTGTGATCGCTTCGCTTGGTGCGACCGAGAAGAGCCCGATGCTCGCCGAGGATGTGCGCGTTCTTATGAAGCGCAGCGGATTGTCGTCGCTTGCGGTTGTCGGTGCGACGGAGGCCGACGGCGCTGGCAACGTTGCGGCGATGCTCGAAGGCGTGCAGGTTTCGGGGGCATTTGATTTGTCGAAAGATACTAAGGGCGTCTCGACGATTGCCGAATCTGACGCGATTCTGCTTTCGGTGAAAGAGGGTGCCGCAAGCGGCAAGCAGCTTGAAAACGCTCTTAAGCAGATGAAAATCTCGGGCACTCCGGTGCTTGGCGCCGTGTTCATCTCCAAAAAATAGTTTCATGCGATTGAGGCGGTGGCTGTTTAGCCGCCGCCTTTTCTATGTCTTAAAGGGATTGATTTTGAAAAGGTTTCTTAGATGCATGCCGAATTGAGCTCCGTAAAGGATATGGCCAAAAGCGACGTTTTGCCGTGGGCGCGTTTGCTTTGTTCGATTATGTGTGCAGGAGCTTTTGTATCTGATCGTTCTTATGATTTGGTGCAGCTGAGTGATTTCTTCGTCCGTATGCAGGGTAATGGCGCGTTGGGGTTTGTTGTCACAATCGCATTTTACATGCTCTTTACGGCATCTTCCCTGATTAAGTTGGACAAGAGAACTTCGAGATGTTTAATTGTTGTTGCGTTTGTGTTCGCTTTAGCTGAAACAATTGGCTTCAACATCGATCGGTATTCTTCACTGCTGAATCCAAATGCAGGTTTTAGGTTTGGGGTGTGTGACCTTATAGGTCTCTTCTTCTGCTATTTTGCAATGTTCTCAGCATGTCTTCGAGTGATTTTAAACTTGTTGTCAAAGTTTTCGTTGAAAGGAACGTGGGTACTTTCCAGTCTACTTTTGTTTCAAAGATGGTTTCGCAAACATCCTGTTGGTGGTTATTTCGTTTGCGTCGCAGCGCTTCTTTTGGCATGGTTGCCATATTTCTTCCTTTTGGATCCTGGCGTCGTGACGCAAGATACGTACGATGAGATAAATCAGGCGGTGGGCAATACCGCATTGACTGACCATCATCCAATTGCATATACGGCCTTTTTAAAACTGACATTGCATTTTGGCGTATTGCTCATGGGAAATATTGGGGGGGGTGTCGTCGTTTGTTCGTTGGTGCAAATGGCTCTTTTGGCCCTCATTTTAGCGCTTGCGATAACGCTTATAGATATTGAGCCATGCTACGGATGGTTGCTTCGCATTGCATGTCTTGTTTTCTTCGCATTGAATCCTCTTGTCGGCTGGTATAGCGTTACGTTATGGAAAGATATCCTTTTTTCGGCTTTTGTCTTGTTATATTGTTCAAGTCTCATTGCCATTGTCATGGCCAAATCCGACTCAATAAGCGCATGGAAGTACTTCGTCTTCTTTTTCGCTGCGCTCGGTATGCTGTTTTTGAAAAAAACCGGAATATATTTGGCTTTACCGACTATGATTCTGCTTGTTCTTGTAATGCCGAACGTTCGTAAGCGGTTGACATTGATATGTGGTGCCGTAATTGTATGCTATGTTGTATTGCATAGTGCCTTTATAAATGTTTTGGGTGTTACCGAAGGCGATTCTCGCGAAGCTCTTTCAATTCCACTGCAGCAAGTTGCTCGCGTGGTGGCTAACGATCCAAACTGTTTGAGTTCTTCAGATAAGCAGGCCGTTTCTGCGGTGTTGCCCCTGGAGGAAGTGTCATCTCTGTACTATCCTAAGGTATCAGACAACATTAAAAATCAATTTAATACCGATGCGTTTAAAAATGACGCTATGTCATATGTACGGCTTTATTTGAAACTCGGCTTTACGCACCCTATGGAGTATCTTGAGGCTTTTCTTTCCGGAACGTCTGGCTATTGGTATCCCGAAACAAAGTACTGGTCGGTAAGCGGGTCCGACTATCAATATGTTCTTGCCGCCAACATAGATTATGGCGAAAGGACATTCGATGATATCGGACAATATGCCCCAAGTAAGATTGAATCTCCTGAAAGGCTGCGGGCCATAGAGTTTATTACTGGTATGAAAAATGCCCCAATCTTATCGGTCTTTCTCAGCATCGGTCTTTGGGTTTGGATTTATTTCGCAGTCTTTTGTTTTATGCCTCGCCATACGAAGGTGAAACTAGCTCCAATTATTTCTCTGATTGTTATGGCATGGATAACGTGCCTTATATCGCCCGTTTATGCGGAGACACGGTATGCGTACCCTCTTGTGCTTATGCTTCCGCTGGTTTGTGGCGTGGTGGCAATAGTGATGAGAAATGACAATAAGAATCAATAGTCATCGGAAAGTGGGAAGGGCGTAAGTGCGAAAAAACTATGCTTTCAGTGATGTCCGTTTCTGACGTTACTTAATGATTATGCAAACATAGAGACGCTATTGAATGCTGCAGGTTTTGTCTTCGCTATATACTAGTGCTGCCAGTATGGGCATTGCCATGATGAGAGCTAGATAATATCTCGTGATTACGCCGGGTGCAAGTAAGGCGCTTAATACGAGAAGCAGCAGACATATGCATGCGAAAATACCACTTTGTCGCTTTTGAGCAAAACATATTGCGGTAACCAAAATTAAAAGCAGTACATAAAACGGAATCGAAACAAGTAGCGACACAATTGGAATTTTCTGTAAAACAAGTTGGGTCGACATGCTGTCTATTGCATTGAATAACTCCGGGGTTTTTGAATCCAACGTGGCGGGATTTTTGACCCGACTTTCGAACAGCGACGTCTCATCACCGTCTTCTGTGGCAGAATCAATCCAGGAGTAAGGGTTCCATGCGCTGTTGGTTTGCAAGATGAAGGCGGAAAGATAGGTACCAGGGTGCTTTAGGCCGATAATAAGCCAGTCTTTCACGAGCATTGCCCGATTCATTTCCATGATTGATGATCTTGCGTAGTCGCTGAGATTGTACTGGAACGAATCTGGGTCTTCGTACCCGTCGCTATGGAGCAATGCTAGCTCATCCTCGGACAATGCCCCCGAGTAGAAGGTGTAAGCAATTTGTTGGCATGGAAGAGAGAACGCATTTGCATTTTGAAGAGGGCTATCCTCAACGTCTAAAGCTCTCAATATTGGACCATTCCATATTAGAAAGAGTGCAATGCCACAAGACAGCGCGCCTGCTAGCGCGATTTTCTTCGTTCTAAAGTAAAGAAGTATTATTGCGAGAAGCAAAATCAAAATGTAGGGAGCGTTGGGGCGTAGTGCTGCGACAAAAAATGTCAGTACCGCAAAAAGAGCGGTTTCTCTTTTGCTAGGATGCTCTTTTTCAATGAAATCAATGAGCATCGTTAGCAATAAAACGAAGCATAATGAGAAAAGCGTATCAGAGTTAGAACTGAACACGAAAAATACAACAAGAGGAGAGATAGCGAAAAACAAAAGGGCGGCAATGCGAAGGGCGCGCGAGGAGCCACGTTTTTCCATCCAAATAATTATGTATGAAAACGATAATGCAGCGAAAAGTTCTTGAGCTATTGTATATAAGGCAACGCCGTTATTAATATCGCCGGTTAAGTTCATGCCAAAGGTGATTATGCTGCCAAGGATTAAAGTATGCAATACGGAGTGATGGTTGTTCAGTTGACCGCTTTCAAATTGTGACCATTCTCCAAGATAAATCGACCCCGCATCGTAATTTAAAAATCCCGGATAACAAGCCAAAAGAATCGGCAGCCATGCTAGTAGTAGGATGCCCGTTGTTATTAAGAAAAGTCTGTCTCTTTTAAAGGAACGAGCAGCAAGGGGGGGGTTTCGCTGAATAATTTACTGGACTTGAAAGACGCATACACGCATGTGGTAATTGCATGCAAGAAAAAAGCGATAACAATGATCGAAAAATACAAAAGTGGCGAGGAGTAGTTGAGCGAAATTGCACCTTGTTGGACGCCTGCGCCAAAGCATAGGGTGGTCGATGCGTAAAGTGCTGGTATGAATAGAAATAGTAGCTCCCTTTTGGTTACTTTTCGGGCATATATTACAGTTATTAGCTTCTCGAATGAGTAAAAAGCCACGACAGCGGTAATTATCGGAAGCATGCTTATCGAATATGCGATGCGAAAATCGTAAGGAAGGGCATAGCGAATGAACAATGCACATAGGATGCTAAGCGCGATTTCGGCCAGAAGCTGGTATTGTCGTCGCTTGCATATATTTTCAATGGTGCTCTGAAACGCTTTTGCCATATGAAAGCTCCATTTCAATATGCCTGCTAAAGGCATTCGGGCGTTATCTTTTATTGCTTGCAAACTTGTAGACTTCGATTTCCCACTGCTTGCGGTTGGCTTTGGCCACCGAATCCAGGATGAGGCCCGCCGTCATGGACAGGCAGCCGCAGAACACCAGCCCCACGGCCAAAACCGTGGAGGGGATGCGCAGCACCACGCCCGTGGCGAGGAAGGCCGTGATGACGGGGATGCCCACGATGAGCCCCAGCGCCACCAGAATGAGCGAGCACCAGCCGAAGAACGCCAGCGGCTTGTACTCCTTGAACAGGCTGGCGATGGCCTTGAGCACCTTGGCGCCGTCGCCGAAGGTGGAAAGCTTGGAATAGCTGCCCTCGGGGCGGTCGCGGTAGTCGATGGGCACGTCCACGATGCGCCAGCGCTTGTCCACCGCGTGGATGGAGAGCTCGGTCTCGATCTGGAAGCCCTCGGAGAGCACGGGCATGGTCTTCACGAACGCGCGGTTGAACGCGCGGTAGCCAGTCATCACGTCGTCGAAAGCGAAGCCGTAGATGGCCTTGATCAGCCAGCGCACCAGGTCGTTGCCGAAGCCGTGGAAGGCGCGGTCGTTCTCCTCGCCGTAGCTGCCGTTGGAAAGCCTGTCGCCCACGGTCATGTCGGCCTCGCCGGCCATAAGCGGGGCCAAAAGCTCGCGGGCCGCCTCGGCGGGGTAGGTGTCGTCGCCGTCGACCATGATGTAGTAGCCGGCGTCGATGTCGCGGAACATCGAGCGCACCACGTTGCCCTTGCCCTGGCGCGGCTCGCGGCGCACGATGGCGCCGTGCTCGGCGGCGATTTTCGCGGTATCGTCCTTGGAGTTGTTGTCGTAGACGTAGATAGCCGCCTCGGGCAGCTCGCGCTTGAAGTCGTCGACCACCTTGGCGATGGTTATCGCCTCGTTGTAGCACGGTATAAGAACTGCCACGCTGTCTGGCATTGGACCCTCCATGTATCTGCGCCCGTGCGGGATGCGGGCCTGAATTTCTGAAACTACAAAATTATAAGGCAGCAAAAGACACCTATTTACGAGAGTTTTTACTTAAGAATAAGAATAGAACGGGGCGTGATAGATGCAATCTAGTGGGAAGCGATTTGCCTTGAGTGGTTTATATTGCGGCATAAATCGAGCCGGCCCCAAGTGGGGCCGGCTCGATTGGTAAGTTTCCGTTTTATCGTGTGGCGTTTGGAATCCAGGCTCCGCTATCGTCTACATAATAGCCGCCTATCCATGAATCGGTTGCCATCTTTCCAGATGCTAGCAGGTAGTAATTGCCAATCCAGGCATCGTGAACCATTTCTCCAGAGTTTGTGAGGTAGTACCACTCGCCTTCTTCTTCAACCCATCCAGATTGCATTGTCCCGCTGCCGTCAAAATAGTACCAGTTTTGATTGAGATATTTCCAATTCGTAGCCATGGCTCCCGAGTAGTTAAGGTAATGCCAGTCATCTCCTAAATTGAGCCAGCCCGTATACATGCTTCCGTCGTCATTGAGATAGTACCAACTTTGATCAATGTGGGCCCAGCCAGTTTGCATAGCTCCCGACGCGTCGAAGTAGTACCATGATCCTTCAATTGACTGCCAGCCGGTGATCATTTTGCCAGATTGGTCAAGGTGGTACCACGTCGAGCCTTGCTTGATCCAGCCGATCTGCATGGCGCCAGAGGCATCGGCGAAGTACCATGTTCCATTGACGGTAAACCATCCAGTTTCAAGTGCTCCGTCTGCCGCATTGAGATAATACCAGCGTCCTCCGTCGAACAGCCATCCTGTTTGAAGCACGCCAGAATTGGCAAAATACCGCCGCGCGCCATCTATGCTGGTGCTCCATCCCGTTAACATCCAGCCATCGCCGTCGAACCCGTACGTTTCGCCATTGATGTATTCGAGTGTATTCTGCGGGTATCCGCCGTTGTCGTAGCGATACCACCAACGTCCATCGTTTGCCTGCTGCCAGCTTCCTGCAGTGGTCATGGGCTTGTTCGACGAGATGAATTCGTATGCGCCGTTATCGGCTTGTCGGTAATATTCAATCGTTTCAGTCGTTGCGTTCCAGATGCCTATATCGTAATCAACGGTATCGAGATAAGCGTCAGAGAATTCGACGAGATAATTCGTTCCGCCCTTGCACAGTGCCCTAATGTCGGGATTCGTTGAATCCCCGATGGGCGAGATGAACCAATCCATCGTAGAGTAATCGCCTGAAGTGCTAGAGAGCGCGTCTGCCTTCGTGATGCGGAAAAGGCCCTTTGCCATATCGGGGTTTGAAATGCTCGCGTATGTGCTTGAGGTATAGCCCGAGAGGTAAATGTCGGGATAGAAAAAGAGAATCAGCTCAGCAGCGACGGAAGAATCGACGTCGGTAATTCCAAGACTGTTCAGCTCTTGTTGCTTTTCAGGGTAGAAATCGGTCGGTGATCCAGGGTGGCCTTTGTAGTAGTAGGCGTATTTGTCGCCATAGAACGTCATGGCGAATTTCGCATAGTCAGCGAACCCTCCGGCTTCGTTGCCGATAGTGGTTCCCAGGAAAAGCATGACATCTTTGCCCGCGGCTTCAGCGTCGGCGAAATACGAATCGCTGAAGTTGTAGAGAGACTTGAATTCGTTGATTGATTGGTCGCCTTCGGCTTGGAGGCTTTTCAGCTTTCGGTCGATGTAGAATCTAACGACCTTGTCGGTATTGTTTTGGACTTGCTTCCCGAAGGCATTGCTGTCGCACGTGGATTCAAGCAGCGCGGGTCGCGCAAGCCACCACTGGGCGTTGGGCTCGGAATCCACCGCTGCATACATCATCGCGCGCGGCCCGGCAAGATAAAAGCCGTCGCGCACGGTGCCATTCTCTCGTGCATATTCTTTTGCTTCGTTCCATTCCGCGATGAGCTCATTATGGGTAGCTTGCGGGTTTTCGCTATCGTAGATGTGGCTGAATTCGGAATACGACCAGGAGCCATCGGAAAGAACGGTTATGGTGTATTGCCCATCGGGTATGTCGTTCGCATAGAGAATCGTTTGAATGAGGCCCAGATAATAATCGACGCAATAGAGGTTAAATTTCGAAGATGGGTTCATTTCGTACAAGTCGGCAACGTAGTCGGCCATTGCCCAGCTATGAGACATAAAAGCACTGGCGGCATCGCCGAAGTCCGACGGCTGATAGGCGATATCTTCCTTGGAGACGAATGGGAGTCCGTATGTGCCCTCGGGAAGGTTGTTCCAATTGTATGCGTTAGGACGTTCGAAGAGCATGATGGTCGGAATTATGCTGCCATCAGCATTGTGTCGAATGTCGTTATCTCCCCAAAGGCATAATGAAAAGAACGTTACGGGTAACGTTGCGCTCACGGGCGCAATGTTGTACTCGTTTGCTGTAATGCCGATGGTTTGGGTATCGCCGGTCTTAACAAGGGCGCCATCTTTGTAGAACTTTGCGACGGCTTGGAATTTTCCATAATCTTGAAAATCCATGCCGAAGGATCCTCCCAGTCCTTCCAGTTCCTCTAAAGTTATTTTTTTAGTGACAAATCGCGTAATGGCGCCATTGTACGACATGGAGGCTTCGATGGTAAGTGAATCGGCCTTGTCCATGGAAATGAGCGAATCAAGATTCGGTAAGGTGACCGTTACGGTAGTTGATTCGGCTTGTTGTTCGTAGTCCACTTGGTAGGCGTACGAGCTTCCGTAGACGGAGTAAGTCGCTATTCCGTTTTCGTCACTCGAGGCAGAATCATAATCGTTCGAATCGGATATTACGTTGGGCACGTTGGCATCGGTGCCGATGCCATTTCGCAAATCGTCTGCGAATGCGGGCGAAACGCAAGCTAGTGAAAGAAACATCGCAGATGCCGCCAAGAGGGCGGAAAAGGCAAGGCGGGTACTCACTCGTAGATACGCTACTTTCATTGACCCTTCCTTTCGGTTTGGCGTCGGGGTGGGCATAACGGTTTGACGAGAATGATTTTAGATTCTTGACGCAATCTTATTCTAGTTTGGTCGGCCTTGGCAGAGGGGGCGTTTTCGGTGATTGGCTCACGTTGCGTGGCTCAACGACAACACCGTGCGCGATGCAATCGTTTTCGGGTGGCAACTGGCGCCAACCGCCATAGCGAATTGTAAACACTTTGTCGGACTCGGCGGGTGTGGGATAGGATTTGCCTTCGAATTCGAGTTCGACTTTGTTTTCGAAATAATCGGCAGGGAATTGGCTTGAGGGTTCGACGCCCTCCATCCCGATTTTTTGCTTGCGAGAGGATGCGCTGCGTCTTCTCTGACGTATTCGTCGATATGAGGGTTGGGACCTTTGATTTTTGCTGGAATATAAAACGCAATGCGGCCAAGTGTTCCCAAAAAAAGCGCTGCCCTTTTTTTGGAGGCAAAGGTTGGGGGTGCGGACGAATAGTTGGGCCGTTTGGTCCGGTCGGGATGGACTGGTCAAGGTTTCTTGGACGGAAAAATAAGCTTCTTCAGGCAACATCTCG
>OLOY01000292.1_pt1 | contig 43812 bp, 32 predicted proteins | sample 1672771 | NCBI WGS metagenome assembly OLOY01 (sample SAMEA3136722, study PRJEB25190) | human gut metagenome
GTCAACAGTTTGTATGTCTAAGTAGAAGTAAATCCCGATTTTACGCTTTCTTAATCGGATGTCTAATTACCGTTTTCCATTTATCTGGAGCAACCTTTCTTGCATCAGACATATAAATCTCGTGGTGCAATCTATTTCTATACAAATTCCGCACTCTTTCCAAATGTGACACAGGAGATAAAATCTGCTTCCTGTTCTCCGTCACGTTTATATCTTCTGTTTACCGCCAGTGTGTATCTTGCCACTGCCATGTCATTGTCTTTCCCGGCATATTTGATCTCCGGATTCTTTGTCAGTCTTCCCATTAAAATCACTTTATTCATTTCCTGTTGGTTTATCTTTATAACTGCCGATTTTTCGCAGGCTAAATACACATTTAAAAAGAGCTTTTAAGGTTTATGGAAAAACTCTATCCGGTCTTTTAACAAAACAAGCATAACTTTCAGTTACCGAGCAATTCACTCATCATGCAATTCAATTTAGTCATTTATGCACAAAATGACTAAATTGAATTGCGTATGGTGTAATTAAGATTTATCTATCGTACTCCTCGTAAATGATCACCTTGTTCAGATTACTGATCTATTATCCTGTTCAGAAATCCTTTGTCCGGATGCTCCGGAATTTCAAAAAATACATCTATTTTTCCAGGTTCTGCGGAACGTTCTTCAAAGGCAGGGAAAATGAAGCCGCATTTCGGAGTTCCGGCATTGTAGTCTTTATCTACCGGAGCCACCACACAGATCAGGAAACTGTATATTTCTTCTGACTCCCACTGTTCGCTGTGATCTGAGCCTTTCTTGGAGATATCATATATTCCGTGATAAATATAAATGCCAAACTCCTGTCCCTGCAGACAGTTTGTTCTATTTGATGAATCTCTCGTACTGCTGATTCCCCCTGCAAGCTGTTCACAGAGAGTCTGAACCAGAAGATCATCTTTTAATCCGTATTGCGATAATGCCATTAGTAGTTTATGGATGCTGTCATATGCCATATCTCCTTCAGGGAATTTATAACACTTTAACTGTTCATTTGTTTTAGAAAAAGGAACGGTTTTCGCAAGATCCAGATTTACCTGCTGATCATGTTTGCTCATATTTTTGAAGTTTACATTGAAGGTATTATCTATGTATCCCTCATCATCTATATATGCACCTGCTGCACGCACAAAGCAGTTTCTGGATAATGTCATTCTGCGGGTTAATTCCAGCATATCATTTCGGTTAATCTTTGTATCTTTTTTATTCATCAAAATGGTTCCATCCTCTCCAAAAAGCTTTTCTTTTATGGACAGTATATCATACTTCTGTCCCAATTCCCATCTGCCATACAGATAAAAATACAATAAACACTTGTTCTTTTCTTTCCAACATGCTATTCTTAACTCTGCTTAAGTACTTAAGTTGGCATATTACAATATCTTTACCGCTTATTTTAAGTATAATGCACTTAAGATTCTATACAACATACAGGAGACCAGTACATGGATGGATATGAGTTCGAGTATCAGTGTGCAAAAATATTAAGGCAGAAACATTTTTCAAAAATAGAAGTAACCAGAAGCTCCGGAGATCAGGGTGTGGATATTATTGCTTTTAAACATAGAAAGAAATATGGGATTCAATGCAAATATTATACATACCCGGTTGGAAACAAGGCAGTGCAGGAGGCCTATGCCGGTGCCAATTTTTATGACTGTGATAAGGTTATGGTAATGACAAATACAACCTTTACACGGTCTGCTACCCAGCTTGCAGAGAAGCTGGAAGTAGAATTATGGCCCAACTGCCCTACTACTCCTTTTTATGGGCTACTGTTTAAAATCATAAGATTATTAAATACAGTTCTTTTTCTTTATGCAATGCTGACCCTCCTTGCTTCGAAGCCTGAATTCGATTTTATTCACCTTCCGGTTACCCTGGATACCATAACACTGATGGTTGTCCTTACTGCCTCTGCCTTGGGAATCTTCGGCTGGCGTTTCTCTCTGTGTAATCTGATCACTGCCGGAGCATATTTTTATCTTGCACTCCATATATTTATTCTGCCGGTATATGCAAAAACAGGCAGCTACACCTACACACATCTGCTTTCCCTGATTCCCGCCTGCGTGTATCTGCTTCACGCAGGATGGGTAAAGATACATAAGCAATAAGCAAAAGAATACTGTCCTGAATCCCTTATATCAATAATGTAACAAAAAAGACCCTGAAGAATTGTATTTCTACAATTCTCCAAGGTCTGATTTTACGTTTGGACACTTTCATGCCTGTGCATGAATCTATATTTTTATGCTAATTATGCATTCTTCTCAGCGATAGCTGCCTGTGCTGCTGCAAGACGAGCGATCGGTACACGGAATGGTGAGCAGGATACATAGTTAAGACCGATCTTGTGGCAGAATTCTACAGAAGACGGATCTCCACCATGCTCGCCGCAAATACCTACGTGAAGGTTCGGGTTAACCGGTTTGCCGAGTTCGATAGCCATCTTCATCAGCTTGCCAACGCCAACCTGATCCAGTTTTGCAAATGGATCGTTCTCGAAGATCTTAGCGTCATAGTATGCGTTGAGGAATTTACCTGCATCATCACGGGAGAAGCCGTATGTCATCTGAGTAAGGTCGTTTGTACCGAAGCAGAAGAAGTCTGCCTCTTTAGCGATCTCATCAGCTGTAAGAGCTGCTCTCGGGATCTCGATCATTGTACCAACTTCATACTGAAGGTCAGAACCAGCGGCTTTGATCTCAGCATCAGCTGTCTCAACTACGAATTTCTTAACATATTTAAGCTCTTTTACATCGCCAACAAGTGGGATCATGATTTCCGGTTTGATTGTCCAGTCCGGATGAGCTTTCTTAACTTCGATTGCTGCGCGGATAACTGCTGTTGTCTGCATCTTAGCGATTTCAGGATATGTTACAGCAAGACGGCATCCACGATGTCCCATCATCGGGTTGAACTCATGAAGAGAAGCGATGATAGTCTTGATCTGCTCTACAGTTTTGCCCTGAGCATCTGCGAGTTTCTTGATGTCAGCTTCATCTGTAGGAACGAACTCATGAAGAGGCGGATCCAGGAAACGGATAGTAACAGGGTTACCTTCCAGAGCTTCAAAGAGACCTTTGAAGTCATCCTGCTGATATGGAAGAACTTTTTCAAGTGCTTTCTCTCTCTCTTCTGCTGTTTCAGAGCAGATCATTTCACGGAATGCATCGATACGTCCCTCACCGAAGAACATATGCTCTGTACGGCAAAGACCGATACCTTCTGCACCAAGCTCTACAGCTTTCTTAGCATCTGCAGGAGTATCTGCGTTTGTACGAACTTTCATTGTTCTGTACTTGTCAGCCCATGCCATGATGCGTCCGAACTCACCAGCGATAGTAGCGTCTACTGTCGGGATGATTCCGTCATAGATGTTACCTGTTGTACCATCGATAGAGATGAAATCTCCTTCGTGGAATTCTTTACCAGCAAGTGTGAATTTCTTGTTTTCTTCGTCCATAGCGATATCACCGCATCCGGATACACAGCACTCACCCATACCACGGGCAACAACTGCTGCGTGAGATGTCATACCACCACGAACTGTCAGGATACCCTGAGCAGATTTCATACCTGTGATGTCTTCCGGAGATGTCTCCAAACGAACAAGAATTACTTTTTCTCCTCTTGCAGCCCACTCTACAGCGTCATCTGCTGTAAATACAACTTTACCGCAAGCAGCTCCTGGAGATGCTCCGAGTGCTTTTGCCATTGGTGTTGCAGCTTTTAATGCAGCAGCATCAAACTGTGGGTGAAGCAGAGTGTCAAGGTTTCTAGGATCGATCATAGCAACAGCTTCTTCTTCTGTTCTCATTCCCTCATCAACAAGGTCACAAGCGATCTTTAAAGCAGCCTGTGCTGTTCTCTTACCATTACGTGTCTGAAGCATATACAGTTTACCATGTTCTACAGTAAACTCCATATCCTGCATATCTCTGTAGTGTTTCTCCAGAGTATTGCATACTTCTTTAAACTGAGCAAATGCTTCCGGGAATTTCTGTTCCATTTCGGAAATGTGCATTGGAGTACGAACTCCGGCAACAACGTCTTCTCCCTGTGCGTTTGTCAGGAACTCTCCAAAGAGTCCGTTCTCTCCTGTAGCAGGGTCTCTTGTAAATGCAACACCTGTTCCACAGTCATCTCCCATGTTACCGAATGCCATCATCTGTACGTTAACAGCAGTTCCCCATGAATATGGGATATCGTTGTCACGACGGTATACATTCGCTCTTGGGTTGTCCCATGAACGGAATACAGCTTTTACAGCTCCCATCAACTGCTCTTTTGCGTCTGAAGGGAAATCTGTACCGATTTTTTCTTTATATTCAGCTTTGAACTGTCCTGCTAAAGTCTTTAAGTCTTCTGCTGTCAGTTCAACGTCAAGGCTTACACCTTTTTCTTCTTTCATCTTGTCGATGAGCTCTTCGAAGTATTTTTTACCTACTTCCATAACTACGTCAGAATACATCTGAATGAATCTTCTGTAGCAGTCCCAAGCCCAGCGTGCATTTCCGGATGCCTCTGCCAGAGTCTCAACAACTTCTTCGTTTAATCCAAGGTTGAGGATTGTATCCATCATACCAGGCATAGAAGCTCTTGCTCCGGAACGTACGGAAACGAGCAGCGGATTTTCTTTATCTCCGAATTTCTTTCCTGTGATTTCTTCCAGTTTTACGATTGCATCCATGATCTGCGCCATAATCTCATCATTGATCTTTCTGCCATCTTCGTAATACTGTGTACAAGCTTCTGTTGTAACTGTGAATCCCTGTGGTACCGGGAGTCCCAGACTTGTCATTTCTGCAAGGTTTGCGCCTTTTCCACCGAGAAGGTTTCTCATTGTTGCATTACCCTCGGTGAACATATACACCCATTTTGTTGCCATTTTTAAACGACCTCCTAATATAATTTTTTTCAAATAAATTTGCACTAAGTCGCATATAATATTTTAATGGTTTTGCCGAAATACGTCAAGACTTTTGTACATAATTATGTACAATTTTTACATCTGTTTTTTAGTTACTTTTATCATTCCAGCTTTCATTTTTCAGCATTTAACAAATATATTGTCGTGAATCTCGCAAAAAAACTATGCATTTTGCACAATTCCAACAAATCCCATCACATAAAAAGAAGATACCCCTCACGAAGTATCTCCTCACCCTGTCTTTTATTTCATATCTTTTAAGAATGCGCAGTATCCACGATATGCTTCATATACATCCGCCTTGCTTGAAAGTTCCCATGGAGAATGCATGCTCAGCACTGCAACACCGCCATCGATCACTTCCATTCCGAAGTTTGCAAGAATGTATGCGATTGTTCCGCCGCCGCCGGCATCGATCTTGCCCATCTCTGTCAGCTGGAATGCAACCTGATTTTCATCAAATACATGTCTCAGTCTTGCAATGTACTCTGCATTGGCATCATTAGATCCACCTTTTCCTCTGGATCCCGTATGCTTATTGAGCACCATACCTTTTCCAAAGAACGGATTAGATCTCTTGTCATAAACATCCGCATGCATCGGATCAAATGCAGCTCCCACATCCGATGAGATCATGGTAGAATTTGCCATTGCACGGCGAAGTTTTAATTCAGAAAACTCTCCGCACTTGTCCAAAATCTCTGCAACAGCATTTTCAAAGAAACGAGACTGCATTCCAGTTGCTCCAACACTTCCGATTTCTTCTTTATCTACAAGGATACAGCAGGATGTTCTCTTTTTGTTTTCTGTATGGAACATTGCCATCAAAGAAGTAAAGGCACAAACTCTGTCATCCTGTCCATATGCCATTACCATGCTTCTATCCAGACCGCAGTCGCGTGCTTTGCCTGCTGGAACGATTTCCAACTCTGCTGACATCAGATCCTCTTTCTCGATATCATATGTCTCTTTTAACAGCTTCAGTATATGTGCTACAACCGCATCTTTTTCCTCACCACAAAGTGGTGCGCTTCCTACCAGAATATCCAGAGCTTCCCCTTCGATGACGGATGCCGCTGTCTTTTCCATCTGTTTGGATCCAAGATGTGGCAGAAGGTCTGTGATCGCAAATATTGGATCTTCTTCTTTTTCGCCAATCACTACGTTGAATTTTGTTCCATCTTTTTTCACTACTACACCGTGAATAGCCAATGGAAGTGTCACCCACTGATATTTTTTGATTCCGCCATAGTAGTGTGTATCAAAATATGCAAATCCACTTTCCTCATACAACGGATTCTGTTTGAGATCCAAACGCGGAGAATCCACATGCGCTCCTAAAATATTCATTCCGTTTTCCAGTGGATCCTCACCGATCTGGAACAATACGATAGATTTTCCCATCCAGTCCAGGTATACTTTATCTCCTGCCTGCAATGTATCTTTCTGATTCAAGTCTACATAGCCCTCTTTTTCTGCAAGGCGGATCACTTCTGTCACGCATTCTCTCTCCGTTTTTCCTGCGTCAAGAAAATCTTTGTAATCTGCTGTCAGAGTTTCAAGCTCTGCAAGCTGTGTGTCGTTATATATCTCCCATAATGTTTTTTCCATAGCTGTTTTTCTGTCCTTTCTGTTGTCTTTTCTCCATATTATACTATCTCTTCCATCCAAATACAAGAGAGCGCCTCTTTTGTTTTCGTTTTCCTGTTTTTCTAAAAAGGATTGTTCTTGTTTTTTTTCGCACAGTTTGCTATATTTTACTATATTGTCTGCATCTCCGGGAAGGAAAAACGGACTGCCGCAAATCATCGCTGACACTATCATCTTGCACGTCGAAAGGAGAATTTATGAGTTTACACGCTTCCAAAAAAAGTCCCGAAGAGGTTCTGGAAAAGAGGATTTTGCTTCTTTCTTTTCTCTCCGGCATCTGCTTCGTGATCGTAGAATTATTTTATGCCATATACAGTCATTCGCAGTCTACCTTAATGGACGCTTTATATGATGCTTCTGAACTTGTTTTTATCGTCCTGCTTCTTTTTTTTACCCCACTGTTTCATATGCCGGTTTCCGAAAAGCATCCCTACGGATTTTTTCAGTTGGAATCTGTTTTTATTCTGATTAAAAACATTATGCTGATTTCTGTTACTGCAAGTGTTCTTACCGGAGTTATTGAAAAATTATTTTCCGGAGGCAGTAATATTGATAAAGGACAGGTTTCCCTTTTTCAGATGATCCTTGGTTTCGCAAGTCTTCTTATTTTATTAATCATGAAGCTGATGAGTAAAAATATTTCATCACCTACCGTAAAAGCTGAGATTCTTGGTTGGAAACTGGATGTTTGCTACAGTCTTGGAATGTCTTTTGCATTTTTTATTGCGATGCAGTTAAAGCATACCCCTTTGGCGTTCTTGTCTCCATACTTTGATCAGCTGATTGCCATCGTGATCATGTTGTTTATGATTCCTGAAAGCATCAAAATGCTTCTGGAAACCTTTCGTGAACTGCTTCTTTTTTCACCGGATCAAGAAACCGTGGATCAGATCAAACAAATTTCCGAGGGTATTCTAAAAGACTATGCATTCACTCCTGTCTTCTACGATATCTCACGTACTGGAAGAAAAATGTGGGTTGCCATCTATTTTCATGTTTCTGCAGAAACTCTGTCTGTACAAAATGTCCGTGAGGCAAACCACAAGCTAAATACGGCATTGATGCAGAGCTTTCCGGATGTATGCTGTGAGCTCGTTTTGGATACTGCCGATTTCTGATTTCAAAATCAAAGCAACGGAATTTCTCCCGTTGCTTTGCCGAAACATATTCTTATTCTTTACAGATTTTTTTGTTCTGTAGAGCATGGATTCCATTCAAGACCGCAAGAACGATGTATCATACATAATCAAAATCATCCGGCCCTTCAAACCACGACTTTCGCCCCTGATAAAGAATCAGCGCCAGCACCGCCACGATCAGATAGCCGATTGCAAACGGTGAAGCAGGATTGAACCCGAGTCCTGCACTGTGGATAAAACCAAAGCATGCAAGTACATATCCGACCACTGCCGTGATCGCCACTTTGTGAAGCTGCTTGTCAATAATGAACACTGTCATTGTCCCTAACAGAATCCCAATGATGATCGCACCGGATTTCACTGCAGGTACTCCGTTCCACATAACCCCCGCATCCTTGATCATCTGCGTTACTTCTGCATTGTATTCTGCCAGTCCTGACGGCATTACCTCTGTCATATAACCTGCCAGTCCCACACTTCCTGTGATCTGTGTATACAGATAATCAGCAACCGGCGGAACCATCGCGATTCCAACTGCCGCATAATGCTTTTTGTCACAGTCTTTAAAAGCCTGTGCAACCATGACGATCGCACACCATAAAAATGTCACTGCACATACTGCCGGCGGAACCATGTTGCTTAAGAACGTAAACAGACCGAAGATTCCTGCCGCTCCCAGTACCAGACCTGACACCAGTGCATATCCAACACCCGCTTTGGCTTTTTTCAAGCCTGCATGACCAAGCCATACTGTATTCGGAACAACTCCTCCGCAAATTGCGGAAAGCATCGTACAGATTCCGTCAGCAAACTGTGTTTCTCTTACACTGTAATTATCTCCCGCTGCATTTGCTGCCTCTACATTGTCCATGGTCTCGATAAAATTGTAGATTTCCACCGGAATCACGATCGTCAGATAAGGTGCAACAACTGCCACACCATTGATCAGATGCTGGATTCCATTAACAGGATTCGGAATATAAAAACCGATTCCGCTGAAATCTACAGTTGTTCTTCCCAGGCAGAATGCATAAATGATTCCACCCACAATCGCAACAACAAGCGGAGGAATCTGCTTTGGAAATAAGTATCCTCCAAAAATACCGACCATTGCTACAAACAAAATCGGAAGTCCGATCAGCGGATCGCCGAATACATCAAACACTCCCTGTGTTGCCATCCAGATAAATCCGATTCCTGCCACTGTTCCAAGAAGTGCAGCTCTTGGCAGTTTTTTCTTCATCCACGGTCCGATAAATCCACCCAAAAACTCGACTGCTCCGCCGATAAAGCAGGCTGCCACAGCAGCTGACCATGCAAGTTCTGCATCATTCAATGCATAATGAAGCGGCATGATCACGCCGTATAGCATCACAAACATTGCCGGTGTGGAAACTCCGGAAGGAAGTGCCGTAACATCCGCACGACCTTCTTTTTTGGATAATCTTCTTCCCATATAAGCATAGTAAACTCCACTACAGAGCAGTCCGATAGACATTCCCGGGATCACATACCCGTATACAATTTTGTCCGGCCACTCCAGTACTCCCGAAAGTGTTGCAATCACGATCAGGTAATTTACAATATTATTGGTGATGGAATATGTCATTCCACCAATGTCACCGCGCTGAAACCACGGCACTAATGTCTTTTGTTTTTCCATTTTCCCAATCCTTTTTCTTTTTCTATTTCACTTCTACCGGAATAAATGAAAACGTTGTGACATCGAATAATCCCATATCTGTCAGTTTGATTTCAGGAATCACTGCCAGGGACATAAAACATAATGTCATCACCGGTTCCACTTCTCCGCAGATGCCAAGCTCTGTATACGCTTTTTCATGAATACTTGTGAGTTTTTCATCCACCCACTCTCCGCTTTGATCACTCATCAGTCCAGCGATCGGCATTGGCATCTGTTCGATTACTTTTCCATCTTTTACAAGAACAATACCGCCTTCCTGCTCGATCAGACTGTTTACTGCAAACTCCATCTCTTCGTCACTGACTCCGACCACGATAATATTATGAGAATCATGTGCGACAGACAGTGCCACAGCACCCTCTTTTATTCCATATCCTTTTAAGAATCCGCAAGCTACATTGCCGGTTCCCTGGTGGCGTTCTACAACGGCTACTTTCACCAGATCTTCTTCTGGATTTCTTACAAATTCGCCGTTTTCATCCAACTGAATGCGGGCAGTCGTCTTTTTCGTCACAACTCCTCCTGGAAGGATCTCGATCACGTTGACCTGATCACTGGTCAGATGCATTTTAAACTTTTCTGCTGAAAAATCTTTTACGATCACGCTTCCCTTCACAGAAGAGATATCATATGGCGTGATTTCCGGTAAATAGCTTCCTTGGTCAGCAGTCAGTTCCCCTGCGATCCATACTTTCTCCACCTGGAAGTCTTTGAGATCATCCAGAAGAACAATATCTGCGCGATATCCCGGCGCGATCGCACCTCTGTCATGAAGCCGGAAACACTCTGCCGCATTCAGGGTTGCCATACGGATAGCTGTCACTGCATCCAGACCTTCCTCCACACAGATCTTCAGGTGATTGTCCAGATGACCGTCTTTTAAAATTGTCTTCGGCTGTCTGTCATCTGAACAGAGCAGACATCTTCTGCTGTTTTCCGGTGTCACTCCTTTTAACAGAGGTCTTAAGTTATGACATGCAGACCCCTGTCTGAGCAGAATGTACATTCCGCGCTCCAGACGTGCTTCCATCTCTTCTACTGTAGAACACTCGTGATCTGCCAGAATCCCTGCTGCAGAATATGCATTCAGATCTTTTCCGTCAATTCCAGGTCCATGCCCGTCGATCAGTTTTCCTTCTTCTTTTGCAGTCATCAGTTTATCCAGCACACTTTCATCCGCCTGAATAACTCCAGGGAAGTTCATAAATTCTCCAAGCCCGAGAATTCCATCTCTTTGAATCGGCTCTTCCATCTCCGGTGCATTGATCACCGCACCTGCATGCTCAAACGGAGTTGCCGGTACACAGGATGGAAGCATATACTTGATATCAAGTGCTGTCCCTTTTGCTGCCTCCATCATGTAGTCCAGACCTTTGATCCCACACACATTCACAATTTCATGCGGATCTGCAATGATCGTAGTTGCTCCATGAGGCACCAAAAGTCTCCCCAGTTCTTCCGGGCTGACGTAGGCAGATTCGATATGAATGTGACTGTCAATAAATCCAGGAACTGCATATCTTCCCTGCGCATCCACTTCATGAACGCCCTGATATTCTCCAATTCCCGCGATCTTATCTCCGCTCAGTGCGATGTCGCCTGTCTGGATCTTCCCGGAAAAAACATTGACGATCTGACAGTTTTTAATGACTGTATCTGCGGGAATTCTTCCTGCCGCTGTGTCAATCAGCTTTTTTAATTCTTCTTTCTTCATACCGATGTCCTCCTTTGATTTATTTTTCGTTTACTTCCAAAACCGGATCAAATGTTGTAAGCGCAAGATAGTCAACCGGTCCTACATCCGTGATCGCATAATCCGGGATGGCCGTAATCGGCAAGAAGAACATGTACATCATTGGATCCGGCAGATCAGAACCTAACATTCTTGCTGCCTGATCAATCTTCTTCTCCTGTGCCGCGATTACCTCCGGTTCTTCATCACTGACAATTCCTCCGACCGGAAGTGGAAGAAATTCCAGAATCTCTCCGTCTGCCACAACAACCTGACCGCCGCCCTGCTCGATCAGATAATTGGCTGCAATTGACATATCCTCTGCGCTGACACCCATAACAACCAGATTGTTGTCATCCGGTGCTGCTGAAGATGCCATCGCACCTTTCTTTAATTTCCATCCGGAACAAAATGCCAGAGATTTATTTCCATTTCTTCCAAATCGTTCCAGAACAGATACCATTGCCACATCCTGTTCTACATCCGGAAGTACGATTCCGTTTTCAACTTTTAAAACAACATCTCTTCTCTTTCTGACAAATGGTCCTTTTACATCCATCGAAAGAACCTTTGCCTCTCCGTTCTGAATAGATGTCTTATATTCAAAATCTTCTTTTGTCGTCAGTTTGCATTTCAACTCACCTTTTAACACAGAACTTCTCTCCGGCGCTTTCAGATCATAAGTCAGTTTATGGTCTTTTGCTACCATTGTTCCATTTGTCATCACTTCTTTGATTCCGAATGCTTCCAGATCGTCTACAAACAGAATGTCTGCAATTCTTCCAGGGCAGATAGAACCTACCATATGGTCAATGCGATATGCTTCTGCGCTATTGATCGTCGCCATCTGGATTGCAGTCATCGGTTTCACTCCTGCCTGGATTGCCAGACGTACTACATTGTCCAGATGTCCTTTTTCCAGAACATCACTTGCTGTCACATCATCTGTACAGAAGCTGACTCTTCTTGCAAATGCCGGATTTACTTCTGTTACTGCTTTGATGTTCTCTGCCAGGAAATGTGTCACGGAAGACTCGCGGATCAGCATATGCATTCCTTTTCTCATCTTTTCTACAACTTCCTCATGATCATAGCTCTCATGATCCAGACGCACACCCGCACACAAATATCCGTTCAGATCATTCCCTCTTGCCATTGGCGCGCATCCGAATACCGGAAGACGATTCTTAAATGCTTCTGCAATTGCTCCCAATGTGTTTTCGTCTTCTTCCTGGATAAACTCTCTTACTGTCTCCCATACTCCGTAACACTGCGGCCATTTCTGTACCTCTTCATGTACCTCTTTTGTAAAGTTAAATGCTACAGTAGACTGAGGAATTGTATATGGTGTCTTATACGGTGCTCCCCAGAACACTTTCAGAGGACTCGCCTGTACCTCCTTTTGTACTTCCTGCAGTCCTTCCAGACCTGATACGGAAATATATTCGTCCAGACCGGAAATCATGCTTGTAGTCCCTCTTGGCACAACTGCTTTTGCATAGCTTGTAATGCTCAACTTGCTGCACTCACTGTGAATATGACCATCAATCATACCCGGCACCAGATATCTGCCCTTTGCATCGATCACTTCTGTCTCTTCCCCGATATACTCTTTCACATCTCCCACTGCTACAATCGTGTCTTTGTAAACTGCGATATCTGCCGGATAGATCTCCTCAGACATAACATTGACCAGAGTTCCTCCCATGATCACTTTTGTTGCAGGTGTCTTTGCACGTCCTGCACGAATCAGTTCCTTCAGATTTTCTACTGTTGTTCTTTCCATTCTTTTAAATCCTCCTGTTGTTTTGAGTAACAAAAAAGATACACCGGCCAGAGGCTAAACAGGTTTCCCGTCCTGCAAATGTATCTTGAAGAATTTTCAATATTCTGTTGTCTTCAACATATGTTCATCATAGCACATTGTTTTCAAAATGAAAATATAAGCTGTTATGAATATTTCCTATCATTATTAAGAAGCACATCTTATATGTTTTTTTGCCAGAGTAGCTGGAGAAGTACTTCTGCCAAAAAAAACTGCCGCACAACATGTGCGGCAGCCTCATACTAAAACTCAAACTTTTTCTCAAAGTATGCTTTCAGATCTTCAATTTTTACACGTTCCTGTTCCATTGTATCTCTGTCACGAACAGTCACTGCACCATCTTCTTCTGAATCGAAATCATAAGTTACACAGAACGGTGTACCGATCTCATCCTGACGGCGATAGCGTTTTCCGATATTTCCTCTGTCATCAAATTCGCAGTTGTAAGTCTTGCTCAGTTCTGCAAACACCTTCTCAGCGCCTTCATTGAGCTTTTTAGACAGCGGAAGCACACCAATCTTGACAGGAGCCAGTGCCGGATGGAAATGCAGAACCGTACGTGTATCTCCGCCTTCCAGTTCTTCCTCGTCGTATGCGCTGCAAAGGAACGCCAGTACCATACGGTCTGCACCAAGAGACGGCTCAATCACGTATGGGATATATTTTTCTTTCTTCTCATCATCAAAATAAGTAAGATCCTGTTTGGATACTTCCTGATGCTGTGTCAAATCATAGTCTGTTCTGTCAGCGATTCCCCACAGCTCTCCCCATCCGAACGGGAACAAAAATTCCACGTCAGTAGTCGCTTTGCTGTAGAATGACAATTCTTCTGCATCATGGTCACGATAACGGACTTCATCGTCCTTGAGTCCCAGAGAACTCAGCCAGTTCAGGCAGAAGCTCTTCCAGTAGTTAAACCATTCCAGATCTGTACCAGGTTCACAGAAGAACTCCAGCTCCATCTGCTCAAACTCTCTTGTACGGAATGTAAAGTTACCCGGTGTGATCTCATTACGGAAAGATTTTCCGATCTGCGCAATCCCAAATGGAATCTTCTTTCTTGAGGTACGCTGTACATTCTTAAAGTTTACAAAGATTCCCTGTGCTGTCTCAGGTCTTAAATATACGACATTCTTTGCGTCCTCTGTAACGCCCTGAAATGTCTTGAACATCAGGTTGAACTCACGGATCTCTGTAAAGTTGTGTTTTCCACAGGAAGGACATTTGATATCATGCTCTTCAATATAAGCAGACATCTGCTCCTTGCTCCATGCATCCACGCTTCCTTCCAGTTCGATTCCATTCTCCTGTGCGTAATCTTCGATCAGCTTATCTGCACGGAATCTTTCATTACATTCTTTACAATCCATCAACGGATCGCTGAATCCGCCCAGATGTCCGGATGCGATCCATGTCTGTGGATTCATCAGGATCGCGCAGTCCACACCTACATTGTACGGACTTTCCTGTACGAATTTTTTCCACCACGCTTTTTTCACGTTGTTCTTCAGTTCTACTCCGAGATTTCCATAATCCCATGTATTTGCAAGCCCCCCGTAAATTTCAGACCCCGGGTAAACAAAACCTCTTGATTTTGCCAGAGCTACAATTTTATCCATTGTCTTTTCTACCATAATTCTTTGTTCCTCACATTCTTTTTCATCAACTGGTAACTATTATAACGGCTTCATCCCGTTTTTTCAAGCCATTCCTGGATTCCCTGCCATTTTCACGCGATTTGCTACACCAATGTCTCAAGAATCTCCAGAGACTTGAACCTTTTTTCCACATAAAGCAGACAATACCGTTCCATGATCCCGGACAGCTTTTCCAGTACTTCCCTGCTGACTGTAAATGTATACAGCTTCTCAATCGTACTGCTCTCTATGTACTGCATCGTATAAAGTGTGGAATTATCCAACGAAATCCCGTCTGAAATATTCCTGGCACAATCTGTACAGACCAGTCCGCCTTCCCTGGCACTGAACACCATCTGTCCGTCTTTTTTCTGACACCGGACACACTGAAAGACCTGAGGTCCTTCTCCATTGATACAGAACGCTTTGAGTTCAAAAATGCGGCGGATCAGCAAATTCGGAATATGCGGGCTGGTCAGTGCTTTCATGGTCTGATACAAAAGCTTTAACATCTCCCGTTCATCATTCTGCTCTTTTGTATAATAATTCGCGAACTCCAGAAAATAAAACCCGTAATAAGCACCGATCATATCTTCCCGAAGCTCCGAAAAATAATTTGTGATCTTCACAGACTGGATCGTATGAGAGGAACGCCCCTCATACATCGTAAACTCCCCAAAGGAAAACGGATTGACTGCACCTACCAGCGGGCTGTTTGGTCTTCTCGCCCCTCTGGCAAATGCAGAAATCTTTCCCTGTTCCTTTGTCAGTATCACAACCCGTCTGTCATACTCTCCAACCGGTGCCGTGGAAAGCACCATCCCTGTCAAAACAATCTGATTCACCTGATCTAACTCCTGCCTGTTCCTTCTGTTCTTCCAAACAGCGACTTTCGCTGCTGCCACTTTCTGCTTTGTAAGAAAGATAATCTGCAATGCGTCCTGTTGTCATAAACTGTTCCCAGTATTCTTCTTTCATCGGTTCACCTCTTTAATTGCTTTCTCATCTGTTCCTTGTTGAGTATACAATTAGGGTGTCCGATTCTCTCCCGGATATACTATATAAAATCTGCCAAATACTACATCTCGTCCTCGTGGTATCCGAAATTCTTCATTAGAAAATCACTGTCTCTCCAGTTTTTCTGTACTTTTACCCAGAGCTTCAGATTCACTTTACAGTCCAGCATCCGCTCGATTTCATAGCGCGCCGTACTTCCGATCTTTTTTAGCATACTGCCCTGTTTTCCGATGATGATTCCTTTGTGGGAATCCCGCTCGCAGATGATCGTAGCATCAATATGCATGACTTTGTTCTGCATTTTCATGCGATCAATCGCCACTGCGATTCCATGCGGGATTTCTTCCTGCAGACAATGAAGTGCCTTTTCCCGGATCAGTTCTGCCACAATCTGACGCTCCGGCTGGTCTGTCACAGTGTCTTCATCATAGAACTGCGGACCATACGGAAGATATTTTAAAATCACTTTCACCAGTTCATCCGTGTTGTCCCCGTTTCTCGCAGATACCGGAACAATCTCCGCAAAATCATACTCTTTGCGGTATGCATCGATAAACAGCAGAACTTCCTCTCTCTTTACCATATCAATCTTGTTGATTACAAGGATCACCGGTGTTTTTACACGTTTCAGCTGTTCTATGATGTGCTTCTCCCCGGCTCCGATAAAGGTGGACGGCTCTACCAGCCACAGTACCACATCTACTTCATTCAACGCGCGTTCTGCCACATTTACCATATATTCTCCCAGCTTATTTTTCGCCTTATGAATTCCCGGCGTGTCCACGAATACAATCTGCCCTTCTTCCGTTGTCAGAACTGTCTGAATACGGTTTCTCGTCGTCTGCGGCTTGTTGGACGTGATCGCGATCTTCTGCCCGATCAGCTGGTTCATCAATGTCGATTTTCCCACATTGGGTCTTCCGATCAGCGTCACAAATCCTGATTTAAAATCATCTCTTATCAATGTTCTGTTCTCCTTATCCTCTGTTCCTTGCCTCGGATGAGAGACGCCCTAAAACAGCGTCTTCACTTCCAGAAACATCTCTTTTTCTTCCTCGATTTTTTCTTCGCTTCCGATCACACAGATCTGCTCTGCCTTCAGCATTGCCTCCACTACTGCTGCAAGCGCACGGATATCCTCCTGTGCTGCATGCAGGATCTGACTGCGCTCTGTACGGATCATCTCCTGAGATACATGATTCATATACAGATTCATGGAGCGGTCCCCTTTTGCAGCCGGATTCATCGGGCGGTCAATGTTACTGATCGTTCCGATGATATATTTTGTCATATCCCGTTCATCGACTGTGAAATTCTTCAGATAGTCTACCACACCTTCATACACTTCCATTGTCTTTTTCAGGTTCGGATCCCGGTAGGAGATCAGATATCCCTCTCCAATCCGGTTAAAGTTGCTCATACATCCGTATGCGCCACCTTTGACACGGACATTCTGCCAGAGATAATCATAACTTAAGATCACCTTCAAAATCTGCAGCGCTCCATGATACTGTGCTCCATGATCGATAAAGTTTCCGACCCTTGCCACATACTGCACTTTGGAAGACGTTTTAAAGCCTTCGTTGCGTTTTCTGCCGTGTAATACACACGGTATTTCTTCCCCGTCCAGTTCCGGATACAGTGTATCCTTGATCTCACGAAATGCTGCTTCCATAGGAGCAAGTCCATCCTCTGAAGAGGTATAACTGATCATCACATTGTCCACACGGAAAATCTGGCGGGAGAGCTGTTTTAAGTTTTGGATCAGCTCTGCTTTTTTCTCTTCAAAATGCTCTTCGATGTCACGGACTACCTCATAAAATCCGATGCCGTCTGTGTCATCCTTGAATTTGGACAGGGGAGATCCATAAGACAATGCGCGCAGTGCGGATGTCGTATGTCCGGAAGACTGGAAGGACATCTGCAGTCTGGATTTGAGCATTGCCAGAATCTCTTTTAATCGTTTTTCATCATCCAGTCTGGATTCCATCAGAATCTCACGCATCATCGCAAACAGAATCTTCATCTGCGGATACAATGCCTTTCCTTTGATCTCAAATGTTGCACGAAAATCCTTCTCTTTTGCCTTTGTCACATCCGGATATAATTCAAGAGAAGTTCCGATTCCTCCTGTATGCACATTGATCTCGTTGAACAGTTCTCCATACCCATAGTTGTTCGTATCAATAATTCCAAGTACACTCTGCAGAATTCCAGTATATGGAAGCAGTTCTTCCGACACGCCGGAAAGATCAAACATCAGAGTGGCATAACCGATGCCGTTGGTCTCCACTTCATGATGTACCAGCTGCACGCCGTCCACTTCCATCTCTTTGTTGTAAACCGGAGCAATCTCTTCTGTGATATCGGTTCTGTTGAGCACCGGAATCTTCTCCATATTCTCCGGCGCATCTTCTGATTCCTGATATGCTTCCAGCTCTCTGGTATCTGCCACCAGTTTCTCAATCTCGGCTTCACTTAATCCTGCTTTATATGCAGCCAGCTTTTCTTCCAGTTCTTTGTCCATACGGGCTGTGCGTCCTTTTTCCGGCTTTACGATCACAATGGAACCGTGAGGATTGTCCAGCAGATACTTCTGAATCAGCTCTTCAAAATATCCAGTGGAAACCTGCTCTTTTAAAAATTCAAACGTCGGGATAGCCTGCATATGCATAAATGGTTCGTTCTCATCATACAGCCAGCTGTCCATGATCTGCAGTCCGTACATCAGCCCCTTCGGATAATTTCCAAAATCTGCCTCTCTGAAGCGGAACTCGTGATAGTTGATCCCTGCCTCCAGAGATTTTTTATCCATTCCGTTTTTCACAATCGACTGGAGTGTCTCTTCGATCACACGGATAAATGCCTCTTTCTGGTCACGATTCGCATTTTTAGAGACAATAGAAAAGATCGGCTGATAGATTCCATTGTCATAAGAACCCATGATATCTTTTCCGATGCCGGCATCCAAAAGCGCTTTTTTCAGCGGTGCACCCGGTGCAGATAGCAGTGCATAGTCCAGAATCTGAAATGCCAGATACAACTTTTCATCCAGACTTGTCCCGATGACTTTATTATAAGAAAGATACGTATTATCCTCCTCAGACTCCTCACTGGAGATCGAATACTCCATCTCCAGTTCTCTGATCTCTTCAAACGGTTTCTGATATTTAATCTCGGAATCCACTTCGATCGCATCAAATGCTGACAGATAATTTTCATCCAGCCATCTTAACTTTTCTTCCATGTCCATATCTCCGTAAAGATAGATATAGCTGTTGGACGGATGATAATATGTCCTGTGGAAATTCAAAAACTGCTCGTACGTCAGCTGCGGAATCGCCTCCGGATCACCGCCGGATTCATTGGCGTAAGAAGTGTCCGGGAACAGAGAATTCTGGATCACACGGTCCAGCACACCTTCCGGAGACGAAAACGCTCCCTTCATCTCATTGTATACCACGCCATTGTACTCCAGCTTTCCATCTGCCGTATCCAGTTTGTAGCTCCACCCTTCCTGACGGAAGATTTCATCATGCTCATAGATGTTCGGATAAAATACTGCATCCATGTATACATGCATTAAATTCTGAAAATCCTTCGAATTACAGCTTGCAACCGGATATAATGTCTTGTCCGGATAGGTCATAGCATTCAAAAACGTATTCAGTGATCCCTTTACCAGTTCCACAAACGGGTCTTTCACCGGAAAATTTTTCGAGCCACACAGCACGGAATGTTCCATAATATGAGGAACTCCGGTACTGTCCGGAGCCGGTGTGCGGAATCCGATCGTAAATACCTTATTCTCGTCATCATTGGCAAACAGTAAGATCTTTGCCTGGCTTTTTTTATGTTTTAACAGGATCCCTTTTGATTTCAGGTCAGATAAATCTTCTTCCCGAATTACTTCATATGCATTCAAATCATAAATACTCATCTTCATTCGCTCCTCTGTATTCTGTAATTGCATACAGGCATTATACCATTATCTGCACAACTTTAAAAGGGGCGAACTGATTTCACGCTTGCATTCACACTTGCAGCTTTACACTTGCAGTCGCTACGATGTCTGCACCTGTTCCCGCCACATTTTCAAGAAGAACATCTCCGATTTCTACCGGTGCATCTGCATGCACATCCTTTAACTGCCGAATACAGTCCATGATCTTCTCTTTTGGGATTTCTTTCTTTGTTTTTACCGAAACACGAGGCTGCGTTCCCCCGGTCACAGGTACCGTCGTCGTTACGATCCGAACCGGATGCAAAATCTCTGCTTCGGCATATTTTGCCCCTCTCGGACAATGATTGCCGGAAACACTGACCACGGTTTTATTTTCTGTCACTGCTGTGATCTGACATCCCAGAGGGCAGCAGATGCATGTCAACTCTCTCTCTTTCATATCACAATTCCTCCATCTGCAGTCTGATTTCCTTTATTTCCGCCACTTTTTCAAACACATTCTCCGGGATCAGGATTTGTTCCATCTCTCCCGGCGCTGCTGATTTTTTCTTTTTCTCCAACGCCAGCTCTCCATTGAGATATACCTGCACTTTACACGCCCCGAAGACTTTGTTCACCCGAAATCGGATATTCAATCCTTTCTCCTGTTTTCTGTGAATCTGGGACGGTACTGTGTAGCGCACGCCTCCCTCTGACTGAATCCGGACGAACGTTTCTGTGACAGAATGTTCTGTCTTTTGAACTGCTCTCTGCGCATACTCTGCAGCTGCCTTTCCTGCCCGCGTGGCTTCCTCTGACACAAAATCCACCAGATCATGTACATGCAGCACATTGCCACAGGCAAAAATCCCCTCCACATCTGTTTCCAGATTTTCATCCACCAACGGACCGTTTGTCACAGGATTCAAACTGACCTGCGCCTGTCTGGAAAGCTCATTTTCCGGCAGCAGTCCCACGGATAACAGCAAGGTATCACAGGCATAGAACTCTTCTGTTCCCGGAATCGGTCTTGCCTGTGCATCCACCTGTGCCAGTGTAACTCCCTCCACTCGTTTTTTCCCGTGTATCTTTACAACCGTATGGCTCAATTTCAGCGGGATGCCATAATCATCCAGACACTGCACGATATTTCGCTTCAAACCTCCCGAATAAGGCATCAGTTCTGCAACGACATTGACGTGCGCACCTTCCAGCGTCATCCTCCGCGCCATGATCAGCCCGATATCTCCGGATCCTAAGATCACCACTTCTTTTCCCGGAAGATATCCTTCCATATTGACCAGACGCTGAGCGGTTCCTGCCGTGTAAATCCCGGCCGGGCGGTATCCCGGAATATTTAAGGCTCCTCGCGGACGTTCTCTGCATCCCATGGCAAGTACAACAGCATCTGCCTGTATCTGACAGATTCCCCGCTCGCTGCTCATCGCTGTCACACCCCGCTCTTTTGTGATATCCATAACCATGGTGTTTAATCGATATTCAATGTCAAGCGCTTGCACCTGTTCGATAAATCTCGCCGCATACTCCGGACCTGTCAGCTCTTCTTTGAATGTGTGCAGCCCAAATCCATTGTGGATACACTGATTCAAAATACCGCCAAGCCTCTCATCCCTCTCCAGGATCACAATCTTTTTGGCTCCCGCAGCTTTGGCCGCCACTGCCGCTGCCAGTCCTGCCGGTCCTCCGCCGATAATCACAATCTCATATCTTACCATCTTTATTCCTCCCCACGATCATCCCGGAACCTGCTCTGTTTTTCGTAATCTCTTCCTGTCTGATCTTCAATTCCCGCTCCAGGATCTCCATTGTCTTCGGTGTACAAAAGCCTGCCTGACACCTTCCCATTCCAGCTCTCGTTCTGCGCTTGATTCCATCCATGGTCGTTGCTCCCAGAGGTCTGTGAATGGCATCTAAAATTTCACCCTCGGAAATCATCTCACAGCGGCAGACAATTCTTCCATACGCCGGATTTTTTCTGATCAGCTCATTTCTCTCTTTTGCTGGCAATTCTGCCGGATTTAAAATTCCTTTCCTAGCTCCGCAAAATGTAGGATTTTCTTGCAGATCTAATATCTTTTTTGCAAGCTCTGCCGCCATCCTTCCAATTGCAGGAGCGCTGGTCAGCCCCGGTGATTCAATTCCCGCACAGTCAATAAATCCCGGCGCATCCTCCACTTCTTTGATGATAAATTCATGTCCTGCTTCATGAGCCCGAAGCCCTGCAAACCCTGTGATCACCTGCCGAAACGGAATGTCTTTGACGCTGCGCTGCGCTTTTTTGCGAATTTCCTCCATTCCCTGCGCAGTTGTGTCTGTTCCTTCTTTTTCTTCTATATCCATTGCGGTAGGTCCCACCAGCAAGTTTCCATGCACGGTCGGTGTAACAAGCACTCCTTTTCCAAATTTTCCGGGCAAAGTAAATACTGTGTGGCTGACATGCCCTCCTGCCGTCTTATCCAACAGGAAATACTCTCCTTTTCGAGCCGTAATGTGTATCTTCTTTTCACTCACCATATTGTGGAATACATCTGCATACACTCCGGCAGCATTGACGATCACCTTTGTTTCATACATCGTATCCTGTGTGCAGATCCGATATCCGCCTGCAATCCGTCTCTCAATCTTTTTCACTTCCTGATCCAGACAAAACTCCACGCCATTTTGCGCCGCATTTTCTGCAAATGCGATCGTTAGTCCGAAGGGGCAGACAATCCCGCCTGTTGGTGCATACAGCGCAGCAACCGCCTCGTCAGAAATATTCGGTTCCAATGCTTTTAATTCCTCTCTGTCCAGGATCTGCAGACCTTCAACCCCGTTTCGTTTTCCTCTCTCCAGCAATTCATTTAACTTCTCCACTTCGCTTTCATTGGTGCAGACCACAAGAGAACCATTCTTCTGATACGAAAAGTCCAGCTCTTTTGAAAGTTTTTCCATCATTTTATTTCCTTCCACATTCAATTTTGCCATCAAAGAGCCTTCTTCTGCATCAAATCCTGCATGAACAATCCCGCTGTTCGCTTTGGATGTCCCGCAGCAGATATCCGCCTCTTTTTCCAGTACACAAAATCGTCCCTGATAACGAGACAGTTCTCTTGCGATTGCCGCACCGCTTGCTCCTGCTCCGATTATGATCACATCATACATGTTATTTCCTCCCATACAACACAAAAGAGCCTGACAAACAACACATCCTTCGATGTGTTATCCGCCAGACTCTCTTCTCTTTGGCTTTTCTATTCTGTTACTATTACTATATACCTTTTTTTCCGGTATTGACAAGTGTTTTTTGAAATTACAGACAATTTTCTATGATAACTCTTCTTTTGCCCATCCATGTGCGTACTGCACAGCTTTTTTCCATCCTTTGAGCATTTTCTGCTGTTTTTCGATTTCAATGTCTGGCTGGAACACCCTGTCAATGTCCCAGTTCTGTTTTACATCTTCCTTATCCTTCCAGTATCCCACTGCCAGACCTGCCAGATAAGCAGCTCCCATGGCAGTCGTCTCCACACACTTCGGCCTGTGCACCGGCGCCCGGCTGATATCTGCCTGTGTCTGCATTAGGAAATTATTGGCACTTGCACCGCCATCCACTTTCAGCGCAGAAAGAGCGATTCCGGAATCTGCTCCCATTGCTTCCAGCACATCATTTACCTGATAAGCGAGTGATTCCAGTGTGGCGCGAATAATGTGATCTTTGTTCACGCCCCTGGTCAGTCCCACGATCGTTCCTCTGGCATACTGATCCCAATAAGGTGCTCCAAGCCCGGTAAATGCAGGAACCACATAGCAGCCATTAGTATCCTCAACCTTCTGTGCAAGATATTCTGTATCTGACGCTGAATCGATCAGACGCAGCTCATCCCGCAGCCACTGAATCGCAGCACCTGCCACAAACACTGAGCCTTCCAGTGCATAATTAACTTTTCCGTCCATCCCCCAGGCAATGGTAGTGACCAGACCATTCTCGGAAAAGACCGGTTTTTCGCCAGTGTTCATCAGCAGGAAACATCCGGTTCCGTACGTGTTCTTCGCCTCTCCCTCTTCGAAACAGGTCTGTCCAAACAGCGCTGCCTGCTGATCTCCTGCCGCTCCTGCAATTGGAATCCTTCCTCCGAAAAATCCGGGATCTGCTTCTCCGTAAACAGCACTGCTCGGCTTTGCCTGGGGCAGCATGCATTTTGGAATATCCAACTCTTCCAAAATCTCATCATCCCACTCCAGCGTATTGATATTAAACAACATCGTCCGGGATGCATTGGAATAATCTGTGACATGCACCGCCCCCTTTGTCAGCTTCCAGATCAGCCAGGTCTCCACTGTACCGAACAGTAATTCTCCCCGTTTTGCCCGTTCTCTTGCACCTTCCACATGGTCTAAGATCCACTTCACTTTCGTTCCAGAAAAATAAGCATCGATCACAAGCCCTGTCTTCTTCTGAAACATCTCTGTCAGCCCTTTATCTTTCAGGCTGTCACAGTACTCCGAAGTTCTTCTGCACTGCCAGACAATCGCATTATACACCGGTTTTCCTGTATTCTTGTCCCACACGATTGCTGTCTCTCTCTGGTTCGTAATTCCGATTGCCGCAATATCTGCTGCCGATGCATTGATCTGATTCATTGCCTGTCTCGCTACAGAAAGCTGTGTAGACCAGATTTCCCTCGGATCATGCTCCACCCAGCCCGGTTTTGGAAAATACTGCGTAAACTCTTTCTGTGCCATACTGCAGATTTCCCCTTTTTCATTGAACAAAATGCACCGGTTGCTGGTTGTTCCCGCATCCAGTGCCATTACATATTTTGCCATTTTTATGCCCTCCATTATAAGTTCCAGACATCCTGATTGGTCGAAGAAACCGCGATCGCCCCTGCTGACAGTGCTGCGATCACATCCTCTTTTTCTGTGATGAGCCCGCCGGCGATCATGGGAATCCTGCTCACTTTTGCGATTCTTCCAAGTACTTTTGGCATCACTCCCGGAAGCACCTCAATAAAATCCGGTCTCGATGTCCCACACTGCATTTCCAGATTTTCGATATTTTTGAGTGCCAGTGAATCAATCACAAAAAAGCGAAGTACCGCAAAAATCCCCAGTTCTTTTGCCCGCCGCACCAGTGCCGGTTTTGTCGTGATGATCCCGTCCGCTCTTGTCTGCCTGGCGATAAATTCCACAGATATCTCTTTTGCGCTGAGTCCCGCAATCAGATCGATATGTACCATTGCTTTTTTTCCCGCAGCTTTGATTCTCTCCAGAATCTCCGGAATCGTACAGACATCTCCATAAAGCACAAAGATCACCTGAATTTCTTCCATCTCTACTGCTGCCTGTAATCCGGCATCATTTTTTACTGCGGCAATGACCGGATTTGCTTCTACTGCCTCATAAAACTCCTGATTCATCCCTCACCTCTGTATGTCTTTCGTTTTTTCTTATTTTAACACTCTGGCTGTAGGAAAGCAACAGAATGTCTATTTTTCATCCACTCATATCCTGTGTTAACTTTTACAAGAAAAGCCTGGAAATCATTTACACATTTTGTTGCTGATTCCTGTAGTATATCTTATAATTATTTTAGTAAGTTTTCTATACAAGAATACACGCAATACTTTTAGTAGATAGGGAATACCATGAAAAAATTGTTACCATTATTACTTTTCATTTTTTATTAATCATAACAGGGGCTTCGCTACTGAGTAAAGAAAATAGCGGAACATCAAAGAAAAATAGAGTTTTCTTATTTTAATAGTACCCCAACTGATCAGTCGACTTTAGAAGTATATTTAATTGACAAACTGGAAAAATAAATTATATACAGTTTTGCAATTATAGGTTACAGAATTTTTATTACTCTGTAAACAAATCTCTATCAATAAGATAAAAAATGCTGCTCCCTTTCTGTTCAAGGGATACAGCATTTTTTCTTTTTCTGTGATCTTTTATGAATTTTTATGCTTCACTTTTCTTTTCTGCAGATTCCACAACCGGCGCATACACATAATTCTTTTTGAATCTGCGCTTTCTTGTGATCCACATCACCAGGGAAAGTACAAACAATGCTCCAAATACGATCAGCAGTGTCCTTACAACATCTACCACTAAAAGGCCGGTATCTTTGATCTCTGTATCTTTTCCGATACCGTTCATTCCGCTGGAATTTGCAATTGCATACAGGTTTCTGTGACATGCCTCTCTCATTGCGTTGACAATGACTGCATCATTTTTATAGTCTGGGAGCTGCTTTGTAACATATGGAAGCATCGCGTCAAATGTAGATACACCTGCTAATACTCCATCCACACCATTTACATACGTTGTAAGTACGTTATCTGTAATGATCAGTCCGTCACATCCCCATTCTTCTCTGAGAATTCCTGTTACAAGCGGCTTGCTTCCACCTGACCAGGTACATCCCCAGCGTGTGTAGGCAATCATCACACCGTTCGCATTTCCTTTTTCCACAGGAGCCTGGAATGCCTTAAGATAAATTTCTCTGGCTGCCTGCTCATTCACCCAGACTCCAAGACCGATTCGATCCTGCTCACTGTCATTGAGTGCAAAGTGTTTCATAACAACACCAACACCTTTTTCTTCGATTGCTGCCACTTCATATGCTGACATTTCTCCAGAAAGGAATCCGTCTTCACTGTAATACTCAAAGTTACGTCCACCATAAGGTGTTCTGTGAATATTATTTCCCGGTCCGTAAAGGATTGAAACGCCTGCTTTCAGACAGTTGTTTCCAATTACCTTTCCAATTTCTGTCATCAGATCGCGGTTGAATGTTGCTGCCATTACGTCCTCCGATGTAAATGCAGTTGCATCCATCTCTGTCTTATCCGATGCGATCAGAGAAGCTGTCAGACCCTGCGGACCATTCTCATCTCTTGTTCCCGGTGCCTGTACAGATTCCAAAGGCATTGTCCAGTGGAAGGAATCTCCGATCAGAGAAACCATATCTTTAAAGCTCAGTTGATCTAACAGCTCGTCCCATGCTTCATCGTCATAGGAAAGCCCGATCATATCAACCAGTTTTTTGCCGTTTTTCGCTTTCATTGTCGGCATCTTTGCTTCTTCATAATCATCTGGATCATACTGTACATCCTGCAGATCTTCGATCATCTGCTCTGTCAGCTTCATTTTCAGGATGGACTGCGGAAGTGTTCCTTCCCAGTCATTTCTGGATACATATGTAATCTCATCTTCTGTTCCTTCATACAGATTGATATCTGCATCAGAAAGCTGATTTTTGATTTCTGTTCCGTTTGCGGAAACTGCATATGTTGTGCTGTCAAATTTCGGATTGTTGTATTTGTATGTCAGACTGGAATTTCCGTCTGTATCCATACGTCCGTCTGTGTTGTCTACTGTGTATCCCTTTGCTGCAAGAATATTGTTCACTGCATTATGGGCATCTGTTGCAACTGTCAGATAATAGTCCCCTTCATCCAGAATATAAGTTCCTGCTCCATATGTATCATAAGAAGCCAGTTCTCTTCTATCTACTGTCATATTCAGCGTCTCAGATGCTCCCGGTGCAAGGATTTCTGTTTTTCCAAATCCACACAATGCAACGGAAGATTTTTCTACACCATTCTCAATGTCATATGCTGTATATGGAGACTGGAAGTAAACCTGAACAGTTTCTTTTCCAGAATACTCTTTTCCTGTATTTGTTACTTTTACAGAGACTTCAAATACATCTTTTTCTTTGTTGTAAGAAACTTTCAAATCACTGTATTTAAAATCGGTATAACTCATACCATATCCGAATGGATATGCCACGTCATCATGATATTCGTACGCACCTGAGTTTCCAGACTGCATCACATAATCTTCATAACGTGTCTCATAATATTTGTATCCTACGTAAATACCTTCCTGATAGATCATGTATGTTTTTGCATGTTCCGGAATGATTCCTTCTTCATATCCTTCATACACTGTCGGCACAAAGTTCATCATTGCCGGTGCAGAGAAGTTGTCATACAGATAGGTATCCACCAGGCTTCCTGAAGGTGTCACATTTCCTGCAAGAATCTCTGCCACTGCATTGATTCCTGAAATTCCAACATCCCCGATCCACATACATGCATCCACGTCATATTCATTATTTTTCAGAAAATCTACTTGAAGTGTATTTGCCGAGTTGATCAGAACAACAATCTTTTTCACTTGACCGGCTTTTTTCATTTCTGCAACGTTCTGAAGCATTTCTTTTTCATTGTCATCAAGTGCCAGATAATTTGTCTCTTTGAAATCCAGATCTGCACCCTCTCCACCAATACGGGACAATACCACAATTGCTGCATCTCCATAGGATGCGACAGAATCTTTTACATCATCTGTATACACATTCCACGGAACCTCTGTTGTCTTTTCCCCTTCTTCTGCAACCATACCTGCAGTTTTTCTGGCGTACTTGCTTCCTTCTCCTTTACTATAGAAGTTCCAGAGTTTTTTATTGACCTCAAATCCACTTTTTTCAAGTGCTGTCTTCAATGTATCTGCCGAAGATGCATCGATATTACCGGAACCGGTACCTCCGTAAACCAGGTTTACAGAAGAGTTTGAAAAGCAGCTTACCTTCGCGCCTTTCTCCAGCGGAAGTGCGTTATTTTCATTCATCAGAAGTGCTGCACCCTCTTCTTCTACTGTTTCACAGAGCTCCAGACCATACTGATTCATTTCTTCTGTTGTTTCAAAATCAGATTCATAGTATACTGCATTTTTATCTTCATTCTTCAACTTCCAGAATGAACCGCCGACAAACGCTGCAACTGTATTGTCAAACATCGACAAAAATACTAATATCGGAATCAGTACAATGGAAATGATCCCGCTAAAAAACGTCAGCCCCTTCCACGGACGTGTTGCTTTTCTGCGCGCCTTGCGATAGGCTTTCTTTCGCACTTTTTTCTCTTGTTTTGTTTCATTCATTACTCAATTCCTCCCAATTGCACTCTTAGCTTAAAACATAAGAGCATTCTTTTCGCATTGATACTATCTTAACAATTCCACAATTTTTACTCAACCGCTTTTGACTAAGTGGTATTTTTGCACGCATAAGTGCAAAAAAGTTCCAATGTCCGAAATGCATTGGAACTTTTTGATACTATTCTTTTATCGGAAATAAAATTTTAAGGCAAAAACATCCATCCTTGATCTTTACCTGAAATACCCCATTGTACTTTTTCACACTGTTCTTAATACTGCGCAGTCCATATCCGTGATAAGCCTTGTCATGTTTTGTTGTTACCGGAAGATTGTCCTCAAATTCCAGCTCTTCCTCTACCGGATTCATGATCTGGACGATCAGAAACTGATGTTGTCTGTGGATCAGTACATCGATTTGACGCTTTTCCTGTTTTGGTAAATTTTTCACACACTCGATGGCATTATCCATTGCATTTCCAAAGATCGTATACAGATCGATAGGATGCAAAAACTCCAGACCTTTTCCATCTGCCACGCAGGAAACCACAATATCATTCTCCTTGCATGCAAGACTCTTCTCTGTCAGAATCGTATCCAGTACATCATTTCCCGTCTTTACCATTGCTTCATAAATCTGAATGGAATCCTGAATCTCTTCGATATATTTTTCCCGTTCTTCCTTGGTGCACATGTCCCGCAATGCTGCAATCTGGTGTTTCAGATCATGGCACTTTCGATTGATGATATCAATATTCTCTTTCGCGATCCGATAGTGCTCTTTTTGCTGTCTCCAGAGAAGATCCGAAACCAGCCGCTCCTGACGCATGGCACTCTTTTTAAATAACTCATTCTGCAGATACAATACAACCACACACAATATCTGCATCTGCAAAATACTGAACCAGTTTCCTCCCTGCAGCCCTCCGCTTCGGTTGTTCACACACTGTTTTACAAACCACAAAAACAGGTATCCCTGCATAGCCAGCAAAACCAGCGCTGAGGTCAGCTGTCTCGGCCCGATCATAAACCGCTTATTTTCCGGAATCCAGATTGCCACTGTGTAACGGCAGACAATCACCCCGGCTGTTCCTACCAGCAGCAAAACAATCGGAAATACTTCTGCCGGGATCTCCCAGCGTTTTCGCAGTAGCCAGCAGAATACCATACTGAGTTCATAAGCAAGACACCAGGTACAGGATGCCCATACTGCATAATAAGATGCGACCGCCATCGTCATTTTTACATTCACCCACAGTGACAGCAGCATCATCACATATCCCAGTGCCATCCACATCATCGCTCCAAACCAGTTTTCCACCTGAAACAATAAAAACATCCCTGCCTGTGCCAGAAAAATTGCTGCCGCTGTCACTACAATAGAATATCGAAAATGCTTTCTTTTTGAAAAACCTGCTGCATAAATAATACCAAATCCAAGATAGATCAATGTCGCCAGTATATTCACAATCCAACTCATCGTTAATTTCCTTCTCCTACGTAGTCCATCAGTGCATTCAGGAACGCATTCTTTTTACGCTGACTGATCTCCAACTCTTTTCCTGCTACAATCACCGTACTGTCCCTGACCTCTGTCACATATTTCAAATTTACGATATACCAGTGGTTACACTTTACAAAGTGATAGGGGGAAAGCATATCCAACGCATTCTTTATCGTCCCACGTACCACATATTCGCCTTCACTCGTGTGATAATACAACATTCTGTTCTGTATTTCCACATAATAGATTTCCTCCACAGGAACCTTCTTGACCGAATCCTGCTGCTTTAAGAGAATCTCTTTTTCTATTTTCTGAATCCGCCCGATAGCTCTTGTAAGCTTCAATGAAAAGGTGTAGTAATTTACCGGCTTCATGACAAAATCTAAAGCTCCCACAGAATATCCGCGAATTGCATACTGGATCATATTCGTGATGAACATCAGTACAACGTCTTCATCTGCCTGACGGATTTTCTCCGCGGCTTCCATCCCATTCATCCCGGGCATCTCAATATCCAGAATCACAATATCATAAACGGGACTGTACCCCTCAATCAGCTCTTTCGCATCTGAAAAAGCAGTCAACTGAATATCCTCACCATTCTCTTTCTGATATTTTTGTATATATTTTTCAATTTTTGCTAAAAACGCTGCATCATCATCCGCAATTGCAATCCGAATCACTCTCTCACCTCCATTTTTTGTATTTCTTTTTGTTGTACTATAAAACCTGTCTCAAGATCCTTTCACCGATTCAAAAGCCGTTTTTTGATTGTCTCTCCGTTTTCCATCGAGATATATGGAATCTCCTGTTTCCGGTTTGCAGTCGATGCAAGCAGATGAACCTCTCCTTTTTGAAGCTTCACCACTCTGGCAAATATGTTTTGTGAAAATTCTACATATTGAATATCTTTGTAAGATATGTAACAAATTGTTCTTCCAAAATATCCATTTACAATCGCCATATGGCTTACCCCCACAGTGCTTCCCGCCGTCAGGAAATATGCAAGAACAAGCAATATCATCCATATGCTAAAAATAAGCACTCCCAAAATAATTTCCTTTTGGAACTCCGGAAAATAATAAACAGAAAGCAGTGCTCCTGCGACAAGAAACAATGCAAAAAGAACTGCCGGCCAAATCCAGGCAATCCATGTTGCTATTGGCTGCCGTACAGTCTGCATCTGTACTGCTTCATAAAATTCAGGAAGTAATAAGCGAATCCGCTCTTCCATTTGATTTCGTTTACAGTACGGAAGAAAAAAAGATTGGGTTTCCGCGGCATCATCCCCCATTCCGATATTGATGATCTCTGCTGTATATCTCCCGGTCAGTCTTGCAAAAAATGTTTGCTTTAACTTCAGTGCGCTGATTTTCTCTGCCGGAATTGTGTAATTTACTTTTTTCAAAATCCCATAACGAATGTATAATTTATTTTCATTCCGATCGATTTTAAAATCATAATACTGAATAAATCCTTTTACAATATTCCATATGGCAGAACTGAATATGGCAATCAGCATAAGAACGCTTAACAGCATTTTTACAATACTTTCTCCCACACTGACAGAATGTATCACTTGCAGAACCATCCCTGCCGCTCCGACAACGCATCCAATTACTACCAATACGGAAAGCAGATTGACAGAAAACAGCCCATGTGTAAAAATATCCCCCATATTCGTTTGAATCGCCCAGTGATCTTTGTCTTCTTTCGAATATTTCTTCTCAAAGTCTCCTTCCTGTCCCTGCATTAACTTCATCACATATAATCGAAACTGCTCAGCCTCCGCCTTTTTCAATATGATCTTTACATCTGTTTTATCTGATGTAGACATACTGTTCGTATCCAGCTTCACTTTACATGTTCCAAGAAGCATTTCCAACAAATTCTGCTCTGTATTTACATTCGAAATATTTTTGAGACCAATTGTATTTTTCTTTTTATTCCATGTATTACGCTCAATCACGATACTGTTGTCACAGATCGAAATGTAAGTCTTCGACCAGATGATCCACTGATATAAAAATATCAGCAGAAAAACTGCCAATATCACTCCGCCGCCAATATATACCGTGAGACTTAATTCTTCCGATGACCCCTTTTCAATATAATCAATTACATCATCGATGTTCGTAAAAAACAACACAAAAAGAATTCCAAATGTTGCTCCCAACTGCTCCAGTATCACGGAAATGTGATTGCGAAATCTGATCTTATTCTCCATCTTCTTCCCTCTGTTCTTTCACAATCTCATTGATACGTTTCTGTAGATTTTCTGCAATTTTTTCCGCCTTTTCTTCCTCCAGAAAGCGAAGCGTTACATCTCCTCCTGCGGTAGTAACAGTCACTTTTGCCACATGAAAGATCTGATCAATCGGACCTTTTGATATCTCAAGCTTATGCAGACGTTCAATCGGCACAATATTTCTCTTCACAAAGAGATACCCTTCCCGTATATCAATACATTCCTCATTAATACTGTATCGATATCTGTTATAACGGAAATAAGGTTCTACCAGCATGGAGACTGCCGCATAAATCAGCAGAACAGCTGAAATCCATCTTCCAATTTCAATCTGTTTTGGAATCAGCCAGAAGATATTCACGATCCCGATTAAAACAATAAAGATCACATCGCCGATTATTTCCGCAGTATACATGCACCCCAATGCCCGTCTGGAAAGCTTTTCATATGCCATACATTTCTTCTCCCTTTTATTCCAATTCCTGTATCAATTCAGAAATCAACTTTTCGTCCTCTTCCAACTCTTCTGCAATTTCAGAAACCGACATTTTCTTTAGCAATTTCTTTTGAATCAGTTCCTTTAGAAGTTCCCGTCTGCCGGACAATTTTCCTCTCTCTTCTCCTTCCTTTATACCGGATAGTCTGCCTTCTTCCCATCCCTCTTCCCAGGATGCCTCCCGCTCCTGCCTCATATGCTTTTCTTCATCATATTCATAGATACTCACTTGCTTCACCTCCGCTCGGTTTTGTGTCAAAAACTCTGCCAGAATATCTTCCTCAATACATTCGCGGATTGCCTGCTCCACAGCCTCACTGATGGGCATTGTACAGATCGAGCAATTCCTTCTTATCCTGATAGAGCATGGCAAAAATACGTGACTTGTACAGTCTGTTTGCCGGGAGTTCTGTGGTTTGCTTCATAAAGCTTCCTCCTTTAATTGAATCGTTACAGGAGGTTTTCAATCCGACATCTTTCTTCTAAAAACCTCTCTGCTGTTTTAAGTTGATATCAAAGCATAGAGATTTTCCGATATGACTTTAGAATAAAAGATGCGGAATGGTTCCGCTTAGAAAACCAGAAATAATGCTTCCTGTATTGTAACACGATTGCACAGAAAGAGGAAGAAGAATTTTTTCTTTTTCAGTAAATATCCAATGTATTCATCTGAAATGCTATCTAACCGTATAATTCATGTTTCCAAAAAACGACGCCGGACTTTCCCCGGCGCCGTTTCTTTCAAACCATTGATTCAATTTTACTTTTCAAAAGAATTAGTCTTCTTTTGCTGTACCATCATAGAGATTTACCAATCCCTTCAGGTATTCGTATCTTTCCATAGCCTCAGCCTCATTCTGCGCGAAGAGTCTCTGTGCTTTTTCAGGATTTGCTCTCATCAGGGCATTGTAACGAACTTCTCCGTTCAGGAATTCCTGATAATCTCCCTTAGGCTCTTTGCTGTCCAGAGTAAATTTCTTCTCAGCTTCCGGATTGAATCTGAAGTTGTTCCAGTATCCGCATTCTACTGCAAGCTGTTCCTCTGTCTGTGCTTTGCTCATACCTTTCTTGATTCCATGGTTGATACATGGAGCGTAAGCGATGATCAGGGATGGTCCCGGATATGCCTCTGCCTCTGCGATTGCTTTCACTGTCTGGTTGAAATCTGCACCCATTGCGATCTGTGCAACATATACATAACCATAGCTCATAGCAATTCCTGCAAGGTCTTTCTTCTTCGTCTCTTTACCACCGGCCGCGAACTGTGCTGTCGCACCTGTCTTAGTAGCTTTTGAAGACTGTCCGCCTGTGTTGGAGTAAACTTCTGTATCAAATACCATGATGTTGATATCCTGACCGCTTGCCAATACGTGGTCAACTCCACCGAATCCGATATCGTAAGCCCATCCGTCACCACCGAAGATCCACTGAGATTTCTTACCGAGGAAGTCTTTATTCTTAACGATGTCTTTGCATGTATCACAATCACATCCGTCTAATGCTGCAACTAATTTATCTGTAGCATCTCCGTTTGTAATACCACATGTGAATGTATCGAGGTATTCCTGGCAAGCTGCCTTAACCTCTGCTGAAGCCTGCTCTGATGCTGCAACAGTTTCAACTTCTTCTTTCAGTCTCTTTCTGATTGCTTTCTGAGCAAGTAACATACCATATCCAAACTCTGCGTTGTCTTCGAACAGTGAGTTAGACCATGCAGGTCCCTGTCCCTTAGAGTTTATTGTGTATGGTGTAGACGGTGAAGAGTTACCCCAGATTGAAGAACATCCTGTTGCATTAGCGATGTACATTCTGTCACCGAATAACTGTGTGATCAGTTTTGCATAAGGTGTTTCTCCACAACCTGCACAAGCTCCTGAGAACTCAAGTAATGGCTGTTTGAACTGGCTTCCCTTAACTGTCTCTGGTTTGAATTTAGCAACAACTTCTGGTTTAACCTCGATCTCACGTCCGAAATCAAAGATATCCTGCTCTGCTGCATTTTCTTCCATGTTTGCCAGAACAAGAGCTTTTTCACCCTTCTTACCTGGGCATACATTTACACAAGATCCACATCCTGTACAGTCATATGCTGATACAGTCATAGTGAATTTCATTCCCGGCATACCGATCATATCGATTGCTTTTGTTCCTTCCGGAGCTTTTGCAAGTTCATCCTCTGTAAGTGCTACCGGGCGGATAACTGCATGTGGGCAGACATATGCACAACGGTTACACTGGATACAGTTCTCAGACTGCCATACCGGAATATCTACTGCGATACCACGTTTCTCATATGCTGCACTACCTGATGGTGTAGATCCATCTGCATAGTCAGTAAATGTAGATACTGGCAGAGTATTTCCTTCCTGAGCATTAACCTTAGACTGGATGTTCTTAACGAATGCTACAACATCGTCTTTTCCACCCTTAACTTCTGGTGTGAATAATCCTTCGTCTTCACAAGATTTCCAAGATTCCGGAACTTCGATCTCAACTACCTGTTTTGCACCGGCATCGATAGCATCGTAGTTCATCTGTACGATCTTGTCACCTTTTCTTCCGTAAGTAGCTTTTGCAGCTTTCTTCATCAGATCGATTGCTTCTTCTTCCGGAATGATAGATGCCAGTTTGAAGAATGCTGACTGAAGGACTGTATTGATACGTCCGCCAAGTCCGATCTCTTTACCGATCTTAATACCATCAATTGTGTAGAACTTGATGTTGTGATCAGCGATGAATGCTTTTACCTGTCCTGGTAAATGTTTCTCAAGACCTTCCATGTCCCAAGAGCAGTTCAGAAGGAATGTTCCTCCGTCAACTAATTCCTGAACCATGTTGTATTTGTTTACATAAGATGGGTTGTGACATGCTACAAAGTTAGCCTTGTGGATCAGGTAAGTAGATTTGATTGGCTTCTTACCGAAACGCAGGTGAGACATTGTAACACCACCAGACTTCTTAGAGTCATAGTCGAAGTAAGCCTGTGCATACATGTCAGTATTGTCACCGATGATCTTGATAGAGTTCTTGTTAGCTCCTACAGTACCGTCAGCTCCAAGTCCCCAGAACTTACAGTTGATTGTTCCTTCTGGTGTTGTAACCAGTGGTGCACCAACTTCAAGTGAAAGATTTGTAACATCATCGTTGATACCGATTGTGAATCTTTCTTTGTCTGCGTTGTTGAATACTGCAACGATCTGTGCAGGTGTTGTATCTTTAGATCCTAATCCGTAACGTCCGCCGTTAACCGGTACTGCGTCGAACTTAGATCCCTTTAATGCAGAAACAACATCCAGGAATAATGGCTCTCCCTGAGCTCCTGGTTCTTTTGTTCTGTCAAGTACGTTGATGTATTTTACTGTGTCAGGAATTGCATCAATTAATGCCTGTGCACAGAATGGTCTGTAAAGACGAACCTTAACAACACCAACTTTTTCCCCAGCTGCTGTTAAGTAATCGATTGTCTCTTCGATTGTGTCACATACAGAACCCATAGCAATGATAACTTTCTCTGCGTCTGCTGCTCCGTAGTAGTTGAAGAGTTTGTAATCTGTTCCGATCTTCTCGTTAACTTTGTCCATGTACTCCTGTACGATAGCCGGCATAGCATCGTAGTATGGGTTACATGCTTCTCTTGCCTGGAAGAAGATATCCGGGTTCTGAGCTGAACCTCTCTGGCATGGGTGATTTGGATTCAGTGCATGATTTCTGAATGCATCGATTGCGTCCATATCTACCAGATCTTTCAGATCTTCGTAATCCCATGTCTCAATCTTCTGAATCTCGTGTGATGTACGGAATCCATCGAAGAAGTTGATAAATGGAAGTTTTCCTTTTAATGCTGCGCAGTGTGCAACTGGTGTTAAGTCCATAACTTCCTGTACGCTGGATTCGCAAAGCATTGCTGCACCAGTCTGACGACAGGCGTAAACATCAGAGTGATCTCCGAAGATATTCAATGCGTGGCTTGCAAGCGCACGAGCGGATACGTTAAATACTCCAGGAAGCTGTTCTCCTGCTACTTTATATAAGTTAGGAATCATTAACAGAAGTCCCTGTGATGCTGTAAATGTTGTTGTCAGAGCACCAGCGGAAAGAGATCCGTGTACTGCTCCTGCAGCACCGGCTTCTGACTGCATCTCTGTTACCTGAACAGTCTGTCCAAATATGTTCTTTCTTCCTTCTGTAGCCCATTCATCTACATGTTCCGGCATAACGGATGATGGTGTAATAGGGTAAATTGCTGCAACTTCTGTATATGCATATGACGCATGAGCTGCGGCCTGGTTACCATCCATGGTCTTCATTTTTCTTGCCATTTTTGTTGTTCCTCCTTGATAATAGTACAAATCATATATTGACGTGTATGTTTTTATTATATCTCCTGTATCATCAAAAGTCTAGCGATTCCGACTGTTATTTTGTTCATTTTCTGGTACAAATACAGATTCTCGTATCATTTTGTCGGCATATTTGCCCATAAAACTGAGAATAAATCCCAAATTCATTTGGAAAGAATATGCTTAATAAGCACATACATCACAATCGCAAATGCAAATAAATACCCAATCGCACCAATTGCCGGGATTCCGCAGATCTTCGGGCTCATATTGGTAGTGCAGATAATGCTTGAACTGATCAGCAATGCCATCACCCACAATCCCATTACCACATTCCGCACCAGACGCCTCAGTAACTGTGCCAGATCGTTGGATGCATGCAGATCCAGGTTGACTCTTGTCTGACCTTTCATCAGACCATGCAGTGCATCCGCTGCAAGTCCCGGGACTTCTACTGCTTTATGCATCGAACGGTAAAGATTCTTTCCTGCATGTTTTAATTCTTTTTTCCAATCCAGATCTTTCCACATACTCTCTGAAATATGTCTGGATGCGATCTCGATCATATTGATCTGTGGAGCAATGTCTGCAAGCACGCCTTCCATGTTAGTCAATCCTCTTGCCAGCATCGTCAGACCATGCGGCATACGGATCTTATTTTCCTTCATCACTTCCATAAGATCCATCATCACTTCTGCAACATCGATCTCTCCCATATCTAAGGACCCATACTTCGACATCAGTTCACTGATATCTTCATACAATACGCTCTGATCTGGTTTCTCTTTAAATTCACCCAGTGCCATGACTGCTTCCTGGATCATGCCGATATCATTTTCTGCAATGCCGCGGATTGCTTTTCCGATCAGTTCTTTATCCCGTTCGGTCAGTCTTCCCATCATTCCCATATCGATCCATACAATCTTGCCATCCTGGATCTTTACATTTCCCGGGTGGGGATCTGCATGGAAGAAACCGTCTTCCATCACCTGTTTGATATAATTATCGATCAGCTTGATCCCGATCTCTTCCAGATCGTATCCGCCTGCCAGAAGTTTCTCTTTATCATCGATTGCAGGCCCTTCGATGTATTCCATGACCAGCACATGCATGGTTGTATATTCCTGATATAGTTTCGGTGTTCTTACATATACGACATCCACATTCCGTCTGGCAAACTCTTCCATATTCGATGCTTCGGTGAGAAAATTCATCTCTTCCCGTGTCACATTCCAAAGTTCATCCAGTACCTGGTCGAAGTCAGCCATTCCTTTCAGACTGATCGGCGGCATCAGCTTTACTGCCTTCCGAAGGAGTCCGATATCTCTTGCCATAATTTCATAAATGCCTGTTCGTTGAACCTTGATAACAACCTGTTCACCGCTGAGCAGTTCTGCTCTGTGGACTTGTGCAATGGATGCTGATCCCAGTGGTGTATCGGAAATAAATGCAAATATTTCATTCCACGGACAACCATATGCCTGTTCGATCACTTCTTTTACTTCCGGAAATTCCATCGGAGTTACTTCTGAACGCAGACACATCAGTTCATCACAATACCTTTTCGGTAAAATGTCTGAATGCAGTGACATAATCTGACCGATTTTAATATAAGTAGGCCCCAGATCCTCCAGTATCATCCGGAGTTTCTGAGGCGTAATTCCCCTGGTGATTCCATATTTATGAAGTACGGATGTAATCTCCTTTAACCTGGTACGGTATTCTTTGGATTCTCCCTTACTCATGAACCTGTTCCTCTTTAAATATCTTCGTTCTCAGCTGTCTCTTCTTCCGCTGCTTTCTCTGCCGCATCTTCGCATACGGATTCGTCTGCCACATCTTCTACTGTCTCTGCAGCTTCAAATTCTTCCTGTTTTTTCTCCATCTCATCAATTCTCTGTTTCAACAATGCCATCTGTTCCGGAGTCATCTTATCCAAAAGCTCATCCAGTTCTTCCGGTGAAGATGTTTTTACTTTTACATTCACTTTTTCTTTTACTGTCGACTTGATGTTATGCTTAAGTTCTTCATTCAGTGCTTTGCCCTGTTCAACAGTCAGCTCACCCTTTTTCACCATCTCATCCAGAAGTTCTTTTGATTTCTCTCCTGTGACTGCAACTGCTCCGATTCCTGCAAGTAATACTTTCTTTAATCCGCTTCCTAATTTTTCCATAGGTCGTTCTCCTTTCGATGTCTATATAGACAGGCTTTCCAAAAGCTTTGGAATAAATATGATCATCCCTGCAATTGCTGCCATGATTGCCGCGATCAGTACTGCTCCTGCTGCAGCATCTTTGGCAAGCTTTGCAAGCGGCATTCTCTCTTTCGTGACCAGATCGACCACTGCTTCCACTGCCGTATTCACCATTTCCAATGCCATGACCAGACCAAACAATGTCAGGCAGATACACCACTCTACCGGTGTAATATGAAATACGAATCCTGCGATCACCACACAAACCATTGCCACACAATGAATCTTCATATTCCGTTCCTTCGTTACCACTGCAAATATTCCGGCAAATGCATAACCGAAGCTTTTATACAATGGATCTTTCTTTTGTTTCTTCATTTTTGCACCTGTCCTTTGTTTTCTTACATTTTAACACATTTTGCACAAATTTACACAAACATTGTATGTATTTTGTTTTATTTTAGAAATAATACGGACTTTTAAAGAAAAGTATGACCTTTTATAAATTCTGCATCCAGCATAATTTTTCTATCAAAATAAGAGGACAAAAATAAATACAGGGATTCTGCTTCTTATACCAAAATCCCTGTATTTTATCACCATATGCTCTACAGAACTTATATTCTATTATACATTCTCTGCATTCATTCCTTTGAGAATTCTCTGATTCTTCTCTTCCACATTCAGTTTTTCCGTAAATGCTTTCGTTTCTTTTACTATGACTTTGCTGAGTGCAAGCAAGGCTATCAGATTCGGGATTGCCATCAATGCATTGAAGATATCTGCGATATTCCATACTGCCGCAACCGTCATATATGGTCCGATGAATACACATATAATATAAAGCCATCTATACGCTCTTACAGCTTTCATATTCTTATTAAACAGATATTCCAGGCATCGTTCTCCGTAATAATCCCATCCAAGAATCGTTGTAAATGCAAAGAATACCAGACAAATCATCAATACAAAGGATGCCACAACCGGCGGGAACGGAAGTCCCTTCTGGAAGGCCGCTGTCGTAATTTCCACACCTTCCAGTCCCGTATTCCATGTTCCTGTAATGACAATAGAAAGTCCTGTCATCGTACAGATTACGATCGTATCAATAAATGTACCGGTCATTGACACCAGTCCCTGTCTTGCAGGTTCTTTGGTCTGTGCTGCAGCCGCTGCGATCGGTGCGCTTCCAAGTCCGGATTCATTCGAGAAGATTCCTCTGGCAATACCTTTCTGCATTGCTACGATCATACTTCCCATTGCACCACCGGCCAGTGCGCTTCCGGTAAATGCTGATTTTACAATTGTTACAATAGCTGCCGGAATTGCGGTAATATTTGTCACCATGATAATGACTGCCAATACTACATACAGAACCGCCATGAACGGAACGACGATCTCAGATACTTTTGCAATTCTCTTGATTCCACCTAATACAACCATTCCGACACATACCGTCAGTACCAGACAGGATATTACAGTTGCCCATGAATAATCATTTCCAAATAATGCTACTGTATGTGCCATGTTCGGATCAAAAAAGTTACGGACTGCAGATGAGATACCATTCACCTGTGTAAATGTACCGATTCCGAATAATCCAACCCCTGCTCCAAAGAATGCAAATATCTTTGCAAGCCATCTGAACTTTACACCCATTCCATTCTCAATATAATAAAATGGTCCGCCAAGTACATGCCCGTCTTCATCGATCGTACGGTATTTTACTGCCAGAAGACCTTCTGAATACTTTGTTGCCATTCCTAAAAATGCTGTCAGAATCATCCAGAATAACGCTCCCGGTCCACCTGCAGAAATTGCAGTTGCCACACCGACGATATTACCGGTACCGATTGTTGCCGATAATGCGGTACAAAGAGCTCCAAAGCTGGTTACTTCTCCGTGTCCGTCTTCTTCATTTTTCACCATGAATTTTAACGCTTTTCCAAGATACCTTACCTGAAGAAGGCCCAAGCGCACAGTCAGAAAAATTCCTGTGACCAGAATTAAGATGATTAACGGAAGTCCCCATACGACTCCGTCAAACCATGTGATAAAAGTGTCAATACGTCCAAAAATTCCCATAATTCATTCCTCCATCCTTTTGCCTGAGAGATTTGCAGATCTGTTTTCTGCTTACACCTTCGGCGCTTTTCATTTCATTACGAAAAGACTCTCCTGAGTTTTTTATGATAACGTAATCGCATTGCAGCAAATTCGTCAAAGTAATTGTCATTATTTTGAGAATAAATCCTCACCCAAATCGCTTTAGCACGTCTTTGCTTTAGCACGATGTAGGATAGCTTATCATGAATCTTTACATATAGCAAGATATTTTATAATTAAAAATGCAGGCAGCATTTATAAGTTATAATTATAATTCCTGTCTGCATCTGTATTTTTATTCTTTTCCGACTGCCTTTCAGAATCCGAAATCTGCATAATCTTCCGGCAAAAAACGGTGATAGATCATATGACACCCTTCGTCCTTAAAGCAGTAATAGTATTCGTCCTCATTTTCTTCCGGAAATCTTACCCAAAAGTCAAATTCTCCGTTGTGCATATCTCCCACCCTGATATCTTTTGCCTCTTTCTGAAATATCGCAAGGATATCTTCTTTTTTGATTCCGTGATTCATCATCAGTTCCACCAGCTTTTTGATGAATTCATTTTCTGCCGTATGTTCATGTACATAGACACTTCCCTGTTCTGGAATATGCAGGCAGAATCTGTCTTTTTTGTGCGTCACACAGATATCTCCGAGTTTTTTCTTTACTTCTTCCGGGAACTGTTCCAGACGTGTCTGCATCTCATCCACATCGTCATCCGCCTCAAAGAAATGATTGAGGGAAATCAATGGATAATACAAACGGATCTCTTCTTTTCGAAATCCAAGTTTTGCCTGTTCTTCTTTTATAATATCGATCAAATTTTTTTCCAAACGTTTAAATCCCATTTCTGTTCTACGTGCTCCTTTTATTTTTCATATATTCAGCTTTCCTGTTCCATGTCTCTTAATTGACAAGTCCATTTCCAATACATTATACTACATTTATAATATTTACTGTATTTTAACATCAGATTTTTAAGGAGGAAATTTATCATGATCATCAAACATGGACTTGTGGTAGATCCTGCATCTGGTCTGTCCGAGCATATGGATATACTGGTGAAGAACGGAAAAATTGCAAGAATCGCACCTGAAATTTCAGAAGATTCCGAGGAGATTCTAGAAGCCGGAGGACTCGTTGTCGGACCGGGACTTATCGATACACATGTACATTTCCGTGATCCGGGATTTACATATAAAGAAGATATCCATACAGGAGCAAAGGCATCTGCAAAAGGCGGGTTTACTACTGTAATCTGTATGGCGAATACATCCCCTACGGTCGACAATACAGACACCCTAAAAGATAATCTTGCACGTGCTTCCAAAGAAGATATCCGTATCTTCCAGGCTGCTGCAATCTCCCATTCATTAAAGGGCCGGGACGAAGTAGACATGCTTGCATTAAAAGAAGCCGGGGCATGCGGATTTACCGATGACGGCATCCCTCTTCTGAATGCTGAGTTCTGCTATCAGGCGATGAAAAATGCCGCAAAGTTAAACGTTCCGATCAGTCTTCACGAAGAAGACCCGGCTTTTATCCGCAACAACGGAATCAATCATGGCAAAGTATCCGATGCACTCGGCATCTACGGTTCTCCATCCATTGCCGAAGAAGCACTGGTGGCAAGAGACTGTCTTCTGGCGCTCCGTTCCGGTGCAGATGTTGTAATCCAGCATATCAGTTCCGGTGTATCGATTGATCTGATCCGTACATACAAAAAACTGGGAGCAAAATTACACGCTGAGGCAACACCACACCACTTCTCCTTAACAGAAGACGCTGTTTTGGAACATGGAACGCTGGCAAAGATGAATCCGCCGCTTCGTACGGAAAATGACCGCCAGCAGATTATTGCAGGACTCGCTGATGGAACTATTGACCTGATTGCTACGGATCATGCCCCACACAGCACAGAAGAAAAATCCAAACCGATCACAGAAGCCCCAAGCGGCATTATCGGTCTCGAGACCTCCCTTGCACTCGGTATCACCAACCTTGTAAAGCCCGGATATCTGACCATGATACAACTTCTGGAAAAAATGACAGTGAACCCTGCAAAGCTATACCATCTGCCTTACGGAACAATTCAGGAAGGTGCAGATGCAGACTTTGTTATATTTGACCCTAATGAAACATGGATCCCGAAAGAATATGCTTCCAAATCATCAAACTCACCATTTACCGGAGAGGAACTTACCGGTAAGGTGAAATATACGATCTGCGGAGGAAAGGTCGTATATTCTGATATAAAATAAGCTTGGGATTTAATTTATTAACTGGAGAAGCGGCCTCTCAGTCCTTGAAGGAAACAATAGATAAGGCTTCTTGTTCAGGTT
>OLOY01000294.1_pt1 | contig 43692 bp, 40 predicted proteins | sample 1672771 | NCBI WGS metagenome assembly OLOY01 (sample SAMEA3136722, study PRJEB25190) | human gut metagenome
TGCCGTATGTCCACAAAGTAGGAATTAGGGGTAAAAATCAGAAATTTCCACGATTACGGAAAGTGTGATATAATCCAATTAAGCGGCAACAGTGAAACCGCTGGAAAGGAGTGTGCGCCCATGAAAGGAGCAACTACCATACAGGAACGCCTTTGGGAACTCCGCAAGGACAAAGGCTTAAATCTGGAAGAACTATCAAAGCTGACAGGCATTTCCAAATCAGCTCTTGGAAGTTATGAAAAAGAGGATTATAAGGAAATCAATCATGGCAACCTTATCACGCTGGCAGAATTCTATGGGGTTTCCGTTGATTATCTACTGTGCCGGACAGAGAACAGGGAACAAATCAACACGCCATTAACGGAGCTGCATTTGAATGATGAGATGGTTGCACTTCTGAAAAGCGGTCGGATTAACAACCGTCTGCTCTGTGAGCTTGCCACACATAAAGATTTTATCAAGTTTCTTGCAGACATTGAGATTTATGTGGACGGGATTGCCACCATGCAGATTCAAAACCTCAATGCACTTGTCGATACCGTCCGGCATGAAATCATTGAGCGGTATCGCCCCGGCGAAGATGACCCGCATTTGAAGGTGCTGCAAGCTGCCCATGTCAGCGATGATGAGTATTTCAGCCACATGGTTCTGGATGACCTCAACCTGATTATCCGGGATATTCGAGAAACCCACAAAAAGGACAGTGAGAGTGCGCCCCAGACCACCGTTGCCGATAAACTGAAAGAAAATCTGAAAGCGGTCGAAAATTTCAAGGGAAGCCGGGATGAAAAGTTGGTTGTCCTTTACTGCAAGCAGCTCGGCATCAACTATAAAAATCTGTCAAACGAAGAATTTCGCTGGCTGATTCGGATTCTCAAAAAATCAAAGAAAATGGGAACGCCTATCAGCCAGAGGAAAAAAAGGTAAGGAAAAACCGCTGTTGCATGGTTTGTTGGCTCCCATGTAGTAGCGGTTTGTGCTGTGGTTATTCAGTTAAAAATTCAGAACGACAAGCTGAAATTCTTCTTACCTTATTTTCTTCTTTTGATGAGAAGTTGATAAATCCATCATTTTTTTGAAATAGGTATCCCCATCGATTTCTTCTTTACTATATGATTTCATTAGTTCGTCAACTTGTCTCTTTAATTCTTTTCTTTCTTTTTCTTCTTTTGATTTTCCCAATAATCCCATTTTTAATCTTCCTCTTTTTCTTTTTTTATTTCTTTTATAAGTTCCTCGTCCATGGGTGTTTCAATTAGAATCTCCTCGGCCTTCTTTGCATCTTCTTCAATCTGTGCTTTTGCGGTTTTCTTTGCTACTACTTTAGTTTTGACAAATTTGCAAACTTCATACCCTGTAAAACCTAAGGCTACTACACCTGTACCTATTAGCCAAGGAAGTAATTCCTTCTGCCCCGCTGAGTATCCGTTTTCAAAACTATTTTTCTTGACAGTATTTAAGAGTGCTTTCTGTGCTTCTTTGAATGCTTTGACACTACCATATTGCGTGGCTATCTCGTGATTGAACTTACCATAAGGGGTTACATTCTCTGCGTTCATTTCTATACCTCCTATTTTTTCTTGCTGATGATTATTTTGCTCATCCATTCAGCTGTCATGCCAATGATGAGAGGGTTTGCTGCCATGGCCATAAGTGTGGATCCAACTGCGGCTGCGACTCCACCAGTCAGCAATGCAGCTTTGTACTTATCTTTTGATTTGACGGTTTCACTTATGGCTTTTACGGCTTCAGTGTATTCTTTCTTTTCAATCGTTCTTGCCTCTTCTTCCTCTGTTAAATCCTCACCATCAGAGTTCAAAAGAACTTTTACAACTTGCGCTAATGCTGAATTCTCTGTGTTTGTTACAATCTCATAATCAATAACTGTACGAAGCGCTATATACTGAGTCTTTGTCATTGTTGTCTTACGATTTTCAAGATTACTTATTGTCTGTTTGGTTACTCCAATTTGTTCTCCAAGTTCCTCGGTTGTCCAACCCGCAACTTTCCGTATAGCTTGTAGATTGCTTTGGAGTTTCTCTATCTCTTTATCAACAACATTCATGAAACTCACCTCCTCGTGTATATCATTTATTTAGATTAGTGTATCAAATATTTATTTTCTTGTCAAATCATTTTACAAAGATATTGTATTTTGATATTTGTCAAACATTCTTACTTCTGACAAGTTCCTAAAAACCAAGCTTTTCAGATCATTTTAACAGTTATCGACAAAATATTTTTTATACTTTAAAATTCCCTTAGCATAAAGCTCACTGTCCACACCCCCAATGCAGTTGTTAGTTTCGTGGTATCCCCGCCGATTTCCACGATACCCCCCTGTATTCTGCCTGCCATTCAACTCTCGCCTCCCGCTTTTAAGCATTAAAAAAGCCCGGATTTCTCCGAGCAAAAAGAAAGCACCTGCCATTTTGACAGATGCTTATATTCAATAATATTCCGTTTTAAAAACTGCAATTTATTACTCCAAAATAACCGGAAGCATAATCATAATAATTCCAAATAGGGCAAATAGAATACCACCGATTTTTGTGGTTTTCAAGTAAAACTCAGATGGTTCATCTGCACGATAAGATTTCCATTCTTCTGTTAATTTCCATATTAAGCCCGGCTTTAAGAAGATAAACATACCTAACGCAAAAATTATGATTCCACCACCAATAGACCACCACATATTTACCATCTCCTTTAGCAAATTTCTAATTTGTCATAATCATTCTATCTCACTGTTATGAATAAATCATCTCATGCAAAATAATTTCTTCTGCCCGGTTGTGGATGTTATTGCAACGCTGCACCCATTCCATTTGACAAGTACGCTTTAATTCCTCGGTCACACCCTCAGCAGCTTTCATCTGCTCCATGATGGAGTCTAACCGTTCCTGTGCCTGTTCGTTCAGGTCTGCAAGATATGTCCACAATTCTCCAGTCAGTATCAATGTATTCATTCTGGCTGGGTGGACTTCTCTTAAATATTCCCGGTACATCCGTCCGTACTTTCCGATAGGACGGTGTTCCCCCGGCAGCTTCAAATCTGGGATATAGTAATCTCCGACAAGGATATAATCAATTCCGTTTTCTGTTATTCTTGGTTTCAATTCGCTCATATTTTTAATCTCCTCATTCTGGCTTATTTTTTGCAAGTCTGACTCTCCAGAAATATTGGTAAATCATTGGTAAAATTGAGAATGAAACATAAGAACTACTATTTATAGAAGTATTTAAGGCGATTTGAGACTTTTTATTCTGAACAGTAAATCCTGCCGTGGCATACAAACAGTATTTTTATCATTTTTTTGAAACTCCTTTTTTATCTTTTAAATGCAACGATTTGCCATACTTATGCAACCAAAAGTAACGATTTGCCACTTTGGCATTTTTCTCCTGAATCCGGTACTTCGAGGCATTTTCAAGCATTTTGACAACCGTTTTACAACAATTTTGTGGCAAATTTGTTGCAAAATGGCCCTTTTTTTTAAATTTTGCCACCGGGGTTACCAGGACCTTTTCTGCCTTTGCACTGATTCTTCTTCACCACCAAATAACTTCTGGAACTCTTCCCGTGCATCCTCTCCGGTAAAATGCGTATAGGTATTCATGGTTACCGAAATATCCGAGTGTCCCATAATGTACTGCAGAGTTTTCGGATTCATTCCGCTCTTAGCCATCTTGGAACAGAAGGTGTGTCTGCACACATGCGCCGTGATATTGGGAAGCTGCAGCTTGTAGATCCCATTATACTACTTCACCACATGGTTGAAGTAGTGCTGCCAGTGCATGGCAACCATGGGCTGGTCATTCTTATCCAGATAGAGAAATCCTGCCTTCCCGTCAATAATAGGTTCCACCTTCAGATACTTTCTATTATCCATGATGTTCCGAAAGGCTTCCATCACTTCCGGAGACATTGGCACATCTCTCACACCTGCAGATGTCTTGGGCGGTTCGAAGGTAGTGATCATATTACTGTAGCGAACCAGCTGACCGGTAACATGGATACACTTTTTCTGGAAGTCAATATCACTCATAGTCAGACCGCAGAACTCGGAAATTCGAAGTCCTGTATTAAACAGAATAAAGAATCCGTCATAGTACTTGCTGAAATGACTATCATTTTTTACAAATTCCAGAAACGCTTTCTCCTGTTTTCTTGTGATAGCATCTCTCGTGGTACTGTTATTTACAACTACAGTGTGCAGTTCAAAAGAAAATGGATTCTTTGCAAGCAGATCGTCCTCTACTGCCATCTGAAAAGCCGGCCTCAACACGCCGCGTATGGTATGAATGGAGCTGTATCCCCTTCCGTCTTCCTGCTGGAGTTTGATCAACCAGACCTTGGCATCCGAGATCTTCACCTTATCAATTCGAAGCTTCCCAAATGGCTCCTTCGCCAGAATACGGAGAACTGTTTTGTATCCCTGCCTGGTGCTCTCCCGAACACCGATTTTCAGTGAAACATACTTCTCTACCAGTTCATAAACGGTCAGATCTCCTCCGAAAGCCTTGATTCCTGCATTGATCTTTGCCTGGAGCTCCGCTTCCAGTTCCCTTAATGCCGGCCTTCTGATTCCTCCTGGTGGTACTTTATCCGTTTTTTCTAAACGGTTGCTGTATAAATATCTATGCTTTCCGCTGATATCTTTATATTTAAAAACATATCGGCCATCATCGCTTCTTTGACTCTCTCCAGTACGCAAAATACGGCCTTTCTTATCCCGTCTTTTTTCGCTCATAACGCTCCTTTCCAGAGAGTCCCGACACAGTTATTATACCATATCGGGACTCCCAATTCTACAACATGGTGTCATTTCCCTCCGACACTTCGTGGCAGATTTAGATCATCTCTGCCCGGTCAAGAAACTGCTCAAATCTTTTCCGCTTGATCATGATCCTTTTTCCGTTCATCAGCAGAAAATCTGCATCCGGATAATCTTCCAGAATCTGGCGGAACTTTTTATCCCCAATATGAAAATAGGCACAGGCTTCGCTTACTGTTAACGTATATTTTTCCCAGAACGGTATATTCTTTTCCTGCATCATCCATACCTCCCATGAATAAATGACCGGCTTTTCCTGCTGTATCCACACTGCAGCAAAATTAGGCACGGTATTGAAACAATTCTTCTTGGTTCCTCATCTATATCTGTGCTTATGAAAAAGCTTCCTCTTGTACCAGAAATCCTTAAAAATCTTCAAAAAGACGACTTTTGAGCTTCTTCAGAATTCTTCTCTTTCTTCCAATGACCTGATTTCTGGTTAGTCCATATTTTTCTGCCATCCGATTCAAAAACTTATTTTCTCCCTCAAAATATTCAAGAATAAATTCTCTGTCTTCGGGATCAAGCTCCGCCAATACTTCGTGAAGCTTTTCCAAATCCATCTGATGAATCAGATCCTCTTCAACATTTACAGACGGATCCGCGACCTCATAGGTTCCTTTCTCTCCATCTCTTCCATAAAGATCTTCCATATGCCATACTTCACAATTCAATCTGTTTCTGGTTACTTTTTCTCTGTACAGCTTCTGATACTGTGCATTAAACATTCTTCTGATTTCCTTTGTCTTCTCCTCAGATAATCCTGCCTGCTGGCATGCAATTTCATACTTATAAATCATTTCTCGTCCTTTCCCAAGCATTTGCCGGGATCAGGACTTCTACTGACCGTACGAAGCAATCGAGATTGGAGCTGGCAGCAAAACAAGCATTTTTGAGCATAAAGAAAAGCGCCGTCGAAATAAGTCAAATAAAAGTATATGGTTATCCCATTATTCAATGACTTGCTTCGTACGGCGCTTGGTAGATTATCCGATCAATGACCGGCTCCGCTTGCTCGATTAAAAGTTCGTAATTGTTTTTTGTTTCTTATTTGATTGTTAGCGAATCATGCCTCTTTTCTGATACGGACCGGTATAAGCATAATTCTTTCTTTTCATCCTGCGGAAATATGCAGGACTAAGTGGTCCTTCAAATTTACACTTGCGGCATTTGACATACACAACTTCCGTCTGCGTCAGTGGTACATCCGTTACCTTAAATCCACAGATCGGACACCTCATCTCCCTGGAGCCGACCGCTTCAGCCGCTTCCATTGACAGAAGAAGCTTCCTCTGAACTTCTTCACAGGGTATCGGATACCTTGGATTAAATTTTAATGCTGCCTGATTCAACTGATCACCTCCGTCATCAATGCAGCCTCTACATATTCACTGATGGGATGATACTCCACCATCTGCAGTTCTTTGATTCGGATCAGAAGCGCTGAAAAGGATACTCCGATCTGTGCTGCCATTTTCTTTATGATCATCCGATCTTTTGGAGCGAACACTTCGTCCCCAAAGATCTTAAGCTTGTTTCCATGATTAAAATCCTTCAATGCGGCCGCAACAATGAAGTACGGCATCAGAAGTGATGCTGCAAGCTTATCTGCCTGCGCTTCATTCCAGTTAAAATGCGACTTCATCTCGGCCATCGAATACACACGTTCCGCGTCAAAGGTTCGCTGAAACTGTGGCACCGGATTGTGGCGACCAAGAATATGATGGGCCACCTCATGTGCAATGGTAAAGCGGCGTTTCCCACTCTCTCTTTCCTTTCGAAGATCAGCCTCCACAACGATTGTTCCCAAAGGGAAAAGAAATGGAACAGTCCTGTTTCCTCTTTTTATCTTCAAAGGTGTAATTCCGTCTGACAGAAATCCAATCTTATCAAAATCGTCTTCTGCAAAAGTTTCATATACCACGTTAAGTCCCATTGAGTTTGCAATGCCTTCAATATCCACACACTTTGGAAGGCCTGCAGTTCCTGACTTTTTCAGGTAGGTCAGAACTACCCCTGTCCCGAGCTCATCCAGCTCTCTGTTTGGTATAAATTGTTTCAAGATGAATCAGCCTCCGTATGGGCTGGATCATCAATCGTATAAACATACCATGAAGATCCCAGCCGATATATATTTTTTACCGCACTACCTATCAATATGGTGTAGCGAATTCCTTCAAATTCATCGTTGACCGGCTCAGCCATATGGATGACTCTTTTTATATCCCAGGTTCGTCCATCATTCCAGAATATCTTTAACGGAACGATAGATCCATCAGCATAAGTAATACTTTCTACGCTGACGTACACTTTTTCCATACACATCCCCTCCAGATCAAATAACTTTCCGATATTCTCATACATGTGCCCTTGCAGGTCTGCAGTGCTCCTCCATACGGAATACCGGAATTCGGATTGTATTACCGAATTGTTTTGACTTTGTCATGGAACCACATTTTTCACACTCCATCCAGCCGTCAGTTTCTTCCAGATAGAGGTTGTGATTCACGTGTCCACATATGGGGCATTTTACATCATACTGTTTCATCGGCTAACCCTCCTCAAAGTTACATCGTCTTGATCACCTGACTTAGAACTCCCTGACAGATCAGTGTGCTGACCAGAATCTTTTTATCCTGATAAACCTCCTGGTTCATATACTCAAGAACAACTTTATTGGATTCCTTATCAATCCCTGCATAACGCTTCAGCGTGTTCTCATTGTTCTCATCCAGCGCAACCACGATATCTCCAAGCTTCGGCTCTGCATTCTTTCTGATGACAAGTGTGTCACCGGATTCAATGCCTGCATCCACCATGGAATCCCCTTTCGCCTTCAAAATATAAAAGGGTCCTTTACCAAAGATGGCTGTTGGAAGTGATGTCCGGTAAAGAAGGTTTGCTTCTTCCAGAGCGGGCTCACCACAGTTGATCTCACCGACAGCATCTACCTGTTCCGAATCAACCAGGATCTTATCCAGTTCCCGGACAGATACCTTTCCATCCTGATAACGGATCAGTCCCTGCCTATCCATAGCTACGAGATAGGTGTAAGCGGTGCTACGCACAACCTCCATCGCATTGGCAATCTGCGTGATCGTCGGCATCGCACCAGCATTCTCCAGATAATATTCACTGATATACTGCTTTATCCTGTTCATTAGTTCGGGGTCCTTATGTCTCATAGAAGGATCCTCTCTTTCTAAGTTCTAATGCGAACAATTTGTTTTCGATAGGATTATTATAGAACATATGTTCTGTTACTGCAACATGTTTTTTGCAAAAAGAAAGGAGGTGTCGCCGCATGGCAACACCTCACATATCTTACTTCTCATTTTCAGGGAAAGCACAAAACTTTTTTTTGAATAGAATCTATCTTATCTAAGGAAAGACATTCTACTGCATCGCCAAGGATCTGCTGAACATCAGGATCTGAAATAGAGTAACCAATAAATATGATGGAATATTCGAGGACACGACCTTGATAGAGAACTCTTAGATTTCAATTCCATAAATTCGTTAGTCTTATGACTTCCACTGTTTCTTCTATTCCCTCCAAGTCAACTGGAGATTTTGAAACAAACACATATTTATAGCAATTCATTCCTGTTGCCTTTACCTGTTCGATTTCTTCTCGAACAATTGCCGTCGGAATCGTTTCTTTTCGGAATTTAACTTCATAAAAAACATATCCGTTTTCGTCCTGTGTTACAATATCAAATTCTCCGTTTCTTTTCTCTGCCGGGAGGTCATAGTAGTATTTTCCAATTTTCTCAATCACTGGAGAAATCTCTCCTGCCCTGTTCTTTCGGATCAAGTACTGCTTACAGATTTCTTCGAAATAATGCGGAATATAGAAGGATTCAAAATCCTCGCGGATATATTTCTCATAAAAAATCGACGGATCCATGATCTTTCTTTGCGAAGCATACCGGAAAATATACCGGTAATAAAATGCTGAAAGTGGATCACTGATATGGTAGCTTGCTTTTCTTTTATTTCCCTCATCATTAATCGGCGTTCTTTTCTCGACCACCTCCATCTTAGAGAGTTTATCAAGTACATCCACTAATGTCGGACCACTGGATACATGAGATTGATCGAGAATATCTTTATACTTGGTATATCCCCTGGACAAAGCTTCAAATACCTCGTTTGCGTTTGTAATTTTGGAGATTTCTGCGTTTAAGTACATGGAAACCTCATTTTCCAAACGCGCCTCTGGAGCCACCAAAAGTTCCAGCAGGTTCTCTTCAACAGAAATGGAATCATCCACTAAACGATTGTAATATGGGATACCTCCAAATACAGAATAAATCTTTATTCGGTCCTCCTCGGAAAATGCCGGATAAAACTCTGTAGACTCATAATAATCCATAGGCTTTAGGTTGATCGTAAGATCAATACGGCCATACAAAGGATTAGAAGGTTCCATCAGATTTCTCATGATTTCTACAAATGATCCCAAAATAATAAATGTGAGTTTTGCAGAGTCTCTGTATTTATCAATCATCGCCTGCAGTATGCTGTCCATTCCCTTGATGTTTTCTCTCAGATAAGGATATTCATCCAGAACAAAAATCATATTCTCTTCGCATGATCTTTGAAAGATGTACTCAAGAACCTCCTCTATGGATTGATATCCAAGTTTTGGAAGATGTAACTCTTCCGATAAAATATTGCAGATTCCCTGTGTGTTGCTTTCTTCTGCCACCTGCTTGCACTCATAATAAATGCTTTGGCACGTTGTACTTTTGAGAAGCTGCTTCACCAGCTCACTTTTTCCTACTCGTCTTCGACCATAGATCAGGACGGTTTGCATCGCTTCCTCTTTATTAGTGTTGGCAATTGCTCGATTAAGCTTTCTCAGCTGTTCCTTTCTCCCAATGAATTTCATTTTATTCGGTCACCTCCGACTCGGTTTCGTTCGAATATATTATAACATGTTTTTGTGTTTTTTCAATTCTTATTCGGTTTGTTCCGACTCGATTTTATTCGAATAACTATTTTCAGATATAACGAACCATACACAACTATGAGCTATCTTTCAGATATGCGAAGGCACATGCCTAATATCTAGATACTTCTCTAATTTTCTCCTGCTTTCTATAGTTGATTAAGTGCCTTTTGAAGCATTTCTCTATATTCATTACGTGTTTCAATTGGACTCTCGATCACGATTTTCCCACCGGCTCCAAACACCCAGCGATAAAATGTAGGACCTGCACAGACCTTACCCGTTATCCGGAACTGCTCCTCACCAACGCTGCGAGTCTTGATTTTCATACCGAACTTATCTACCACAGCATTCATGCAGCAGTTATCGCAGAGTAATGTCACGTCAACTGCTTCATCTGTAGAGAACATACGGAAGACTTCGGTTGTATATTTGGATACATCATAACCCTTCGGCTTCTTAACAGCCTTCTCGGTCTGCAGCTCCGGCTGTTTCTTGATACGGTCTACTCGATAGGTACGAACAGCTTCCCTCTCATCACAGTAACCGGTCAGATAGTAATAGTCGCCATCCCAGATCAAATCAAATGGGCTGACTGTATATGGCTTTCCATCGTTCCTGAGCACTTCCTTCTTCTTACCATTGAGCTCAGAGTAATAGAAAGAAATCTTCACGCCGGTATTGATGGCATCATTGATTGCATCCACAATGTAATAGCCTTTTTCATTCTCTGACTTCACACGACCGGTGATATGCACAGATCTCTTTAACTTATCTACATTGGTCTCGCTGGTCAAAGAGATCAGCTTTTCAATCAGGCTCTCACTCTTCTTCTCCGTAATGAACTTGGAAGACTGCACTGCATCAATCAGAAGCTTTAACTCCGGCACAGAGAACTTACGGTCTGCCAGGTAATATTCCCAGGCGCGCTTACGCTCTCCGATAATCTCAAATCCAGCTGCTCTAAGCAAATCAATATCCTTTGGCACGGTGGTTCTATGCACAAGAATATGGTGCTGCTCCATCATGCGGTCAGTGATCTGCTTTGTGGAAAGGGTATGGTCCTCATCAGTCTGAGTCAGAAGCATTTGATAGAGATACAGGATGCGAAGTCTTGTATCGTTATCCTCCGCCTTTGGTTCAATCACTACTTCTGTTTTGGTTGCCTGATCAGCTAAAATAACATCAGCAATCACCTGCGCTGCAAGCTTAGATCCAAGCTCATTTGGATGGCAGCCATCCTCAGCAAAGATATACTGCTTATCAGCTTCCTCATAGAAGCGCTTGCCTACATCCGCAATCAATGCTTCGTTCTGATTGGCAGCCTCATGATAAGCATCATACATTTTCTGATACATCTCATCATAATCCATACCGAAGGATTCCAGCTGCTTGCCGCCCTTCTGATAAGCCCAGGTGGCATACAGAACCGGTACAGCTCCGTTGGAACGGATCCTCTCGCACAGCAATGCAGTGTTATTCAGAAAGCTTTCCCTGGAAGTGATTGGACCGTTACTCATCTCCTGAAGGATCACATAGTCCCACTTCTCGTTCTCCAGAGCCGCCTGCGTCATTCCGCCCATCTTAGTGTTAGGATTCAACTGCTCGGCAAGACGTGCTCCACCGCGGGTATGCTGGACCACTTCGGCATCTATTAAGTTGGCCAGGGTTTCTGGCATGTTGTTTGCAAAAGTAAAACTATTGCCAAGCATTAATACTCTCATATTTTTATACCTATAATTGAACATTTTCTAATATAACTATCTAGTTATAGCAAAGTCATTATTTACAAATTCTATTGTCACTTCTTCCTGAAGAGACAATACCATGTTATCTTTAGTAATTACATTTACGTCTAGTTGCTTACGGTCTTCACTGTCTTGAACGCAGTGGAACACACGATATCCTAATGCTTCTAATACAACATTATTGCTAAAATGATTATGTTTTACGCTTAACCACCCTAATATCAAAAAAATATGTAAAAACAGTATTGTTTGCTGCCAATTCTTAAAATCAAACGCAAACAAAGGCATTACATAAGACAAAATAAATTCTACAGAAATTGTCTTTTCCTCCTTTGCCTTTAACACTGTATACTTTCTATTTCCATTTACTAAACCATGTTGCAAATAATGATGCAACATAATACCACTAATAAAAAAACCCACGACAATACAGCATATACTTATAATTTCAGTCCAAATACAGTATTGATTAGTCCAAATACTTACTGCATCAATGAAAACTATTGAAAGCCAAAGTGGTGTAAATGAAAGGAAAAACATTGTACACGAAAATATGAAAGACATTTACACTCCTAACTCAGCTCCATTTTCTCGCACCAGATACTTCCATTGCTTCTTCTCTAAACGGATCTGTCATCCCTTTATTGCATAGAATCTTTACAATTCTTTCTGCATCCTTAGGATCAGTCGCATCCAATTTCCCATCCGTTAATTTTACTGAAAACAGCTTTGCAATTCTCTCTCTAGTATTACTATTTTGGAGCTGTTCCAAATTCTTCTTATTGTAAGCCACAAATCTTCTAGGGTTATGGCCATGAAGTGCTACATCAGTAAACCCATCCACATTTACAATAATTCCACTATCTTTAATGGAAACAACATAATCTGCACAAAGTTTTTTGTATGCTCTTTCCATATTGAAAAGCTTCTCACCTGCCATTGTAAGAAAATATACTTTATCTACGACGATAATAACATCTATAGATGTTCGCAAATTCAAAACTTTTTCAGAAAACTCTTCAAACCTTCCTTTATTACAAAAGAATTTATGTTTTAAAGTTGTGATTGGATTTTGCATAGAAATCAATTTTACAGGAAGTATCTCCCCATCGTCTTCAATACTAAACGTAATCATTGAAGCAATCGCTTTCATTAAAAGCGGGTCTTGTTCCACTGCTGGTGCCGCCAAGGCCTCCAATAGCAAATCATATTCTTTTTGAATCAATGCATTGTCTGTTTCTAAATAATATACATTTTTTCCGTCAGCGCTTCCATCATACGCAATACATGCCGAAAACATTTTGTCCAATCCTTTTTTACTATCCAAATATTTATCACGGATTTCAAGTAAAAAACTTTTCATTTTATCTATCGGTTCAAATGTAATAGGCCTTACTATATAAGCGGTATCACCCTTCCTTGACGTGTTCATTTGAACAATCTGAAACACTACATCTTTTGCCTCTTCTAAATGTGTTAATACTTGTTTAATTCTTGCTAATGACATTACAATCCTTTCTCAACAGTACATTCAACCACTGTTGTTTATTTCCTGGTCGAGCGTCATCTGTTCGCCACATTTTTATTAATTGATAATTCAAGATATCAGACAAAAGAGCTTGTAACTCACGTTCGGTTAAGTCAGTAAAATGACGCCCCTTCTCCTCTCGATCTTGTGTTCCATATTTCCAAGAACAATAAAGAACCCCTTCTGGTTTAAGCGATTTACAAATTTTGATAAGAGCTTTCCTCTGATTTTCTCTTGAAACATGCAGCAATGAAGCACATGCCCACACTGCATCAAATTCATTTTCAAACTCCAATTCTTCAGCTCGCTGAATGTATGTAACAACGCCGGATAACGTTCTTGTCTTCTCGCACATTGCTGGTGATGGATCAACTGCAACGACATCATATCCTTGTTCTGCAAAATACTTACTGTCTCTCCCGCTTCCACAACCCAGATCCAGAATGCGGCATCCTCTTTTAATATGCCCTTCAAACTCTTTATAAAGACTACTCACATCTGCATTTACCGTCAAAAGCACAAACTCGTCTGCATTTTTTTCATAGTATTCAATAGAATCATTATTCATGTTTACACCTTCATATTCCACATATCATATCCTTGCATCTGTGCAGATTCATATATTGGCTTCAAATTATGACTCAAAATATTAACAAATTGAGTTTTTGTATTTCCTGGTATATACAATGCTTCTGATGCCCATATTGCATTTACATTGTTCTTGCGACACTTTTCAAATTTATCAATCAAGAACGCCGATTTTTTAGATTCATCTTCCGGAAAAACAAGACTATACAAATAATATTGATAATGTGCAAACGGCTCAAAATATTCATCCCACGATGGCAATCTATTGTTTTTACTAGAATTCAACGATTTACTCATAGGTGTCAAATTCCACAATTCATCATTTGATATATATGAACGCGGAACAAAATGATCAATGGATAACACATCCAATCCAATTTCTCTACCTGTATATATTTCTCGGATTGGTCTTTTCGTAATATCCACCGTTGCTCTCCACAAGGCTCTTGCTTGATCTAGTTTTCTTTGATCCTCGTTTTCCGGACATATTTTATATATAATTCCTGGTACACCTGGATTTCGGTCTTGAAGAAATTGAGCTTTATTATATTGCACCCAGCTTCGAATAACTGAATAGTTTTTTATTAAGAGCTTACGCCAATACGCATTCAAGCGTATTCTTTTCTGTAACCCTACCCCATCAATTATTGTGTATAAGATATTTTCATTCCCCGTTAGTTTTTCCATGTAAGCAATCAATCGTCTATGCTTATCATTCTTTATATAAGAAAGACCTTCCTCCATTCCTTCTGTATCAAAAAATGGATAAAGTAATTTGTACGGCACATAGTCTGTCAAACGAGTTTTATCTTTCTTAAGTTCATTTTTACAGTCTCTTATTGCAGCCTTCAGTTCTTCTTTCGACGGATTCTGTGAAAGATCCTTTGAAAAATGATTTAAGGTATTTACAGCATGCTCTAAAAAGTTTTCTGCATTTCCATTAACTGTAGGACCAAGACGCAAATGATAATGAGTAACAGTGTGCCATGCTTCACATATCATTTCATCAATTACATCTTCAAATGACAAATCCTCATCCGTCTCCATAGTCAAATTCAAAATTGCCTCGAACCAATAAAATTTGTAGCTCTGAGCCTTATTATTAAACATTCTGGCAAACTTATCCGTATCTAAATTGTTTTCATAAACAATTCCCATATTCATTTTAGGACTCATATTGCCTCCTTGACATTAACCTTTTATCTGCTTAGCTATCTCTATCAACTTAACCAAGTTTTCCTTCAACTCATTCTCTGAAGTATCTGGTCCCCAACTGATTCGAACAGAGCACTCAATTTCTTCCTCTGGAATTCCCATTGCTTTTAATACATAGCTTGGTGAATAGTTTTTAGATGTACACGCGGAGCCATTTGATATACTACAATACTGTTTTGCCATGATCATTAAGGCTTCTGATACAACTCCTGGAATACATATATTAACCGCACTGTTCACACAATGCCTTTGATCACCATTAAAATGATATTCCATTCCGGATTCATCAAATATCGTTAACACCAGCTTTTTCAAAGTATCCATTTTTTCTTTGTTATGTTCATAATCCAACGATGCTATTTCACATGCATATCCACATCCTGCAACTAAAGCAACCGGTATTGTTCCAGGTCTAATTCCATGCTCTTGTTGGCCTCCGTACATAATCCCCTTTATCGGTGGTAATCTGTAACCATCTTTTCTTAACACAAGAACACCTATGCCCTGCGGTCCCTGTAGCTTGTGGGCGCTGAAAGATAGCATATTATATTTCAGCCCCCTTATCTCTTTTATTAGCTTTCCACAACTTTGCGTTGCGTCCACATGAAATAAGACCTTTCTTTCTGACAAAGCCTTCCCTATATGCTCTACAGGCTGAATAATTCCAGTCTCATTATTTACATGCATAACACTCACTAACAGAGTATCTTCTCTTACTCTAGACAATATATCTTCTGGTTTTACAAAACCTGAACGTTCCGGATCTACAAGCTCAATATCGTATCCTCTCTTTTCTAAGGCTTTTACTGTTTCCAAAATAGCCTTATGTTCTATCGATGTTGTAATAATATGCTTTTTACCTGTTTTTTCTGCATATTCCATTAATCCTTGAATAGCAATATTATTACTTTCTGTAGAACCACTTGTAAAAAAAACTTCCCCCGGTGAAATCCCCAATAACTCTGCAACTTGCTTTCTCGCATTTTCAACCACTAATCTTGCTGTTTCACCGTGATTATGAGTTCTACTATCTGCATTTCCAATTGTTCCTTTATAGACTTCTATCATTACATCAAGAACCCTCTGATCAATTGGTGCAGATGCATTATAGTCCAAATATGTACTCATTATTTCACCGCCAAATGTAATAAATCATCTATACTTTTTATGAACCCTGTTCCACATAAATAAGAAATTCCACGTTCCAAATTTAATCTAAAGTATTTTGAAACAGTCTCATCATCAGTCTCTAATCCCATACTAATACACCAAGCCTTAACAAGAGCTTCATAAACTTCATAGTATTCTCCACCAAATGTATACCATGACATTTCCAAATTACTGTCACTTGCAAGTGGAATATCTGTTGGGAGTGTTTTTTCTGCTAAGGAATAACATACTGCCCATCGGCAAAGAATATTCCAATTCTTAATACCAGTCTTTCCCTTCAAACGAGAAAGCTGATCTTTTGCTTGTTGAGACAAGCGTACTTGTTTGATTATCATAATTCTTGAAAATACCCTTTCTTAATTGACGTACTCTTTGTTTTCTCGCTGTATACAAGTGTAAACTCATCTCCAACAGAATTTTTCATCATTTCATAATAATTCTGATCAATTTCTGTATCTGTGGAAAGAATAATTGTCTGATCACTTGCATTTGGAAAATAGGTACTAATAATGGACGTTCTATGTTGAGAATCCAGTCTAGACAATGGCGTATCAATTATTACTGGTAATTTTTTCTTCGAACACAATGCAAGAGCCCACAAAATAGCAATTACCATAAGCTGCTTTTCTCCTGCTGAAAGGGACTCTTTTGATACTTCATTCCCATTTTCATCAAGATATTGCATATCTAGTGTTTCTGGATTCATCACAATTTCTTGAATTAGATTCTTTTTATTTGCAAGTTGCTTGTAACATTTCGTAATTGTAGCTCCTAAAGTACCAGTTTTTCTTCTCTGCAGTTCTACTGCATATGCCTCTAAAATACGAAGTGCAATATTCGAATATTTCATCATTCTTTCTGAATCATCATGAAGTTCAAGTTTTTGAAGAAAAATCTCGATATCTCTACTGTACTCCGCACTCTTTGTTATTACTGTAGAATTTATAGAACTTCTTTCCTGCTGTAATCTGTTATATTCAACTTGTGCCTCAACTAAATCTGCCTCTTTCGCTTTTATTTGATCATATATAGCCGTTAAATCTTTTTCATTTATATCCAATGTAAGATAACTCTCAACTGCATCTAATTGCTTTTTCAAATCAGCCTTATTTGCTAATAATGATTTTGTATTGTTCACGCTCTGTTGCAGCGTATTCTCTACTAAATCATTCATTTGAAATAACGCATGATCTGACATTTCATATAATCTAGGGGCTGAATCTGCTTCTGTTTGTTTTCTAACATAGTCTACAAATATACGACTAGCTTCTATCGACTCTGGATATTGCATTTCAAAATCTGATAAATAGTCATCCATTTGTTCTAATGCTTGCTGCATGATAAAATCATTATGTTCATCCTCAGCCTGCAGTTTTATTTGACTAACAAGATCCCTTACAAGAAAAATAGGCAATTCTGTAGCAGCCATTCCAACTAATAGTTCAGCATTTTGTGCTATCCCTGTTTGAATCTGTGCTCTCTTTTGCATCAAAGACTGTCGTTGTTCGAGCACAGCTCCTCCTTGAAGTTCATACTTTTTATGTAATTGTTCAAGCACTTCCTGAAGGTCTTCCACCTTTTTTGTTGCAATTGATATTGATTCATCAATTTTCTCTAATTCAGAAATTGCTTGATCTCGTTCATCTCGTAAAGTTTCTAAATGTTTATTGGATTCATCTGCTTTGTTATTTCTGTTGATTTTTTTCACTATGCGACCAAGATCGTTTTTCAAAACATCTAAAGTGGTCATTCCGAGCATTGAACGAATAGAGGCCTTCATTTGATCATCTGTTTTTGCCACTGCTAATTCAGCAATCTTTTCTCCATCAAAGAAATAAAAGCTAGATAATGCACTTGGAAGAATATTCTCTACAAACATAGCCCAATTCTGTGTTAAAAATTCGCTATATACACCGTTCTGTTGTACAGATATTTCTTCCTTTGTAATTCTTGAAAGAGCGTTCCATTCTCGTCTAACAAGATATGTATCATTTGAACTTTCATTTAATAAAAATTCAATTTCCACATAGCTGCTTTGACTCCAGCTATTATTGTTTACATATGAACGAAGATATTGATTATATGAGTTGTAATCACTTTCTTTATATGCAATTGAATTTGCTCCGTACAAAGACAACAAAATTGCCTCCAAAAACGTAGTTTTTCCTCGTCCATTCATACCACCAATTAAGACAATTGGTTTTTTACTAGCAAATTCAAATGTATTAGTTCCTGCATAAACACCAAAGTTATGCATAGTTAATCGATTGATTATCATTCTTCAGACTCCTCATCTGTTTCTTCTGGCATCTGGTTTCCATAATCCAAAAACTTTTCGTTATACTTTCCACCATATTCCTTTTTACGACAAATCTTTTCCATATAATACTGTGTAGCATCATCTTCATTTTTATAAAATGTCTTAGCAATAACTTTTTCCAGTTCCTCTATTATGCCTTTTCGCTGGTTCATACCAGCAGCATTACTTTCTACATCAATAAGGCTATACATCATTTCAAATGCAAGTTCCTCATCTCCGTATAAGTCTGAGCAGACTTTCTTCAGAATATCCCACTCTTCTTTAGCGAAACCTTCAGCACAAATCCAATCTGGATCTTCAAATTCTTTACCCGTTACCTCAAAATAAATTCTTGGAACAGCATCATCAAATTCATGCTTTTCTAAAACCCAGATTTTTCTTATCTCTCTCAATTCTTGAATTCTTATCAATTCAAGATTTTGAAACTCTTCAGGACCTGTTTCGTTAATATTCTTTTGAATCTCTAGAAGTCTTCTTAGCCATTGTTCTCGTACTTCTTTTTTATACGGCCCATGAAATAACTTTCTATAGTTACCTTGAAGATTTCCATGCATACGCCTAAAACTTCTTCGATCTCTATCGCCTTCTTCATTGCCAAACTCATTTCGAAATTCAAGAAGCTGTGTCATCCACTCTTTCTCATCATCATTTGCAATCATAGCTTCCATCGATTTGTCTTTTTCTACCATGGTGCAAACCCAACATCCAAAACGACTTTTTCCACAAGAAGGCAAATCCTTGTCCACCATGATCGGACATTCATTATCGGCCGTGGCACCCTTATACATTGTTAAGAGTTCCATATTCGAATATCCCCATGGATTTTTATATTGCATTAAAAATGCCCATACATCGTCATCGGTCCATGCCTCTAATGGAGAAAATACGAGTTCATTTGCCAGTGTAGGATTTGGACTGAGTAACTCTCTTACTCTTTTCTTTTCCAAATTTGTCATTGTCTGATTTCTTCTCGAACTTTCAGCTTTTCTTGTTCCTAAAACAAGAATGACTTCCCCATGCTCTGCAATCTTATTTTTTATAAAATTATTAACTGGCTGAATTTTTAGTCTATCTGTACACCATCTATATTTCATTCTTGGAAATGGATATCCTCTTCCAATCAGATTTACCCAAAATGTATTATTGTATTCTGGAATTAGTTTTTCAGGAACGAACGGTAACTTCTTTTCTTTTGCAGCTTTTCTCATTGAATCTAACGATTTTTCAACCCATTTTGATACGACCGGTGACTCTACAAGTGTATCTGTATTCATAATGTGGATAGGTTTAACTCGTTGTCTTTCTGGTAAGCCTTCCATAGCAATCCAAACAAGCTGTAGTGCTGCCGTGCTATCCTTTCCTCCTGAATATCCAATCATCCACGGTATATCATCTGATAAATACAGATTTTGAATAGTTTTGATTAATCTATTTATTATTTCTTTACTGATTGCCATTTTTCACTCCTGTTGATTAGCCTACTATTTTTTTCAACTTTTCTTCAGCCATTTGTTCTTCTTTAGACAGCGGTAGTTTCATCACTTTTTTTATTACATTTGAAATTAATAGTGCTGCTCTTTTATTTGTAATTATTCTTCCGTTCTCGCTAATAGCTCTTAGATGCCATATACTTGCACTACGATTCCAATTAATCTCTTTCAATATTTCTAGATATTTCTGCATATCCAAGTCTGGATTAGAATAGAAATAATTCCCCACTCTTCCCAGTGCTTGAATCACTATATTTTGTGTTGCAATGTACTGTTCTCTTAAATCCACCTTAGTAATTTCTTTGTTCGATAACTCCTGCCAAGGAAGCATATTAGCAACAACCATTTCCCAGTATGTTGTGAGAAAATCCTCAGTTTTATCCTCTATTTTCCCGCCTACAACAATCTTGTTTGCAGAATATATAGTATTTAAAGTAAATAATTTCGAAGAAAACTTGCCTAAGATATCTTTTTCTTTATCAGTATAAGTATTTAAAAATTCTATTTTCCATATTACATTTCTTGTAATCACAGCCATTTCGTCACGCGAATCATACAATTCCGAAATAGAATTAGACGTTTTTACAGCATTTTTATTTAAATCTGTAAAAATCTGTTGACTACGTGCCAACCCTTTGTCTGCAAAAAAAACAATTGATATGGTCTCATCCCCTAATGAAGGATCTTCTCTCATTGCCTCTAAGATTGAAGACTTTCTATGCTGACCATCGTTAATTAAAAATTTCGCATCCATTGACACTTCCAAAGTACCTGCATCTTGATTAGAATTATCTGCTTTAAAGCAAAAGTCCCCATCGATCGATGCAGCTAACGCAGAGAACACATAAGAATCTCTGTTGTCCAATATATATTTGCTTATTACCGGTATCCTAGCTTCATTCAGCTTCCTTTGTGCTCTATATTCCGGAAGAACGTACTCGTCATCAATCGGAAATAGACGTGGTAACATTTTCAAAGGAACCATTGCAATAAAATATTCTCTTTTTGCTTGAATCCCTCTAACAACAGGGAACTTATATACATAATCCATTTTTATCTCCGTGAACCAAATAAAGATATACTTAAGTAGCTACTTAAGTATATCTTTATTTTTGTTAATAGTCAATCTTATGCTTCTTTTTTACTAAAAAAGCCTGCAAAACTAACCCCTTCTACTTCCTCCAACAAAAGAAAGTTTTACTCGTCTATCCAATGATTCATCCCTTAACCATCGCAATACATTTTCATCTAAATCCGTAACTGTTGCTTTTCCATTATTCATCTTCTGTAAGAAGGCAATTATTTGTTGATCTAATCCTAATCCATCAATCAAATCTTTTGCTTCTGCAAGGCTCTGATTCATTGCTTTAAAATCCCCAATGCTGGTTGTCCAAGAAGCTCCCTTGGCAATCCCATCTAGACATTTAGCCACTTTTTCTGTATCAATCCCTGAGATAACCTGCAACGTACTTTTGGTTGAATTGGTCATAGATGAATAATGCTTTGCCCAATCTTTCTTGATATTCTGCTGTACAGTTTTATGAGCATTTTCTACCTGTGAAATAGGATCCTTTTCAGCAAAACCAGATTTAACAATGCCTTTACTCTCTTCCAACAGACTTTCTAATTCTATGAGAATCTGATCATTTAATTGAAACTGCATTTTTTCCTTTGTATACTGCAGTGCCAACATCAATGAATGAATTTGACTAGTCAGTACACTAAATCGTTGATCTAGTGCTTCCTGAGCGGCTTTATTATCTCTTCTTTCTTCACGCTGACGCAGATCCTTCATATCCTTTATACTTTTGTCCAGAATATCTATCATCATTGCCATCACCGTAACACTCCTATCACATCCATATCACTTGCAATTACTGATAATTCAGTTTTATAGTGAGTTCCGCTCTCTTCATCAGTCTCACTATTGCCCAGCAAGCTCTTTCTACTACTAATTTGTTTGTTTGCTTCTGAAATATCTTTTTCCACTTGCTTAATCAATTCTATCAACGGCTGAATAACCCCTACTGGATCCCCTGAAAATGCCATGAGAATTGTGAGCGGATCATCCTCATCCAGCACTCTAGTGATATCTCCAATTGCCTTTGCAATTTGTTTGATGGCTTTTTTTACTCCATCCACAGCAACCGCCTTAATATTAATTTGCGTTTCATCTATTTCTTTATAGAACTGATTTACTTTTACCAATAATGCATCGATATCCTCTTCTTCTACTTCATCATCATCAAAGCAATCATACACTATTTGAATTGCCTTCTTCGCAATATCAATTTCAGCATTTGCTACATTTTCTATTCTACTGACAATGTCATTTAGAAATGAATATGTGTCTTTTCGTAATTTAACTTTATCATCTAGCTGAAAATCCTCTTCTGGAATCTGCAATTTATTAGTCTTAGCTTTCCTAATTGTTTTTGAAAGGTTAATTGCATCTAATACTACAACATTACCAGCTGCACTTCCTTGCAAGAGATTAAAATACTGACGCACAGTTTCTCTGTTGATAATATCTGCATCTCTTTGGTGCATAACAGCTAACAATGCGTTCCACTCATTTGAATGCCAGGTATTCTTATTCTTTGCCAGATGATTACAAAAAATATAATCAGCAGTTAAATTACCAAGTGATTTTTCTCGATACTCTCCATTCAAGATTAATCGATACATTTCTGCGGTCACTGCAGCCTCAATATACTTTGTATCATTTTTATCATCATACTGAGTTACTGCCTTCACAATCTGTTTCTTAATTCTTGCAGTCCAAGAAGTAATTACATAAGCGTCAAAATCAGATCCTACATATTCCCAGCTTTGATTACCAAATTCTCTCCATCTAATAAATGCATTAATAACATTTAATGAATCCCAGTTTGCGGGTAATACATAATAGCCATTTCCCTTTGTTTGATTTTCCAAAGCAACCAGCTTATATTTAGAGGCCTTTCCACTTATTGACGCTTTTACTTTTGCAACATTATCCATAGATACGCCTTCGGCTTGCCAATTGATTGCTGATATAAGAAAATCTCCCATATCTTCTCGGGCAGTACGAATTGTACCTTCTGCGCCACCTGTAGTAGATAGGTTAATAGGCATACCATTAGCCCACTGAGTTAACTTAACGTTAGCATCATCAAGCTTTTTCTGTTTTTCTGGTGGTATAGCAGGTATATTACTCGGCTCACCTGAAGGACCAGCACCTTGTGGAGGAATTTCCGGCTCTATATTGGGCGTTGGTTTTATCCCACTACCAGAATCTGCCTTCTGTAAATTAACTACTGGCATTCCAAATTCTTCATATATATATGTAGGTAATCCCGCTATATATGTTATCGAGTCATAAGTGAATTCTTTTGCTTCATTATTTCCCCAAATACTCATAAAACAGAACACACGATCCGCAAGTTCCTCATCCTGAATCTGATTATGTACCATAAAATTAAGCGTTGTATTAATGTTCACTAAAGCATATTTTTTACTAGGGAAATTCGTCTCATTATAAAGCAAGTCACTTACAACCGGCTCAATGATATCTCTGATAATATATCTTGGTGTTTGATGTCCTTTTGTTAATTCATTTTTATACAAGTATTTAATACTATTTTTTGTAAACGGATATAAACACAATTTTTTTCCATGTGGAATATCGATATATTCCCAATCATTGCCTTGAGCTACCTCATGAACTGGATATTCGCCCGGAAGAGCCTTATTGTTTACCCACTCTGATATTCTATCAACAGGTAATGACATTGCATTTATGTATCTGCCTACGAACTCATACAATCCACTTTCATCGAAAACATCATCTGGAATATATACATATTGCGTTACACGATCGCGATGATTCTGTCGAAAACAATCGTTAATATACGCATTTGTTCCTCCTACTACAGATGAAATTCGACAAATATCACGGTCATTATGTTCCTCCATCAACGCATTCAAAAGCGCATTATCTACCCCAGTAAAGGAAGTAACATCTTCAATAAAAAGAGTCAAATTTTTCCCAATACGGTAGAGTTCTTTTCGAATATCCATGAATACTTGTTCAAAGTCTCCTGGCTCAATGCCAGCACATCGTTGAATAACAATCTCGACAAATTGATTAAGGTAATCACTAAATTTTTTAGCATCCTCCATTGCATCATTCGCCATAAGAACTCTGGCCATTTTATCCGCTTTCGGATCAGCTCCAGCTTGTTGCATATCATCATACAAATCCACAGACACTATAAAGTCCTCTGGCTTAAACTGAGCAATAGTATCCAAATCCACAAACGAATTTTCTGCAACCTTAGAATAGATCCTTTCAATCGGACCTCCTGATCTCATCATGTAATCATGAATCGTCTCATTATTAAAAAATGCAACCAATCTTTTTCGCTTTATATTATTCAGCTGAATCTCGTATTCGTCATCATCATTATTAATCTCAATAATGAAATTATGATAAATCATATCTTTCAGTTTATCTTCCGGAACAGCCGCAGAAGCGTTTGCTAGACGCTTAATAATCTCTTTATTTCCGATATCCTGAACCTCTGGTTTATCCAGCAGCTGACGAATCGTTCCCTTTAACGTATTATCGCTTCGTCGAATAAATAGAACCACTTCATCATCTGGGCGATCCGCTTTATAACGTGCCTCAAACCATCGAATCAAGTGCGACTTTCCCGTTCCGCTCTGTCCATAAACAACAATGAACTGATGTTTATTGGAAGGGTTTACAATGAATTTTTTGTAAATATCTTCTTCAGACGTATACTTTTCAGAAGTGGGAACAAATTCAAATTTATTGAGCATCACCAATTTCTTTATCGCAACATGTGTTGCTAAAAAGTCGCCTTGAGAAGCTGTAATGGAATCTGGTTTGACAACTGATGCCAACCTATCTTTTGCTATTGCTATATCCATATTTCCCCCTACTTCAACACTGTAATATTTGTAACTGTTTCATTTGCACTAAGTGCATCTACGTGATACAAATTCCATGTATCTTCCTGGTCTAAAATGTATTCCATTCGAATAGCACCTGCATCCTGCAGTGTTCTTAGCCCATTAGATACTCCAAAGCTAAACTTTTTAGTACCGTTTGAAGAATCAATAATAATATCTGAATGCGGGCGAAGTTTCTCTAAAAATTCCGCGATAGAATATCTCTTATTCTTTTCAAATTCGGCTTCAGAAATAATATCCTGTAAAAATGTGTCCGCATTAGGAATAACAAACATATCCTGAAGATATCCGAAACCAAGATATGATGCCCAAAATCTCCACGCACGCATTGCCATACTGTCTACCGAAATACCAGTTTTTAGCGTCATAAGCGAAGCCATATTTGCCACATTCTGTTCACCGTGCAATATTTCTTCTCCCATATCAAAATATGCCTTCGTCACTTTATAAAACTGCCCTTCACGAAACTGATTTAGCTGTCCATTGATATAGGAACGCATAGTATCCATGTTTTTCAATACAGACGCATCAACCGCTACAGATAAAACGTTGTCTGTAACGGTAATTAATTGTAATTCTTCCGCAGCATTTCTATAATCATTATAGTAGCTTGATTTTTGGTTCAAGTAAGACGGCTCCATCTTCTCTTTAACTTCTGAGGTAGACATTGCCTTCTTCTCCACTATTTTACACAGTGTGTATACACGCTCCGGAATAGCTGGTGTCACCATCTTATTTTGAAACATTTTTTCACCTCATCTCAGCACATATATCATTTGCCAACACAACTCTTCCCTCAATTACATCTGAAATACTTTTCCCAATCGCTGGCAGGAAAAAGTTTTCAGAAAGGATATGTACAATATGTATTCCTAATTTGTGTTGCAAATATTTTGTGACTAATTTATATATCTCAAAAACCTCACTTTCATCATCTGGATAAAGAATAGCAACCATTCCAGATACAAAGTAATAGTTGCCTTTTTTTAACAACTCTTTTAAGTCACCTGAATTTACAACAAATAACGTTTTTCCATCAGAAACACTTCCATAAAAGTCAATCTCTTGAAGCTGACTGCTAGATGCAACAAGTGTAGATAATCTTTGACTTTCTAAAAATTTAATTACTTTCTTCTTTTCCTCTGAACCTGCAAGAACAATCAACTCATCCTGTGATTCAAAAATCTTTTTCTGATCCATTTCGACTACAGAAATAGGGGCCTTTATGCTCTTTTTTAGTGGAAATGTAAGAGTGTCTCCACTGTTTTTTCTTAAGTGTGCATTACAGCCTGCACAATACTCATACACTTTGTCATAAGTATCAAAAAACATTTCAGACCAACATTCACCCTCACTTCTAGTTATCGCTCTTTCCATCGTCAGATATGCGTCATTATAGTATGCCCATTCCTGCGAACGTATTTCTTCAATCAAGAGAGTTTGTTCATCACCTTTATTTAACAAAAGATCATTTTCGATGCTAATTGAAAAAATATAAATACCATTGTCATTAGTAATATCAATGATTTCAATCAAACCATAACGCCTTAAAAGAAGTAACACATAAATGTTCCAATTCATGTCGGCATCCGATACCGGTCTATCATCCCATTCATCTTTTGTATGATAATTAGGTTTTATAGCAGTATTTATATGAATAATAGCGCCATCTCTAATTGACAACTTATTATTAAACATGCTATCCCAACGTCCAATTATTTTCTCTGTAGTCATAACACGTTTACTAATTCTCTGAAATGCAAACTTAAGATCATCTACATATGTACACATTACACTTAAGCATGGTAATTGATCTCGTCCACCACGTCCAAGCTCCTGGTAATACGCATTAGGATTTTGTGGAATATAAAGATGTAATACTGTTCTAACATCCGGCTTATCTACACCAACCCCAAAAGCAGAAGTTGCTATCATTATTTCAAACTTATTCGCTTTCCATTCTTTTAGCAATTGCTCCCTAATATCATTATTTGTTAAACCTGTATATGTTCGAGTATTTCTGATTCCATTGTCACATAACAGTTTTTTCACTCTTTCTGCATCATCAGGCCGAGCAACATAAATGATCATTGGATGTGGTAATTTTCTGACTAATTCTATAGTCTTTTTATCTTTATTTTTATATCCTTTTTCCTTCAATATGATATATCTTGGCTCATGCCGCAATTCATCGCATCGTACTTCAATCCATTTATTTCCATCAGAAAATAACTTTTTCAGTATTTCAATGCTTTTACTTTCAAATGTGGCAGATAATAAAATCGTTCTAATACCTGGATTATTTAGCAATAATTTTTTTCTCCACGCCTCTAAGCATTGATAATCAACTCTGAATGATCCTCCCCAATCAACCACAATATGAGCTTCATCAATTACAATATTTTTTATGTAATGCTGCTTATTTGCCACCTTTAAAACACTTTCAAAAGCTTGATTATTCATCAACGCTTCTGGTGAAATGAACAGTAGTCGTGCAGTTCTATTTTGAATAGCATTTATGATTGGGGTAACTTGTACACCGCTTTTATAAGAAAACACCTCTTGATCCACAGTTTTGCTTTTAATAATCTGTTTCGCAGCAAGAATCTGATCATCTGCTAAAGAAACAGTTGGAACAACTACAATTGTTACTCCTTCTGTCTGATATCCCAACATCTGTGTAATAAGACTTTTTCCACCACCAGTCGGTAACGCTACCAATGTCGTATAACCATCAGGTGTTCTCAACGCTCCGTAAACTGCTAGTTTTTGAGACATAGATTTAAAAGCAGAAAATCCGGTAAGCGAATATATCAATGAATCTGTAGTCAAATTATAATCCTTTTTCACATCTTCTGAAGAATAACTCCTCATAAACGCAGATTCTGCCAATTCTGAAGAAACTCCCTCCGGAAATTGAAACGTAGCGTAGTATTTTCCATTAGCCACATCCTTTTTTATTGCATACGGATTATCGTCAGGAATAATAACATTACTAAGAGAAAGTGATGTTTCAAACACTAACAAATAGTCTCGAAGTGCAATAAAAAAATCATCCCTATAGATTGTATCTTTCTTTTGCAATTCATTCGCTATCACGAGTCGTTTTGCAGTTCTAACATAAAATGATTGCAATGCATCCATTTCTATACCGGTATCAAACTCAGGCTTCTGATTCTCTCCAGAAAAATATGATTGCATTCGATCAATAATTGTTTCTTTATTCATTCTCAGTTTTTACCCATCCATACAAACGCAGCTGATTCTAAAACTAATCTTGATCTCTTTATTGCATTTAGAATAATAGCCTGAGTCTCTTTTAATTCTTCAAGCCCTTCTTGCGAGATACCAAAATAATCCGCATTCGCAGCTCTTGCTGAAAGTGTCCTTTCCATTTCTTCTCTAGCTCCACGTATATTGGATCTTCGTACAAAAACATCCATTGCCTTCTCTGAAGCTTCTTTTTTTGCGTTGTCTACTAAATCAATCCAATTTTCTTCGGAATACTCTTGCTTAAACCACTCAATATTGCTCATTCCATCTATTTCATCTTTTAAGAATCCATGTCCACCTCCACGTTTCCCAAGATGCACAACATTTTGGGGCTTGAATCCAGACTCCACAAGGCGCATATACTCTCGAACAACTTGATAGTCGTCGATTTCATCATCGTTCTTTATCGAAACAGCAACAACAACTTGCTCAGACATCAAGTAATTTCTATACGGGCTTAACGCATAGACAGAAACACCATTATCCATAAGATAATCAATGTTTGGTGCCAGTGACCACGTAAACACTAATCCTGTCCAATCTAGATTGGACTGAAACGCGAAAGCACTAGCTTGCCCTTTACAAGAATGAATCGCATTATCAACAATACAATCAAAAACGGCATCCCCTGGTGCAAAGAAATGAAGGTAATCATTTTCAATAGCTTTTTTTCTAATAAATGTACCTCTTATTGAACCAGCAACATTTTTGATTGCTTTCGAACGATCATATGCTCCTTGAACACGAGTAGTAAAAGCGTTCTGTGCTGAATTCAAATATTCATTCCATCTAGGTGGAATAAGTAAAGCATTTATCGCTGATTTAGGAACAAACGAACTTGCGGAATACGTAATTATTCCTAGATTACTTGTTGTACCATGAAATCCTGCTAAACTTGCCCAACTTGTCATTGTATTCGCAAACAGCTCATTTTCGTTTTGAGAGTAGTAATCTATCAAGCGTTTCAATTCGTTGTACATTGGTCGATAAATAAATCCTGCCGCATCGAAATTTTGCTCTTTTCTAACGGTTGCACGCATTTCATCAGCCGACTCTATAATTCCAGGAATTTTTTCAAAAAGGCCATGTTTGAAATCATTCTGAATTGCAGAAATTATTTCACTATTGATTTCCTTCATGATGATTTCCATTCCGCTTAAAGATTGAGTAAATATCTTTAGTCCTTCGTTCCAGAAATTAAACAATGCTTCTTCAAATGTTTCCAATGTATAAATCACAACAGAATGAACTATTGGTCTCGAAGGATCTCTTTCTAATCGGTCCAATCGACCAATTCGCTGCTCAATCATATTGGCGTCCCAAGGAAGATCGATGTGGACGATATAATCCGCACACTGAAAATTCCTTCCTTCTCCACCAGTGTAATCACAAAGCATTATCCTGCAACTTCTATCATTTTGAAATCTATAAGCATTTAGTTCGATCTCGTCCTTTGACATACCAGCTCCAAAGAAACTAACCTCTTCCTTCGAAAAAATGCCTTCTAATATCTTTCGATAAGCATCAAATGTTCCCTTGTAATTAGTAAACAATACAATTTTTTGATCGAACAGTTCTTCATAAACTGCATTAATAACCGTAAGTAATCTGGTTGAATAGAAGTCCAAATAGTAATCAGGATCATCAATCACTTTAGAGATTTCATTTATTATATTTTGCTCAAAACTTTTCCATCTTTCGGCATTAATCTTAATCCCTTCACTTACATGAATGCCTTTTTGCTCCACTTCCTTGATAGCATCTTCAAAAGCCCATGGAGAACTAAAAAATGCACTTAATAACGGCCTAATAATCGACTCAACACATTGACTATTTTCTTTAGTAATCTCTAAAATCCAATTACTTAATAATTCATATGTCAATGCCTCGTATACATTTTTATCACTATCTAATTCATATGTCTGTGTTTCTAATTCTCGAATTGGCAGTAATCTTTCTTCATCTTCAGTTACTTCTAATAACTTTCTTCTATTTCTGATAATATTACTTTCAATCTGATAATTACTGCATATATACGAAATCATAACTTTAATCGCATATACACCCAGATCATTTTTTTCAAATGAAATCGCCTCAAATAACTCATTCAATCTGCTATCATCTAAATCATCACAGATTTCTTCTAATCCCTCTTGAATCTCTTCGAACAAATCCTGACAATCTTCAGATTCATGAGGGTCTTCTTCCTCATCAATTGCATCGTCTATTGTCTCCTCAAAATCACTTAAATCATCGAGGATAAGTGCTGTTTTCTGTATAATATGGCTCTGTTTGTCTATTAATTCACCAAACCTTTCCTCCGTAAACGAATCATATTTGCTTGGCAAAAGCAATCTGAGCAAACCCAAATATTCAGCTCTTCTTTGTTGAACTGGTGTTGCACTCAATAACAAAATATTTCTTGTTCTCCTACTAATATTATGAATAGACTCATATTGTCCGGAATCTGAAAGATATCTATGTACCTCATCTATGATTACAAAATCCCAACTAGTGTTTTGATCAAGCAGACTAATTTCACTTATGGTTTTCACAACCACGCAATTGTGATTACTATCCTCACCTTGCTCAATGTTAAATTTCAAAAACAGTTCTGTTATCCACTGTTCCTTTAAAGTCTCTGGAACAATGATCAATGCTTTTTTATCACTTCTGTCTTTCATATATATTTTAAAAACAGAAATAGCTTCTATTGTTTTTCCCATTCCAACTTCATCGGCAAGCATATAACGGCAAGGTTCTTCCTGCAAACATCTCATAATAGAATTCACCTGATGAGGTAATAAGTATATTTTAGAACCCGCCAATTCTTTAAAACCATAAATAGAATTATCTAAGACATTCATGCTTTTGGATACAATTGAATGCCCTAAATACCAACATGGATTTTGAAATTCATACCGTTTTAATTGCTCTGTAGGATCCACTCTCCCGTTGTTAAATGCTGCAACTATATTTTTCTCACATTGGCGGAATATCTCCTTACTCTCTTCATCCTGCAAATAATAGTAGTAAAACTGATCTTTTGCTCGTACACAGGATAAAACTTTACATCGACGATTCTTGGCAAATACACTGGATCCCAGAAAGAATGTACAACGCTGGGCCATGCTTTGTGGAATTTCTATTTCTCCCTTTGGAAGATTTTCAAAAAACATCAAATAACTTAATGGATCATATATTCTCACCTTAACTGTTTTCTTAAATTGGTCCACTTTTGTAATCTGTCCACACACAAATACACGAGGGTCTGTCATACTCTCTTTGTCGGCAGGACATCTTACATACATTTTTTCTACCAACATAACATCTCTCCAATCAATCTCTTGATTTGCTATAGTAAGCAGTACACAATTCTCGATTTGCACAGAATTGACACCATGCATCGACATTAACCATGTAGTCTACTCCCTTAAGCATCTCCTGATTCAGTTTCTCAGCTATCTGTTCCGCGCTAACATTCGGAAACTTATCTTGCATTATATCCACGCCAGCATTTTTCGAATTCTCTAGTTTTTTATGGATAAATAACTCTCGAATCATCATGTAACGACGCTCTTCTGAAGATAACACTGAAAACTTCTTTGCCTTCCCACTCACCAATCTATTTCGAATATTGTTAATAACATCCATTCGATTTACACTTTGAGCAAATGGGAAAAATCTCTTTAGCTCTTCATATTTTTCATCCAACTTATCAATTAGGATTGCCTCACTAATTGGCTTTCCTTGCATATCCTCCTTGATTGCATTTTCGAGCATCACCTCAAGATATTTTAGCAGAAGAAAATTGTCTTTATATACTGTATTACTCTCAACTAATGACTCCATCAAAAATCTATATTTACATATGCGATAACGATAATAGTCATATGCATCAAATGAACCAGTTGCTCCATTTTCTATTTCAATATGTGAAGTGTTTTCAAGTCTTTTTGATACCTTATGGCTTGAATACTTTTTCTTTTTGATTCCCAATATATTAAGAAGATAATAAGGTTCTCTTTCTCTATCACCGTCTCTTTTCACATAAGATAATTTGAACTTGGCACGATTAAATTCCAATCCATAAATCAGTGCATACCTTTTAAAATTTTTGTATTCATTACAGCACTTAACATAAACTTGATATTTCCAATCAACCGGGTTCTGGGCCACTTCAAAAAATTCATCATTTAGCGGCCATGGAAATTCTGCTTTTTTTACAGCGCCCACATCCTCATCTTCAAGACAAGCGAAGTGATAGATAATATTCGGATCTTCATAACCGCTTCGCAGAATATCACCGTCAATCTGTTCGAAATTACGCACAATCCAGTTAGCACTTCTCCCTGGTTTTGATTCTTGAAGCAAATAAATGGACATCGTAGATTTTAAGCATTCAAAGGAAGCCGATGCATCAATACTCTCTACTTCTTCTAACCTTGACAAAACTCTTCTCAAAATATCTGCGAACTCTTCTGAAAGCTCACGATCTCCTAAAATATCGCTTTGCAAATAGTTTTTCAATTTTCTGTAAAACTCTCGGAAATTGTGTGTAGTATTCTCAAAATCTTCATAAAAATGAGATGCTATATCTTCCAATTCTTCTAATGCACCACTAAGCTTCTCTATTTCATTCCTTGTAACAGCGTAATAAGATATATGACTTATATATTCTTGTTCTAATGAATCTGTAATGTATTTCATATTCTTTTTCAGCGATTTCAATCTTTTTCTCATTTGTTTGATTGTCACACACCCATCAAACAAAGCCTGGATTCTTCCAAAAATTGATACCAATTGTCCCGGTACATCTTCTGAAAGAATATTTGCTCCAAGACATTCTCTGACATCATTTATATCTGATATGAAAATTTCATTTTTTTCCGGATCCCACATATTTGCAATTGCAAGGAAAAAATGCCCTATTGGATAATTCAAAAACTGGCGTTCTCCAAATTGTTCCGGAAAATAAATTTTCAATATATCATTCGCAGAACTATTTGCCGCATAAATCTGTTCTCTCATATGATGCATAGGTTTTTGAGGATCCTTTCGTTCTGCTTCCTCAAAAATATCTGCAACATAGCCGGCAAACTCTGTCATGTTATCAAACTCGATTACTTCATACGGCTCGTCTACAGTGATTGCTCTCCTTTGTCCATTAACAAGCTTTCCAAGCTGATCAGCCAAAACATTTCCTCTATAGCTTACCGTTGATGAATCTGTTGCTAAGAATTCGTTTCGATCATAATCGATTATTTTGCAGTCAAATGCGGAATATATATCAAACCATGTTTGATATACGTTCTTATACTGTTTTTGATAATTAAATAGCAGAATAACATTTTTATATTTCTGTAATTCATCAATGGCCCGAAGCGTAATTGGATTAAACTGATGTACCCCATGAATAACAATCGTATCCAGATTGACATCCGAAAAATCATAATCCTCTTGTATTGCCGTCATGGCCCTACGCAATCCTTCATCAATTTCTTCTTCTGCTAAACTTTGAGCAAGATAGAAATCTTTTTTCATTTCGGAAGCAAGTATTTTTTGATATATACCCCAAATGAATCTCTGCTCTTTTGTAAGTTTATCTTTTAATATTGTGCTTGGATCCACATTTAATTCAAACATTGTTCTAATGCTTGCAAACACATCATCTCTGTTAAACAGAAAAGCTCTGCCGATATTGATTCGCTCTGACTCTGAAAGATCCGTTGAAAAACCAGAATTAATTATATTGTCAATATCAGTATGTTGCTTTACAATCCACGCAGGACTTGCCCAATCAGCATAAAGAGAGTCTGTAAGAATTTTTACAGTTGAAACACGTCCACCATCAAATTTTCCCTTATAGTGGCTTCGCAAACCATTGACTAATGTCTGTGCCGAACAAAAGTAAGGACAATTTTTAATCTCATCCCAATATGGTTCTTGATCTATTTTATATGGATCGTGGTATGTATAGATTACAATTGACATCTTACTCCTCCATTAATGTTCCCCAACTAATAGGAACGCTTCTATCTAAATTCATAATCCAAATACAATTTCTAATTGCTCTCGTTAGAGCAACATATAGAATTCTAGACTCCTCGGCAATCTGCTCATCCTTTTCTATTTTTTCATCATAATTTGAATTACGTTCTCTAACTTTGTTTTCAAACTGAACCGTATACGCCAACTTTGATTTAGAATAATTTGCGTCCAATTTTACTTTTCGAATATCCCCTATATCTTCCGATGTATATGGGAGCACAATAGTTCCATACTCAAGACCTTTTGATTTATGTACTGTTGTGCACATAATATGGATCCCATCTTCATCAACTTCTGGCATCCGAGAGAGTTCCTGCTGTCTACTCAAAATATTAATCTCCAAGTATTTTGATATTTGATTGATAGTTAAAGAATCAATTTTCGCAAACTTTATTATCTTTTCCAACAGATAATCATAGTTTTCCATATAGAAGGATTGTTCTATCGAATTCTTACTATAAGTCTTCCATGGCTCTAACGCGTCATAAATATGTTTCAGTGCAAATAATACTGGTTTTGCATACACTTCATTTAACACTTCTTGCCAGCTTTTTTTCATCCTAAGCATAAAAAACTCATCAAGAATTCTATTCAATTTAAGAAGTTTTTCATTTTCTGACAGCCCATGAAATTTTTGATAATCCAAAGTTAAATCCGTATAATTAGATTCTATAAAATTCACAAGGTAAACTGGATTTTGTGCATTTTCTATTGCTAGAATTAACTTAAACAGGTCTTGTGTAGACTCCAATTGAAACAAATCTCCACCAGCTTTAATTTCAATATTTACCGACCTCTTCTTCGCCTCTTTTAAAATATTATCTGTTTGCCAATTACTACGCACTAAGATTGCAATAGTACGTTCTTCTATGCTTAGTTTCTTTCCCTTATCTTTTTCTCTTTTTATGATTTCACTTAGTTTTCGGGTTTGGATATCTAAGATGTCAAACAAGCAATCAAAAAATACATCCTGATCTTTTCCATGACATGGAACACACTGTAAAAGCTCATTATCATCACTCTCAAATATTTTTCCACTTGAAAGACGATCATTATCTTTGTTATAAGGTAGATACCCATCCTCCCCCATTTTTTGAAAAATCAAATCATACAAATCCAGTAACCTTGCATCTGTACGATAGTTAATATTTAGATGGAATATCTCCCACTCATATTTTTTGTATTCTTTCAATTGATCAAACGCACTCAGCCTAGCACCTCTGAAGCGGTAAATACTCTGCTTCAAATCGCCAACTACAAACAGCCTACAATCTGAAGCAATACACTTCTGGAGTTTCTGAAATGTTTCAATCTGTACATCATCTGTATCTTGGAATTCATCAATGAATAGATATCTCAGCTTCAAATTTACAATATTATCAGCACCATAAGCCAGCACCTGATTTAGAAGAATAATACATTCTTTCAAATCCATTGCATTCTTTTCATTCATAGCTGAAAGATATTCTATTTCTGCAGGGAAAACCACATTCTGAAGTATTTCATTGAAATACGGTAATGTGTTATCTATAGTCGTTCCCATTTCTTCCGCTTTAATATCTACTAAATTTACACTCTTCTGAAGTAAACGATCTGCTATTCCAATTATTTTTTTCTTCAAATCATAAATCGAAACCGGAATCTCACTAATAAAATTGGAATTTTCTTCCTCTTTTTCTTCTAAAAACTTACTAAGATATAAATCATATATTTTTGCTCGTCCATATTCGTCAGATGAATTTCTGAAAGTAGTACCTAATCCTGTATAAAAAGACGCACTTCTCAAAAGTTCCAAAGAAAATTTATGTATTGTAGAAATGTTTGCTCGATCGACTCCCTCAACATACTGCAGATAACACTCTTTTCCGGTCAAAATATAATAGTTTACAAACATTTGCTTTAATCGTTTTTTCATATTGATTGCAGCATCATTTGTAAAAGTAACCATGGCGAGTTCATCTTCAATACACGAAATATTATTTCTTCTTTTATTACATAAATACGCGACTCTAGAAACCATAGAGTATGTTTTTCCAGTTCCTGCTCCTGCTTCTACCAGAGTATTTTTCTCCGGTGATGCATGTTCTACACAATACTGTTGAAAATTAAAATTCGAGTGATTTGCAATCCAAGACAGCAAGCCCGTATTATCTGATACTCTTCCCTCTTCAATAGTGATGTTTTCTCCACATTGCGCGCCTAATCCCTCAATCAGATAAATTTCAAAATTAAACGTTCTATACAACTCACTTACTCTTTTAAGATCTACACCATTCTTATATCCAACTTTTACCTTGTCTCCTGGCTCAATGTTTTCTTTTTTATATGTTGAATCTAATTCTCGCAAGAATGCATCAAATGTAGATTTCTGAGACACAAATAGTATTTGCTTTATCCCTTTGAAATAAGCTGTAATAATTTTCTTTATGTGTTCCTCATCGACAGTATTTGGAAAAATTGACAACTCAGAATATACCTGATTGAACTCTTCAGCGCTCGAATCATCAAAAGAAGGTTCTTCAAACCTTCTAATTCGACCTAAAAACTCTGCATCCAATTCTGCATGTGGTATGCCCTTTTTTTCATCAAAAGCAGCTTGAAATTTTCTCTTTAAAGAATTCTGATCCTGCAAATCATCCTCAAAAATTGTAAATTGTTCTTCTGAAATAATATCCAATCTACTGCTGTAATACTGTTCTTTAGTTATAAAAGGATATGCAACTAAGTCTACAACTAATGGGCTTGATCCAAATTGTTTTTTTATTTTTGAAAAATACTGAATGCAATATGATTTTGCTTGCTTTTTAGGAGAGGTTTGCCACTCTTCATATCCCTCTACCTCTATTTCATCTACTCCGTGAACTTTGATTTTACTTGCAAGCCATCCTTTTACTTCAACAATAAATACACATACATCCTTAACTAATAGACATATGTCATATTCTCTTCCATTCACCTCTCGATTGTTATATACAACTGTATCATCAGTAAAAAATTCTTCTATAGCATTCCTTACTTTTTGTTCTCCTTTATAAGAAGACTTTACATCTACTACAACTGCCATGGACTCTCTCCTTTATCAAAACAGTAGATACTATGTGTAATACTGTTATACTCTTTTTACGTATTTACCACTCTTTATTCTTTCATCCTTTGGTTTTTCCGCATCAACCGGAATCGCCCAATATGAACCAATCTTTGTAGCACCAGGTATTCTGTCCGTACTACACAATGTTTGTACTCTTCTAATGGAAAGTCCCCATTTTTCTGCCGTTTGTCTAAGTGATAAGTATTCCATAATTTTTCCCTTTATACGCGCCAAAAATTGTACAATTACACCAAACTAAATTATACACCAAACCACGCCCAAAGTCAATTTGAAGGTGTTGCCCGTAGGTGACACCTTCAGCACTTTCTAGCTCTTTTAATCATATTTCTTTCTTTTCCTGGAAACGCAGCTGAAAAAATGTGACCACAGGTAATATAGAAGGCTTTTCATAAGTACAAAATTCGGTATAACTAGAGCAAGTTTCGCCTTGTGCTACAAAAATAAATTTTTGAGCATCGGCAACTTGTTGGGGATTCCGTTCCCCAATCCCACGACATTAGCATCATAGATGCGGTCTTTGGAAGCCTTCAGCTTACCAAAAGGAGGAAAGATACATGGGTAGAAAGAAAAAAGAATTCCCACCATCCAAGAAAGTGAACTTCCATTTTCGAATGACAAAAGAACTGTATGAAGTACTTCAGACAGAAGCTGCATCTGCAGAAATGACATTATCTGATTATGTCCGCAAGCTTCTCACCAGCAGAAAACCCACCATCAAAAAGCGTATCGAAGTGGTCTTCAACGATCCGGAGATTCTGCAGATTTTCCGTAACCTGGGAGCCTGTGGTAATAACCTTAATCAGATTGCAGCTTACTTAAATGATGGCGGAACAATGACGAATCAGATGTGGAAAGACATCAAAGAATGTATTTCAGAACTGTATGAGATGCGTGATAATTTGAAAGAAATAGTAGGTGAATATCATGGCTGTAATTAAACATATCTCAATCAAAAATTCCAACTATGATGCAGCTTACGATTACCTGACCACTAAGCACGATGAGTTTACCAGCAAGCCTATTCTGGATGAAAACGGAAAGAAAATTCCAAGAGAAAGCTTCATAATCGAGGGCATCAATTGCGATCCGACTTCATTTGGACGTGAGTGTGAAGATCTGAATCTTCGCTATGGAAAGAATAAGAAAAGTTCAGAAATCAAAGCTCATCATTATATCATCAGCTTCGATCCAAGAGACCGTGATGACAACGGATTGACTGCGAAACAGGCCCAGGCTTTGGGCATGAAATTTGCCCAGAAGAACTTCCCTGGGCATCAGACTCTTGTCTGTACACATCCTGACGGACACAACTCTGCCGGCAATATTCATGTACACATTGTCATCAACAGCGTTCGTGCATTTGATGTGACCAGACAGGATTTTATGGAACGACCAGGTGATTCTCTTGCCGGTCATAAGCATCATGTAACGAAAGATTTTCTGGAATATCTGAAGTCAGAGACCATGCTCATGTGCCAAAAGGAAGCCTTCTATCAGGTGGATCTTCTGAATCCTGCAAAGATACGAATCACTGACAGAGAATACTGGGCACAGCGTCGCGGACAGGCAAAGCTGGATGCTGAAGCAGCGCTCTCTCCCACTCCGGATAAGCCGCCGAAGAAATATGAAACTGAGAAAGGATTTCTTCGAAGAGTCATCACCAATACCATGCTGGATTCCCAGTCTATAGATGATTTTCAGAAGAAACTTTTTGAAAAATATGGCATCGAGGTCCATGAAAGCAGAGGCTCCATCAGTTACCTTACACCGGATCGACAAAAGCCAATTCGAGGGCGTTCTCTGGGTACAGATTTCGAAAAGGATTTCATTCAGCGATTCATTGTAAGTCAGCAGAATTCTTATCGAAAGCCATCCGGCAAACGTCCAGATTTAACTGCACCTGCACAGGAATCCATCGGAAGAATTACAGATATCAGCACCTGTGAAAAGGCACAGCAGAGTCCTGCATATGCCACAGTCGTTAATAGAAGCAATCTGCAAAAGATGGCTGCTACTACAAATTTCCTAGTTTCAAATAGAATCTCTCCGGATGAATTAGAGTCCCTTCGTGCATCCTCTAAAGCTCATGTAAAAGAAACCCATACTGCACTGAAAGAGACGGAAGCAAAGCTTCATAAAATCGATAAAATGTACAAAGCCAGGCTTACTCTTCTCAAGAACAAAAATGTGTATAAGCAGTTCCTGGAGTCACCAAATCGAAAGAAATTTCGCGAAGAACACAGTGCTGAAATCATGCTCTATGAAGCTGCCAGAAGAGAGCTACAGGAGCTTACAGGACAGAAGAAATTCCCATCCCTGAAATATATCAAATCAGAGCGAACAGCCCTCTATCAGCAAAAGCATGCTCAGTATGAAGCCTATTCTGAGGCCCGTGCTCACGACAAAGAACTGGTCAATATTGAAGCCAATATGAATGTTATTCTTGATCGTGACAAGCCGGAAATCACCAAGAATAAATCATCTCTATAGACACTTTGAGGCCCTGGCTTGATGAGCCAGAGCCTCTTAATCATATTTACAACAACACACATTTTTTGCCATTCTTATGACAAGCTGTTTATTACGTACTTAGATAGGTATGTAATTTTCAGTTTTGGAAGAGCTTTTACTAAACGGTTTTTCAAATCAACCGTATCCTCAAAGTCATCGCCTATCACTCTAATAATTTTGTCTATATCCCTCTCATAGATTCCCAAATCCAAGAGCATCTTCTTATTTTTAGTATTTAAAAAATACAGGATTTCTATTGGTTCAATTATCCTAGACTTAATCACATTGATATATTCTTCCGAAACACCTGACAACTGGCAGAAATAAATTATCAATAATGTTTTCTTGCAAAATGTATGCTCGATATAACTGTTTTTCAATCGTATGGTTTCAGAAATTACCACATCTATTTCTCTATTAAAATGTTCTCTTGCATCTTCAACAACACTGCGAATTTTGGGCCTTCTTTTATTAAGTAATGACGTAATAATCGATGCATCCAAATTCAACTTATGCTTGTTACAATCCTGGTAGATTTCAAGTAAGCACTTCACCAAATTATATCGTCCTAAGGTTTCATTACCAGCCATTTCCATCAATATCGAAAGCAATTTTTCTTTATTATTATTAAATGATATTAACAAGTCATAAACTGTCGAAAACCTAAGTTTTGTTCCAATGTTCTCCCTATACTCCTCCAGCGATATTGATAACATTTCTAGGAAAGCTTTAATTCGCTCATTTTCATCTATCGTCCCCCTTTGTATATCCATATCATCTGTATTATCGGTGATCTCAAACCTAATACTTTTTACAGCATCTTCTTTATTAAAATATTCATCCTTAGGCCCTTGCAAATAAAATGCATTACCAATCATATGCTCATTCAATCTTCCAGACCTACCCACTAGATTGTAGAAATCGAATGCACTAAAACACTCTCCTTCCTTGGCAGCTTTTCTTGCAGGCTTAACAATTATAATATTTTCTGCGCTTGTATTTACACCTTCCAGTAATGATGAAGTGCACAACATTGTATTATTATTCCCACTATCATATTGATCTATTTGAAACATTCTCGTCCCAATCGGAATTTGACCGTTATGAATAAGATACCCTCTCTCCAGAGCCTTTACCACTGCCCATTCTTCGTGAATTTCTTCTCTTGCCCATTGAAGAAACAATTCTACTGAATCTGGTAAATCTGAAACTGTTTTTTCCTTCATAATTACATCATTGATGTATTTGTACATCCCATGCTTGCCAGTTACAGTAGGAAAATATACTAATGTTTTTTCTTGCCGTTTCTTATCAAGAATCTTTTTACACTCAATAAATCTATCCTCTTCTCGAATCAATTTAGTTCGAAAAATTTTATTAACTACCGGGGAGTACTCTGTTCTATAAAAAAATGGTTTCTTATCCAATTCACTCAAATGCTGAATCTCTTTAATAAAAGGAGCTAATAAAACATACTTCTTTGCTTTCTTTGCCAACTGTGCATATGCAACATTCATTACCAAAACTCTATCATCATTTAAATCTGTTTCAAGTTTATAAACTTCATCAATTACAAGAAAATCAATTTTTTTATTAACTCTCCCATATTATCTTGAGCGATTCGATCATGAGTTAATATAAAAATATTTTTCTGTGTAAAATCGTATTCCTTTTCCTCGCTTAGATTTGTATGGATTTTATAACCAGTAAATGATTTTTTGAATCTCTTAATTATCTTTTTCATATACTCATCTACCAATGCCAGCGTAGGTACGATAAGTACAATATTCCTTGGCTTTCTTTTTACGATATATTCAAAAATACATAGTGTCTTTCCAAAACTTGTAAGAGCACTTACTACTAACGCATCATTTGAATCGATTAAAGAAATTATTTCTAATTGTTCTGGATAAAGCGAAATATTATCATCCAATTCGGATATCGAAAATGCATTATAGATGGCGGAATCTAACGAATATAATGAAGAATAGATCGTTAAATCTAATGCAAACAAATCATCAGCATTATTCTTTGCAAATTCTGTAGCACTTGCTGAATTTGCCATTTGTTCAATAATATTATCTCTCTTGAGCTGAACACTCTTTTCTGCTGTTTTCATAGAATACTTCCTTCTCTTTAATATATTTCTTGAATGCGGCAATCATTTTGTATTTATCAATTACAGGCAATGAAATGCAATAATACTTTGTTTCTAAATCCAAGATACTTTTACGCGGAAGTTTTTTCATCTTATCCAAAATCTTAGAAACATCATCCTCAGTTCCATGCGTTACAAACAGTGGAATACCAATTTCTTTTATTCCCGCTTCTTCAATAAACTCTTTCATGTCCAAACAGATTTCTGTTAAATCTCCGTACTTCTCATGAAAATGTTTTAATTTATCCCGATATAAACGATTAGATAATACAAGCTCATACTCATCTTCAATTTGCTTTTCATAAGTTTTTAACGATTGTTTTAAAAGTGTTATTCCATTATCAATTTCCATGCTAACCTTTGATTCACCAAACATCAAAATATTATTTTCTGTTGAGTAAAATACTTCATCTATTCCATAAACACTCATATTATAGTCTGTCGATAAATGAATTTTCGGTAGTATACAATCAAACTTAAAATAATCCATCAGCATACATGCACATATATATTCTCCGATTTTTCCAATCTTATCTGCACGAGCTATTTTTTTGCCTTCGTCAAATAAAATCATTCCTTCGATAACCAAAAGATTCTCTATCACAATATCTAAATCCGGTATGATAATTTCATCATCCGTATCAATATAGTTTTTCAGGTATTTGTAAAGTACTGTATATGCCTTTTTACTTGGTGAAAACTTAATTCCTTTTGTATTTTCACAATGTCTTAATAACTTATCTTCAGAGAAAAAATAATCAAAGAGTTCTCGATAGAATTTTTCGTCATCAGAGAGATTCAAATGTATGAAAACATAATTTTGATCATCTGAATACACTTTAAAATCATCAAAATTTTCTATGTTCACTTAGTTCACCTCCTCGTTGTTAATCCCAAAACGAATTTTCTATTTTTTATATACTTTTCCGATTTCACTCTGTTATCAGACGGTTTAATTGCATTTTCAGGAATTGCCCAAGCTCTTCCAAATCTAATAACACCTTCTATTCCCCCTTCTGCACACAGCGTCCTAATCCGCCTTTCAGAAATTCCCCATTTCTTTGATGCATCAGATAATGTTATATATTTCTCCATCTAATAAAACCTCAAATTTGTATGTCCTCATTATAGAACATTTTCTCATATTCCAGTTAGTATAAATCTTATTATAATCCGAAATCGGAACAATATCAATTTAGGCATTTCAGCATTCCTGAACACAACGCCTGCAAACAAAAAATCCCGGCCCGAGACGCCAGCACCATAAAGCGTACTGGCATCCCGAACCGGGTTCTCTTAACTTAATTCAGCTTCCTGTTTCTTCGCTGCTTTTTTGGGCTTTGGAGCATTGTTCTCTGCCACCGCAGCCTCTTTCTTTTTCTCCTGGATCTTATCCATCACCGAGTATTTCTTCTCGTCATCATCCTTACGGCGATCACCATTGTTGATGATACCGTCGATCATTCCATAATCGTCTTCCAGCATTTCCTCCACCTTCTTTAAGGGATTGTCTGCAAAGAATTCAGGTACCTGTCTGAACCCAAATGAGTCCACATAGTAGGCCTGATCACGATTATCCTTATGAAGTACAATCACATCACTGACACTGAGGGAATGCCCTCTGAAGTCGTCAGGATGGTACAGATTAAAACGTTCATAGATGCTGTCCAGGTCTTCACCACTCTTCAATGTACCTGGTGTCGAAAATACAGCAAAAAACAAGAGTTTTATGTGCATCTTTTTTACGTTGCCTTGA
>OLOY01000295.1_pt1 | contig 43663 bp, 33 predicted proteins | sample 1672771 | NCBI WGS metagenome assembly OLOY01 (sample SAMEA3136722, study PRJEB25190) | human gut metagenome
ACGATCTCCAGGAAGATCTTGCTCATATCTTCGGCTGTAGCCTTGTCCACTTCACGGTTGCATGCCACGATGCCGCCAAGCGCTGCCGATGCCTCGGTCGGGTCGGGCGCGAAAAACTGCGCGGGCGCGGCTTTAAACTGAGCCAGCACGGCGAGGCTTTCATCGTTCCAGCCCGCCGTGTCGAAACTCGCCTTCTGCAGCATGTCGCGCAGCTCCATGAGCGAAAGGCCCGGTTGCACGCGCACAAAGAAGCGGCCGTCGGAGCCGTGGCGCATGCCGAGCACGCGGTTCATGCGCGACGTGTTCAGCACGCAACCGCCATGGGGAACCGCGCCAGCCGCCAAGCCGGAACGCGCGCCCTGCACGGTGACAGGCACACCTGTGGCATGCAGGGCGTGCAACGCATCGCGCACATCGGCTTCCGATTCAGGGAACACGATACTTTCCGCAGAACCCACACTGCGCGATTCGTCGCGCAGGTACTCTTCAAACTCATCGGTGCAGGACACGATTCCGGCCATAGGTTCCCCCTTCGGAGCTTTCTTCAGCTTTTTGCAGGAATGTTCACCATAGCGCATTAACGGGGGATGAGGAACGATTGCGGCCGAATCGGCGAGCGAGACGCCCTCGGCGGCGTCTCGCGATGTCTGGCGGCGCCAGGCAACAATGCCCATCGGCCGTCGCTTGCACCAGCACCGCACACGCTCAATCCGGACGCTCACCTACGCGAGCGCCTGCTCTAAATCGGCAATTAAATCATCGGCGTCTTCGATGCCAATCGAGAAACGCAGCGTGTTGTCGAAAACGCCCGCCTTCGCCTTCTCTTCCGCGGACAGCCCGAAATGCGTGCTCGACGACGGGTGCACTGCGAGCGACTTCGCATCGCCCACATTTACCATGTAGTCGAACACGCGCAGGCGCTCAAGCACCTTCAGCGCCGCCTCTTGCCCGCCGACGAAATCGGCCGACAGAATCGCGCCCGGGCCTTTGGGGAAATAGCGCTGCGCAAGCGCATGATATTTGCTCGACTGCAAACCTGGGTAATTCACGCGCTCAACCTTCGGATGCGCCTCAAGAAACTCGGCGACTGCCTGGGCATTTGTCACATGGCGATCCATGCGAAGCGAGAGCGTCTCCATACCCTGCAGAAGGAAGAAGGCGTTCATGGGGCTCATATGGCCGCCGAATTCGGTAAGGCTGCGAATGCGCAGGCGCTTGGTGAACATCTCGCGGTTGAGCGTTTCGGGGCCAATGCTGCCCTCATATTCGCGATAGAACTGCTCGAACTGCGGGAAGTTTCCGTTCAGCCAATTGAAGCCGCCACGTTCAACCACCAGTCCCGCGATGGTCGTACCGTGGCCCGCCAAGTATTTCGTCGCGGAATACACATTAATATCGACGCCATGCTCGAACGAGCTCAGCAAATACGGCGTCGCGAAGGTATTGTCCATCACGAGCGGCACACCGTGCGCATGGGCCACCTTCGCCACGGCCTCGATGTCGACGATGTTCATGCCCGGATTGCCGAGGCATTCAACATAAACCGCCTTCGTCTTTTCGGTGAAAGCGGCCTCATACGACGAGATATCGTCTTCATCCTCAACAAAACGACAGGTGATGCCATAATCGGGCAAAATATGCTCGAGCAGCGACGTGGATCCACCGTAGAGCGTGCGCACCGCCACGATCTCATCGCCGGCGTTGCACAGATTGAAAAACGTGCTGCTGATAGCCGCCATGCCGCTTGCGAACGACACCGCAGCCGCGCCGCCCTCGAGCGAAGTTATGCGGCGCTCAAGCACCGAGTTGGTGGGATTAGAGAAGCGCACATACGAATGCCCCTCCTCGGAATAGTCGAAGAGACGCACGCATCGGTCGTAATCGCCCAGTTCAAAGGCTGCGGTTTGATAGATAGGCACAGCCTTGGAGCGATCGTGTTCGGCAGGATTGTAACCGGCATGCAGCTGCCTGGTCGTAAACCCCAGCGTGTCGTCTTCGAATGCCTCATACGTCATAGCTATCGCGCCATCCTTTTGTTCACGATGTTTTCAATTACCCTGAGCGCGCCGTTCGCGACAAGCGCCACGAGCGCGCAGAGAACCGTTCCGTCGATGATTTTGTACACGTTCATCGTGCGCAAGCCGCTCAGCAGAATCGTTCCCAAGCCGCCCGCGTTGATCGTCGCCGCAATCGTGGCGATGCCTATCGTGCTGATCACCGACAGGCGAATGCCCGCCATAATCGCAGGGAACGCGAGCGGAAGTTCCACACGGCAAAGCACCTGCATACGGCTCATGCCCATGCCAGTCGCAGCCTCAACGATGTTCGAGTCGACGTCGCCCAAGCCTTGCACGATGTTTCTCACAAGCAAGAACTGGTTGTAGATGACCATCACGATGACGGCCGACGTAAACCCCAGCCCCGTAAAGGGAATGAGCAGCGAAAACAGCGCCAAACTCGGAATGGAATACAGCGCGCCGAGCACTTGGAGCACCACCGATTCGACTTTGCGCGAGCCGCGAATAGCAAGCGTGATGATCGACGCAACCACGATCGAAATTGCAATCACGACGCCCACAAGCACCAAGTGCTCGCCCAAGGCCGCAAGGAATTTATCCTGATGGGAAACCCAATACGACACGAATTCGCCCATCAGATGCCACCCCCCTCGTCAACATAGCCGAACCGCTCCGCCACGCCGCCCGAACGCAAAAGCGTTCGCACGAAATCGGTCGCCGGATGGCGCAAGATGTTTTCGGGCGTGTCGTATTGCTGAACCTTGCCCTGATCCATGACGAGCACCTTCGTGCCGAGCTTGAGTGCCTCGGCAATGTCGTGCGTCACGAACACGAACGTTTTGCCCGACCCGCGATGGATGCGCAAGAGTTCGTCTTGCAGCTCGCTGCGCGTAATAGCGTCGATTGCGCCGAACGGCTCATCGAGCAACATGATGCGCGGCTGGACGGCAAGTGCGCGCGCGAGCCCCACACGCTGCTGTTGGCCGCCGGAAAGTTTGCTCGGCCAGCGGTCGCGGAATTCCTCAGGCGACAATCCCACGAGTTCGAGCAGCTCATCGACGCGCGCATCGATTCTCGCGCGATCCCATTTCAAAATCTTGGGAACGGTCGCGATGTTTTCACCAACGCGCATATGGGGGAACAGCCCCGTTTGCTGAATGACGTAGCCAATTCCCCGACGCAGCTCCACGGGGTCGACCTGCGACACATCTTGCCCTTCGACGAAGACCGTTCCCTCGTCAGGGTCGTGCAGCCGATTGATGAGCTTGATGAGCGTCGTTTTACCGCCACCCGATGTGCCCAGAACGCACACAAGCTCGCCTTCATCAATCGCGAGGCTCACATCGTCGAGCGCAGGATGCGACATGCCGGCAAACCGTTTGGTTACTCGGTCGAACTCGACGGCAGCAGTCATAATGCTCTCTCCTTTTCCAATAAATGGCCGCCGCATTCGGCGGTTTTTTCCACATCGCGGGGCACTACCGACGCGGCCGCGACGTCAACCGGAAGCGCACGGCGCCTTAACGAGAGCGCATTCGTGGGACATGTCTCGACGCACAGCCCGCAGCCGACGCACATTGAGGTGTCGGCCTCGACCTTGAACTTGCCACGCCCCTTCCCGGGCACGCCCGGCACGCGCTCGAACACGCCCATGTTGCACCGTCGCACGCATCGACTGCAGCCGATGCATTCGCCCGAATCGAAACGCACTTCGTGTGGCTGAATGGGCCACACGCCCCAGCTCCCTCGCGTCTTCATGCCGCGCATGAGATAGCAGCAGTCGCCGCAGCAGTTGCAAATGCCGTTGGGGTTCGCCGTGTGCATGAGCGCCGCCGCGTCGGCTTTGCGCACGATTTCCTTCGCCTCTTCTTTGCTCACGGGTCGCGAAAGCCCGCGCCCGCGAAACGTGTTCGGCGCGTCTTTGTAGGTAAGGCACACCTCGACCGGCTTGCCGCACCCGCCGAACAGGCTTCGGCAATCGCACACGTTCACGTACATTTGCCGATCATCCGCGTCGATAAACGCAAGCGTCTCATCGAGCGTGAGCACGGTGTCCCTCGTCGGAATCGCGTCACACGACCCGTCGAGCCACGCGACGTACGCGTCCAAATACCACGACTCCATCGCACGACGGGCCGGCTGCGGAATAGACATCCACCGCTCGTATTCGCTCACCGCGAACACATCGAGCCTGGTGTAGAAAGTTCCCACGCGGTATACACCAGGCTTGCCCTCCACCGCGTCAACGACACCGCGTGCATGCATGGCACGCGCGGAGGGAACACTCGCCTCGCTGAATTCCCCCCGAGAGCAATCGAGGGCGAAACGCTGCTCAGCGGGGGTGTAGAATGCCGAAATGAATGGCACGGCGCATTCGGGCATCTCGAAAATGCGCGCAACCGCCGCTGGGTCAATCGCCTGCATACGCCCTGCCTCCTTTCAATGGCCGTCGGTCGATTCCGGCAGCAAAGCCTTCTTCTTAAGCGATGGATTCGTAGAAATCGCTCGCCACATCCTCGTAATCTTGCTTATCAACGTCGACTTTCGCATTGAGGCTGGTAAGGGTTTCCGTATCAATCGCCGCGCTTACCGCGTTGAGCAGTTCCTCGATTTCGGGATGCTGATCGAGCACTTCGCCGCGCACGATAGGCGCCACGTTGTAGGGCGGCCATACATGCTTGTCGTCCTCGAGCAGCGTGAATTCATCGCTGACCAGCTGCCCTTCGGTCGTAGAAGCGGGCGCTACGTCGGCCTCGTCGTTGGCAAGCACTTCGTATTTCAGGCCATTGTCATATACCGCATGACTTTTCCAATCGAACGGTCCATAGGCCGCCTCAAGCGCGGGAATTCCGTCAGAGCGCTCGTCGAATTCTCCCTGCGAGGCGAAACGCAGTTCGGTCGCGTGCGCTTGAAGGTCGCTGATGGTTTTGATGTCATATTGCTGCGCCGCGCGCGTCGCGATCACGAGGCCCTGGCTGTCGGTCGCTTGCGACATGTCGAGCCATACCAGGTTCCATTTCTCCTTGTATTGCTCCTTCACCTCGTCATAGACCGCCTGCGGGTCGGTTTGCTTGTCTTCCTTCAGCACCGTGAGCAATCCCGTGCCCGTGTAGCCGGGATACAGATCGATTTCGCCGTTTTCCAGCGCACTCGGAATGACCGAACTCGCGATGTCAAAGGAGCGATTCACGGTAAAGCCCGCCTTCTCAAGAGCGAGCGCGTAGACTTCGGAAAGGATCTCGCTCTCGGTAAAGTTTTTCGAGCCAATCGTAATGGTGCCTTTGGCGGCCTGCGAGCCCGCGCCGCTGCAGCTTGAGAGCAGCCCGGGGAGCGCCGACGCGAGCACGCCGGCTGCGGCGAGGCGCGCAAATTGGCGGCGGGGATAGGGTTTTGTGCGCAGTATTCAGGTAAGACATGATGACTCCTATCGTCAATATGGGAGAAGAATTTGAAATCCCGTGGCGCAGAGAGGGGAAACGCCGCGAGACAATTGAAGAGGCGGTGCCGAAGAATGGCCTTTACGCGAAGTCGTAGGGGTGCATTCGACGATCGACCGCCGACAGACACATGCCGACCACGATGGAAAGCACCGCAACCGAAACACCGCCAATAGCCAAAAGGTCGGGGCGCATAAGGCCGATGCCGGTGAAGATAATCTCGCCCAAACCGCCGGCGCCGATGTAGGCGGCCAGCGTCGCCGAAGCCACGACTTCCGACGCGGCGGTACGAACGCCCGCAAAAGAGAGGGGGAATGTCAGAGGCACCTTCACCTTGAAAAACATCGCGCGATCGCTCATTCCCATGCCGCGCGCCGCCTCGAGCACATCGGCCGAAACGCTGCGGAACGCAAGAGTCGTGTTGATGAGGATGGGCGGAATCGCGAGCACCGTGAGTGCAACCATCGCGGGCAGAGCGCCCGTGCCTAAAAACGGCACGCAAATCACGAGAATCGCCAAACTCGGAACGACACGCAGCATGCTGGCGATTCCAACCGAGACCTTCTCGAGGGGCACTCGCTTGCTGCATGCGACGCCAAGAGGAACGGCTATCGCCGCCGCCACGAAAATCGACGCAAGGCTGATGCCCACATGCTCGCCGAGCATCTGCAGGTACTCGATCCAATGCGTCGAGAAATATTCGATGATGTCCTGCAGCATAACTCACCTCCTTCTTACCCTATTTACATACCTGTTTGATAGGTTGCTTGTGGCACATTGTTATACGGCAGTCGATTCGATGGGTCAACGAAAACGCGGCGATTTTCACAGATTGAGATATGGGAGATAACGATGTCTTGTTATCTCTTTTATTTATATCGAACGTAAAATATGCGATTGAGCTGGGATTATTTGTGCGCTACCCAACGCCATTTCACATGGAGGACAAACGGACAATCGGGCACGTTCGCCCATTGAAGCCGCGATGCTGAAGACGATTCAGCACGATGGGGATTAGAGAATAGAGCCCAGAAGAGGCCGCAGAAAGAGTCGGCAACCGCAAAATAGAACCGCTCAGCGGAGCCAAAAGGGCACGCGGCCGCGAAATGGAGCCGCGTGGCAAGGAAAGCGTCCATGGGCACGATGGCACGATGGCACGATGGCACGATGGCACGATGGCACGATGGCACGATGGCACGGAGATGCTGACTTATATCGAGGCCGGCAAGCGCAAAAAACTTGAACCACATTCGATTCCCACGGCAGGCAAGCTCGGATTTAATCCTTCGCGCGGAAAACGCCAGGCGGTTTCCCTTGGGTCACGATCCTCGGCCAGCTGTTGTATCGCCTTCTTTTCCGCTTTTGCCTACAACAATCCTGCACAGAATCGCGAATTTCGACAATTCTTATTTTTTCGCAAATGCCTGACCTGCGGTTTCTTTTCGGAAATGATTAAATCACAATGCCTGAGCAGTGGTCGATTTCGTGCTGGACGATCTGCGCGTCGAAACCCGAGAACGACTTTTTGCGCGGCGTGAACGACGCGTCGAGATAAGCGACTTTAATGCGCCTGTAGCGCGTACACAGACGCGAGCCCTCGAGCGACAGGCAGCTTTCCTCGGTTTGATACTCGCCCGACGCCTCCACGATTTCGGGATTGTACATGAGCACCGCGCCGCCCGCGCACGCGACCACAATGACGCGCTTGCGCACGCCAATCATATTCGCCGCGAGCCCCACGCATTCGTGTGCATGCGCCGCAAGCGTGTCGAGCAAATCTTGGCCCACAGCAGCATCGGCGGGCGTGGCATCGACGCTCGGCGTCGAGAGCAGTGCGGGGGACTTTACGATAGGGCGAATCATAGAGAATCCTTTCAAGTGGTCGCATGCAGAAATACGGAAGCGCGATTCATCAGGTAAAACGATAGCGAAAAGAAGTATGGAGACGATCGCAACAGCGATGAGCGGTCGACAATCAGCGGCATCGATCGGCAATCGTCAACGTTAATCGGAAATCGGCGACAAGCCGAGCACTCGCAGCGGAAAGAACAATATCGCAAGCACCCAGCGAATCGTTCGGAGTTTCCGCCAACTACTCGCGTCACAACTCGCGCTCTCTCGACTTCAACGGCACGCCCTCGCCTACGCCGCAATTCGAAACCGCCCAGCAAATCGCCTTCGCCATGCGCACATCGGGCTCTTTGAAATGGTTGCCCGGATTGCTTTCGAAAGCAGTTCGGACGCCTTTTGCCTCAAAGGCAGCGACAACGCGCTGCGTGCCGTCGGCCACGCCGCGCAAAAGGCGGCTCGGCGTGCGCGCTTCCTTCGATCCAAGCGAGAAATACGCGCATCGCGGCGAACGGTGGAACGCGCCAGCCTCGACGTATTCCGCAAAACCTGGGTACCACATCGAGCCCGACGCGCTCGCAACCGCATCAAACAGGTCGGTTTGAAACGGCGCCCACGTGGCGAACAGCCCCGCAAGCGAGTAGCCGGCGATACAGCGATGGGCGGGATGCCCTCCAAGCTGTGCTTCCGTCTTCTGCACGATTTCCGAAAGCGCTTCAAGCTGGCGCTTCGCATGCCCCGCAAACGGCGCGTCATCGGCGAAAATTCCCGGACATTCCCATGGCGTGAGCATGTCGTTCCATTGGGGGACATGAATCGCGACCAGCACAAACGGCGGGCATCCCAATTCCGCGCACCGCTTTAACACGGCATCGCTTTCGTCTTGGATTTCATGCATGTACACAAACGGCACGCGCGATTCGACAGCGTTGGGCGCGACGCTCGCGTCGCCAAAAGCCGCGCAGGTCTCATCGCCAAAGGCCGTAACCGTTACGCGCTCGCCCGCTATGTTCAACGTCGTTTTCATACCCCGTATGATAGCCTATTCGAGATTCAACCTCACGAGTGCTCCCTAGAGCCAGCGAGAGCCTTTCCCCTTATCCCCTTTTAGCCCTTTCCCCAGCCTTGGCGCCGCCTGGTTTCCCTTCTTCGCCACCCTCGCCTTTTTCGGCGCAAAATCTCGCTCGTAGCCAGGCACGTTCATGCTCGATATCGCCCACAAATAAAGGCTCGCCACGCTGCCGTAGGGGCTGTAGCGGCGGCGATATCGCTCGAACATCTCGCGCGTCACCTTGCGGTGGTGGTACACCATGCGCATCCCGCGATGAATTGCCAAATCGCCGTAGCTCAGAATATCGGGGCGGCCCAAGCAAAAGAGCAGCAGCATTTCGGCGGTCCAAACCCCAACGCCTTCGAGTGAGGAAAGGGCTGCGATGGCTTCGGCGTCGTCCATCTCGCGCACCGCATCCAAATCGAATTGCCCCGAAGCGACCTTTTCGGCGCAACTTTTTATGTACCGTGCCTTCGTAAACGTGATGCCGCACGACTGCAGCTCCTCTTCGGTAGCAGCGCACACCGCAGAGGGCGTCACCTCGCCCAAGCGTTCCCGCATGCGATTCCAGATGGTCGCCTGAGCTGCGGTCGAAATTTGCTGGCCGATAATCTGATGCACGATTGCCGAGAACAAATCGTCCTCGTCCATTTCCCGGCGCACAACGCCCACCGCATCGATCGCAGCGCCAAGCTTTTTGTCTTTCGCCTTGAGGTATTCAACGGCGTCGGTGTCATATTCGAAATAGCGCGTCAACGTGAACGCCTCCTTGTGACTTGCGGAATACGGAATCGAAAGCGCGAAGCCGCCATCGTGCTTCTATCTGGCGCCTTTCGAGTCTCCATCGGGCCACTTATCGAGTCTTTTATCGGAGCGCCCATTGAGGACCTTGTTGAGTCCTCTTATCGGAACGCACGGCGAAAACCGCAATTGAAGCTCCGGCGCCAATGCCGTCGAAAGCCTCGCTCTAAGCGATTCCGTGCGACCCAAGTGAACGGAGCCGGCAGTTTCCTATTGGTTGCCGAAATGAGGAGCGCCTCCGGCGGAACGCCCCAAACCCCCTTCAAGGCAAGGACGAACGACCATCAGGGGGCGCCCAATCGACGCCCCTGGACTTACCCGCATCTTAAGGCAACGCGTCAAGCGATTACCGCCGAGCCTTGCTGGCGGCTGCCTTGGACCACAAGGGAGCTACAGCTCGATGCGACCGAACTTCGCAAGCAGCTCGCTTGCCGCGGTGCACGACGGGCAGTTGCAATACTTCGCGCCGGCCTCCTTGCGCTTGAGCTGCTCGGCGAGCATTGCCGCAGCGGCCTCCTCGCCCATGAGCTGCTTTGCGGGGCCTTCGGCAAACGCAATCACGCCGTCGATAGTCGTGGGACGACCCTCGAGCACGTCAAGCAGCTTGTCGGTAGCGGCCGCAACGGCTTCATCGCTCGCATCCGCCGCAACGGCAGCCTTCCATGCAGCTGCTGCGTCTTTGGTGACCTGCGTGCTTGCATCGTTGGTCGCGAGCACTTCGGCACGCTCGGCCACGTAATCGAACAATTCTTTTTCCATGGGATAGCCCCTTTCTTCAGCCGTCATTACGCTTTGCATGATAGTACTTGCATGCTGGCCCCACGACGAGGGGCAGCCCATTCCGCCATGGAAATAGTCGCACCGCTCATACGCATTCCCATATAGTTCATGCGTATTCCCATATGCTTCCATACCACATGGGCCATGCGCATTCCCATATGTATACCGCATGAATCAAATCGCGCGTCCGCCTAGCAGCACGGGACGGGGATACACGCCCCATACCACATGAGCCGAATGAATGCCCATGCCAGAAAATGCCTCAATGGGGCCTCACTGCAGCGATTCGAACCCTATATGGCAGGAAACGCCAGAATGGGGCCCGTTTTCCCTTCGCGCTCAATTGCAACTACGACAAGCGGATTAAGAAAGCCCAGGTCAAAGATTTAAGCAGCCGGCCATGGAGGCTCAGAATCGAGCTTTTCTTCCTTATTTCTCATGCAATGAGGCCCCCTTCTGGCATTTTGCGCCAGGAGGTCCCGAAATCGCTGCACTGCATGCGGGCGCACCATGCTGCACGAGCTTCCGCGCAGCGCGCAAGTTGCGCCTAAAGGCAAAACGCCTCTTATTCCAGGTCTTGCACGAATGGCGAAAACGAATTCCTAAAGCCCGCGCAATAGCGCATGCGGCATCGTCAAGCAAATCCGCCGAAGAAACCTGACCATTGGTCACCGTGATTACCGAGAAGCCCATCGCTTGCAACGCGTTACGTCGCTCGGCATCGCTCGAAATGCCAGCCGCGGAAGTATGGAACGCATCGCTATCGTATTCGACATCGAGGCGGGCGCTCTGCCAAAACAGGTCAAGCACGAAGAACTTTCGAGGCGTGCACTTGCGACCCTCGCCAACCACATCAACCCGATAGTTCATCATCGGCAGCGGCAAGCCGTAACCACCCAACGTTTGTTTGGCGCAGAGCAGAGCGACAAGCTCCGACTCGGCGGGCGACGCCGATTTATCGACCGAAAAACCGAGCGCTTTTTTCGCTTTCGCATTTCCAGGATACGATACGGCCGAAGACGCAAACGACAAAAGAGACGCAACGCTTGAAACGGGTTTCGCAGAGACGAAATCAGAGCCATCGGGCTTCATTGAATACAACCCGCACAGTTCGCACGCAACAAGCGCAAGAGCTTCTACCGATAAGGAGCGAGCAAGCTGGAGAAACAGTGCCTCCGGCGACAGCACGAACGTCTTTTCGTCGATGCGCATCGCTTTTCCCGCGAAACATGCATCGCAAATATCGTGGCACACAACCCCAGGTCTGTTCCTTTTGCCATTTCGCGCCGAAATCGCAAGGTGAATCGGTTGCTGGAACGGCAAAAGCACTTCGCTCGTCCATGGCTCGTCGAGCAAAGACGCGATTTCACTCCGGTTCGTTTTTGCGGGCAGCGCAATGCGAGCCGCGCGAGGCTTCGGGCAAAACCCGCAGCGCACGGCCCTCCAGTACTGGAGCGCGCTTATATGTGCAAGGCAAATTGTCATACGGAAGACTCTAACGCGAAAACCTTGCCGAATTCTTGCCTGAAGGCCGCGACATTCGTGCCCTAAAACTGCAGAATCCGTGCTCGAACGCCACGATTTTCATGCTTGAAAGAAACGTTTTTCATGCCCAAATAGCACGAAAACCATTTCCAAGCACTGCGAAAATCATGCTTGATAGCCGCAGGATTCACGCAGAAACTCAAACCCGAGCGTTGTCGGCCCCCATGAAATCACGCGCAGATGCCGCCTCGCTCCCGCGAATCCGCGGCTCGGCAGCGCCGTACCGCCAGCCATCATCGTCGCGCTCCGGGCAGCGGCGTTACGGTGCGGGGCAACAACCCCTCATCACTAAGCGGCACCGTTGGCCAATGGATCGCATTGCCGGCTATTGGACGGCGTCGCTGCGATAGTGTGAGCCGCAGCTCTCTTTGCGCGCGAGCATGGCCGCAACGGTCGCGCTTGCGGTTTCGAGCTGTAAGCGAATTCTCATAGTGGCAGCAATCGACGCGGCATCGGAGCACAGCGAAGATGAAGGCGCGAGCCCCGACGCAGACATAAGCTCAGAAGCAGGCTCAGATTCAGACCAAAACGAGGCCACAGGCGCACAAGCCGCTTCCCCGACGCGTTCCTGAAGAGCGAAAATCGCACTCGCCGCCGCCTTCAATCCTTCGGCATCGCGGGAAATCATGCAATGCGTCGACATCGTTTCGCGCAATTCGCGAAGCGCCGCGCCGCTTGCAGGATATGCGCGTTCCTCGACTTCAAACGAAACCGACCCACAGCGCGATCGGAAACGAGAGCCTCCTGCGCAACGGCCGTTGCGGGAATCGCTTTTGGTCGCGATTCCTTCCGCATCGGAATCTCTGCAGCTTCCCACATCAAGCCCGCAACCCGAAGCCAGTGTGCCCACGCTTGCGAAACCGAGGGTTTCGCTGCGCGCATTCGCGCCCCCGCCCGCGCACTCGCCCACAAACCCCCTCGCGAATTTCGCCGCAGCAACGCCCGCGCGGCGGCCAAAAACCAACGCATTCGCACTCGCGAGGCCGCCGATCCTATCGGCACCGTGCATGCCACCCGTGCATTCGCCGGCCGCGAACAGGCCCGGCACGCCGCACGAGCCATGCTCGTCAATCGCGATGCCGCCGTTCGAAGCGTGCGCATACGGAGCGATGCGCGCAGGGGCGCTCGCCGAAACGCCACATTCCCGCTCGAGCCATTCGGAAAACGCGCGCACGAATTCCGGCGAGCCATCACCCACGTCGCACGCGATTTCCATGCCCTCATCGCCGCACGCCTCCATGGCGAAATCGAGCGGCGCACCGGCTCGCTCGCACGAAAACGGCCCGTGTTCGCTGCGAGCCTCAAGAACATCGCGCGCAATTGGCGCACCCGACGCGTCCCAGGCACGCGCGAACCGAAACGCCTTCTCGTTGAACACGATGTTGCGCCGCGGCGCCACGAGCCCCGGCATGATTTGCATGAATTCCAAATTCACCAAGCGAGCGCCGCAGCGCACGGCAATCGCCTGAATCGTCGCGGAATTGCCCGAAGCAGAAAGGCTGCGCTTGTAAAGCCCGGCCACGCCGCCTCCCGCAAGCACGATTGACCCACACGACACCGCGCGAAAGCGTTTGACCGAACGGTCGAAGAACAGCGCACCGCGCACGCAGCCATTATCCATGGTGATATCGAGCAGCTCGCACCCGTCGAAGCGAACAACTCCCCCTTCGCAAAGGGCCCGGCCGAAACCGCGCTCCATCGAATCGCGTTCAAGCCCGCACCACATGCGCAGCGAATGGTCGAAGCAGGGAATGTATTGCGGCTCATTGGGATTCGCTGGTCGCTTCAAAGAAACGCCCATCGCCTCAAGCGCGGCGATAGCCTCGGAGATACCTCGCACGAACGAGTCGACAAGCGCCGCATTGGCAACGCTGCGGCCGACGTGCAGAATCGTCTCGACCATATCGTCGATATCGGCCGCGTCGCGAGGCCCGATAAGCCCCAATCCCCACGTACCTGGATAGAAGCTCGAGCCGGAAAAGACGCCCGACGCGCTCGCGAGGCACACCGAGGCGCCAGCGCGCGCCGCCTCGATCGCCGCGCAGCATCCGGCAATGCCACCGCCAACGACGACCACGTCAAACGATGATTCCGATTCGATATGCACGATTCCCTCCTGAGCCGCACGCGCGATCCGCTTTTTGCTAAGGGGATAATAGCGTTTCCGACGAACGAGCTCGCCCGCGCGACGCATTCGGCGACACCTCAACAAATACATCGCTCGCGACGCTTAAAGCTCGCGAAAGCATACGAAACTCCCGACGAATGAAGCTCGGACGAAACAAGAACCGTGCAATGCTCGCGGAATTTCCGACAAATGCAAATCGGCTCGACGACGAACCGAGCATCAACGGAAAACGACACTTTAGCGCATTAGAGTGTTGACGTGTGCGATTTCGCCGCTATACTAAACGCATTCCGCGACCAATCGGGAACCGTGCGCGACGAAATGGACGCCCATGGCACACCGAACGAAGGTCGCGCACGTCGCCCGCTTCCCCGGGCCGAGTTTTGGAAGGAGCACGCGTGAGCAACGCCGCCGCACATACCTGCGCATCCGCCGCCGGCTTCTTCTGCCATGCCCACACGGGCCGCTACCCCGAGTACCTCTATTCCTATCGATACCTCTAGCGCACGAGGGCCGCTCGTCGCGTCGCACGCCAGCGTCGCGTACAGCCACAGCCGTCGTGTGCGCCTCCATGTCCGCGTAATTTCGCGCATTTGGGCATGGTCCGGTTTCTCAACAGGGGGCGAATAGGGCAAACGGGTGCCCCGTCGAGAAATCGGTTCGCGCCCAAACGCGCAAGACCGATTGGAAATTCCAATGATCGCAAAAATCGCCATGGTGCTCGCCTTCGCGGCAATCGCCATCATCATCGGCATCCTGTGTCAAAAACACGCCGGCAGCGTGACCGGCTTCATTCTGGGCGGCCGCAACGTAGGCCCCTGGCTTTCCGCGTTTGCATTCGGCACGTCGTACTTCTCGGCCGTCATCTTCGTCGGCTACGCCGGTCAATTCGGATGGAAATACGGCCTGTCGGCCACGTGGGTAGGCATCGGCAACGCCATTTTGGGCAGCCTGCTCGCCTGGTGGGTGCTCGGCCCCCGCACGCGCGAAATGACACAGCGCCTGGGTGCTGCCACCATGCCCGAATTCTTCGGCAAGCGCTACCACAGCCGCGCGCTGCGCATCGCCGCCGCCGCCATCATCTTCGTGTTCCTCATTCCCTACACTGCGAGCGTCTACAACGGCCTGTCGCGCCTGTTCGGCATGGCGTTCGGCCTGCCATACGAGGCATGCGTCATCGGCATGGCACTTATCACCTGCATTTACGTGGTGCTCGGCGGCTACATGGCCACCGTGGTGAACGACTTTCTGCAGGGCATCGTGATGCTGTTCGGCATCACCACCGTAATTTGCGCCGTGCTCGCCGGCAATGGCGGCTTCTCACAGGCGGTCATCGACCTGTCGCACGTGCAAGCCGAAACGAACCCCGATTTGCAAGGCGCGTTCGTGAGCATGTTCGGACCCGATTTGTTCAACCTGCTCGGCGTTGTGGTGCTCACGAGCCTCGGTACGTGGGGCCTTCCGCAAATGGTGCAGAAGTTCTACGCCATCAAAAGCGGCCCCGCCATTAAACAGGGCGCCATCATCTCAACGATTTTCGCTATGGTCGTCGCCGGTGGCAGCTATTTCCTCGGCGGCTTCGGACGCCTGTACTCGGGCCAGATCGAGATGTCGGCCGCAGACACGCCCATCTACGACTCCATCATCCCCACTATGCTTTCCACTTTGCCCGATTTGCTTGTCGGCCTCGTAATCGTGCTCGTGCTTTCGGCCTCGATGTCGACCTTGAGCTCGCTTGTGCTCACCTCGTCGAGCACGCTCACGCTCGACCTGTTGAAAGACAACGTGGTGAAGAACATGAATGAGAAGCGCCAGCTCACATGGATGCGCGGCCTGCTCGTGGCGTTCGTGGCGATTTCCGCGATCATCGCGCTCGTGCAGTACAACTCGTCGATCACGTTCATCGCGCAGCTCATGTCCATCAGCTGGGGCGCGCTGGCGGGCGCCTTCCTCGGCCCCTTCCTGTGGGGCTTGTACTCCAAGCGCATCTCGAAGGCGGCCGTATGGGCAAGCTTCTTCGTAGGCGTAGGCTTGACCAGCGGAAACATGATCGCAGGCTTCTTCGGCCACGCGCTTATCGCAAGCCCCATCAATTGCGGCGCGCTCGCAATGCTGCTCTCGCTCGCGATTGTGCCGCTCGTGAGCATGGCTACCAAGCCGGTCGATTTCGACATGGACATCGCGCTACCGAGCCGCAAGAGCGCGACCGACCGCGAAATTGAAGCCGAGGCGTGCGCGGAGGGCCTGGAGGAAATCGAGCCGCTTGCGTAAAAGGCGCACGGAAACTCCCATTCAACGAACGATGGATTCGAGATGCTTGCAACACGCACGAAACAGAGAGGCGTCGGCGAAGCCATACAATGGCTCGCAGAGTTTCCCGAACGCAAGGCATTCCATGAGCGAACCAACCACCTGCATACCAGCCGTCAACGCTTCACCCGCAAGCGCACCGCCTTCCGGCGCACGCACCATATGGAATCACTGTGCCGCGAACTGCGGCGGGCGGTGCGCCCTGCGATTCGATATCGAAGCAGACCGAGTCACACGCGTGGGTTCGTGCGCGGCCGAAACGTCTGACGGCACGCCCCTGCCCCAAGCCTGCGTACGCGGACGCCGCATGCTCGCCTGGGCCGAAAGCCCGCTGCGCCTGAAATGGCCGCTCAAACGCACGGGGCCGCGAGGATCGGGCCTCTACGAGCGCATCACGTGGGACGAGGCAATCGATATCGCATCGAGCAAGCTGCGCGATACCATCGACCGCTTCGGCAACGACGCCGTCTTCATCGCCTACGGCACAAACGCGAACTGCACCACCGCACGCCCCTTCAACAGGCTCATGAACTGTTTGGGCGGCTACCTATCGCGCTACAACGACTACTCGTGCGCGCAGGCGACGTGGGCCGCGAAATACTGCTTTGGAGTGAAGCCCGACGACGGCAGCTCCTTTGAGCAGGCGTTTTCGGCCGACCTCGTGATTGCCTTCGGCGCGAACCCCACTGTCGCCAACGACGGCGGCGCAAACATCGGCGCGCAATGGCGACGCCTGGCAAAGCAGGAAGGCACGCGCATCATCGTCATCGACCCGCGCAAGACCGAATCGATCATGGGCAACGTCGAATGGTTGCCCATCACGCCCGGCACCGATGCGGCGCTTGTGGCGGCAATTGCGTGGGAACTTATCCAGAAGAATGCCGTTGACCTGGACTTTCTGCATGCATACTGCGTCGGCTTCGACGAAGCGACCATGCCGGAAGCTTTCCGCGGCAAGCATATGTCGTATCACGACTACGTGACGGGCGAAGGCTATGACCGCATCGCGAAAACGCCCGAATGGGCCGAAGGCATTTGCGGCATCGCGGCGAGCGACATTCGTTCGCTTGCGCACAGCATCGCACACGCCCGACGCCTCCACGTGCTGTCGGGCTGGGGTCCGCAGCGGCGCAGCAACGGCGAATGGAGCGCCTGGGCGGCCATGGCCCTGCCATGCCTCGTCGGCCACGTCGGTCTCGAAGGTACGTCGAACGGCCTGTACCCTTGGCATCACCGCGTACTTTCGAGCTCGCTTCCCGCAGGCCGCAACCCCGTGGCGGCGAGCATCCCCGTATTCGAGACCATTCACGCCATTGAGCATGGCGAGGAAATGACCGCCGAAAACAGCGGCGTTCGCGGCGCGTCCCGCCTTGAGCACGGAATCAAATACCTCATCAACTACGCGGGCAACAGCCTCACCAACCAGCATTCAGACGTGCGCCATTCCCACGAAGTACTCGCCGACGAGAGCAAATGTGAGTTCATTTTGGGCATTGACACCGTGATGTGCGATTCGCTGAAATACGCCGACGTCATATTCCCCGACCTACTGCGCATCGAGCAGCAATCGCAAACCTCGGGCGGCGCCGATTGGGGTCATATTGTCACGGGCCAGCCTGTGCCCACGCACCGCGATGAGCAGAAAAGCGCCTACGAGATGGCGCGTCTCATGGCCGCGAGCCTCGGCGTCGAGCAAGAATTCACGCTGGGCCGCACCGAAGGCGACTGGATTCGCGCGCTCTACGACGAAACGCGCGAGCAACAACCCGAACTTGGCCTTCCCGAATTCGAAGAGGCGCAGCGCGCCGGCATCGTGAGCGTATGGCGCGGACCGCATGTCGCACTTAAGGCGTTCCGCGAATCGCCCGATGAGCATCCGCTTGCGACCGCATCGGGCAAAATCGAGCTTTTCAGCGAAGCAATACTGCGCGACACGGCCAGCTGGGAGCTGCGCGAAGGCGATACGCTCACGTGCCTTTCGACCCTCGCGCCCATTCCCGCCTTCATTCCCGAATGGACAGAAGCAGGCATTCCCAATGCCAAAATGCCGCTGCGGCTCACGGGATTTCACGACCGCGCACGCATCCATTCGAGCTGGGGGTTCGACGAGAAGCTGAGATCGATGTTTCCGCAGGTGGTATGGATGAATGCGAACGACGCGGCCAAATGCGGCATCGCTGACGGGAGCAGAGTGCTCGTGAGAAATCATCAGGGCGAGGTGTGCCTGCCGGCGAAGCTCACAAGCGATATCGTCGAGGGGACTGTAGCGATTTCGCAAGGCGCCTGGTACGACGCACAACACATTGGCGGGCGTGAGGTCGACTTCGGAGGCTGCATCAACACGCTTACCGTGTATCGCCCCTCGCCGCTCGCCAAAGGCAACCCGCAGCACACCAACATCTGTCGAGTAACGAAGCTCGAAGCGAAGTAACCGCGCAGCCAGAAACGCCTCGAGGAATCGACGTCGTTGACAACAAAGGCCACGCTAGAAACGCTGAAATCCAGCGGCCTGAAGCGACAGCGTCAAAAGCAAAGTTTAAGATTGTGGAGCGGCTGTCCCGAAAGTGAAGCGTGCAGGGAAACGCCGCTTCTCGAACTCGCGCACGATAACGCGCGACAAGGCCCCCTCCGTCGAGAAGAACCGCATGAATTGGCCAACGCCCGCCCCCGGACGGGAGCTGTTTAAAGAAACAACTCGGCTTCCTTGCGAACGTTGCGTTCCTTCGCAATGGCGGCCGATGCGATTTTCACCATAAGGCCATTGACCTTGCGCGCATGGGCGGGACAATCGCGCATGCAACGCATGCATCTTATGCAGGTCTGCGAATCGGCCGTAAAATCGTAGGTGGAAATCGCTCGCACAGGACACGCCGTCGCACATTTCCCGCATTTCACACAGGCCTTCGTCACCTTGGGCACAAGCCTCGCGCCACCTACTTTTTTATAAGGGCGATGCCCTGAAAGCTCGACCTGCAACGGCTCGCGTTTGCCCACGACCTTCAAGCTGAATTCCCTGAGGCGTGCGGCATCGGAGGCATCGGGCCTGCCGCACGCAAATTGTTTCATAATCGAATGCTGCGCCACCGCAGAAACCGCGGCGACCACTTTAAAGCCTGCCGCCTTGGCAGCGTCGACCATCTCGATGAGCGTGTCTTCGTAGGCGCGGTTGCCGTAAACGCACGCAAGCGTGCATGCGGCACCGTTGCCGGAAATCTCCGCCAAACGCTCGATAGCGACCTGGGGCGCGCGACCGCCGAAAGATGGCATGGCGATGATTGCTTCATCATTAGAGGTGATTTCGCATGACGAAAAATCCGCGCCTGCGTCGCACAAATCGATATGGCTCGGATCGACGTTAAAATTCGACGCCAACAAGTCAGCGACGGCCTTCGTGCCGCCCGTCGGGCTGAAAACAATGAGCTTCAAGCTCATGCGCATCCTCCAATCTTGTTGCGAGCGCGACGTCGTGCCCGGCGATTCTTCTAGCGAATCGCCATTTCTTCGTTGCGTCGTGCACAAATCCATTCGGCGAATTCGGCAATGCCATCGCCCGTTCGTGCACTCGTTACGAACACTTTCAGATGTGGGTTCAAGATGCGAGCCTGTTCGTAAAGACGATCCATATCGAAGTCGGGATTAAGCGACAAATAATCGCTCTTGGTAACGACGAGAGCCTCCACCGCAGCAAACATCGGCGGGTATTTCATGACCTTGTCCCAGCCCTCGGGAACAGACAAAAGCATGATGCGGCAATGCGCTCCCGTGTCGAAATCGGCAGGACACACCAGATTACCGATGTTTTCGAGAAACATCCAGTCGAAAACAGCGTCACCGAACGCCGAACGCGCCGATCTCACCATGCCCATTTCAACGTGGCATACACCGCGCGTATTGAGTTCCACCGAGTCGACGCCCGCCTCTTTGATTTTCATGGCGTCTACGTCGCTTTCAAGGTCGGCTTCTATCACACCCACCTTGCCTGCGTTGCGCGACCTGAGCTCCTCAATCAAAGCGAGCAGCAGCGTGGTTTTGCCCGCGCCCGGCGATGCCATAACGTCAATGAAGAACTCGCCTTTTGCACGTTCCTCGGCACGAAAGGCATCGGCCGCGGCATCGTTGGCAGCCATGACGTCGCGCTTTACTTCAAGCGTGCGATGTTTATCCACGGCAATCTTCCTCTCTTTTGAATGTGCGTCCCACCGCCCTCAATGCCGCGCGGCGAGACGACCTTGGAAACGCGGCGAATGGCTTACTTTCCCAGAGCCTGCGCTTCTTCTTTTGTAACTACGTCAATCGAAGCCACGAACAGCTCGAAACCCGTTCGAACTTCATAATTGTCACTTCCGCATTGAGGGCATGCAGCACGCTGCGTTCCACATGAACGCAAATCAATGGGGAAAACCTCGTTGCACGAGCCACATTGCGCCGCAACGGGAACGCGCCGGAAAACGAGACGCGCGTCTTGCGCTATGGTGCCTCGAACGAGAAAGCCAAAGAATCCCGTAAACAGCTCTTCCACGATATCGCGCGCCTCACCGACTACCAGCTCGACCTCATCGACGGAAATCGCATCGGCACGTTTCGCCTCTTCAAGCACGATGTCGACAATTTCAGTGCATAGTGCGCTTTCATGCATGGTACAAAGCCTTCCCACAAACACGCGCCCGCACCGAATTCGATGCGGGCGGTCGCAAAGCCGCAATCGGGCAAATCGCTATTCGGCAGCCGCAGGCGCCTTCGCGCCCGACTGTCCCGTGAAGTCGTACAAATACCCCTTGCTGGCACGCACGCGAGCCTTTTCGACGTAATCGTCGACCAGGGTCTCGGGAATCTCGTGCAACTCAGTCTCGTTTTTACGCAGCAGTCCGCGAGCGCCCTTCGGGCACACCGTGGCGCATTGGCCGCAGCGAACGCACGCGTTGTCCACGATGGGGTAGCCGTCAGGGTCGAGGGTGATTGCCTTCATGGGGCAACGCTCGACGCATGTTCCGCATTTGATGCAATCGTCTTTACGATGCACCAAGTTGAAGTTGCTGTACGCCTCAAGCGCCGGGCCGCCGTTTAGTGTACGTACGGCGCCTACATTCAAGCAACAGTCGCAATGACACAGGCAGATATTCTCGGCAGCCTTGGTGTATACCGATTCGACGATCATGCCCTTCGAAATACCGTCCTCGACAATCGAAATAGCCTCTTCCGCGGAAATCTGGCGGCCAGCGCCAATTTCGATCATGTACTCGGCATGTTTTCCCGTGCAAATGCAGGTTTCCACGGGATGCTCGTCAAGTGTCAAGCCCTTATCGAGAACCTCCCTCGCGTTGGCAGCCTTGCCTGCCTGAATGAGCTGCCTGCAGCGGCAAACGCATGGCGAGACCGAGAAGGTGTCGTTGCGCGAGAATATCGCACGCCAATCTTCCCATTCGGTATAGTTGCCATCAACCACCACATCGAGGTCGACCGGGTAGCTTCGATACATGCTCGTGCCAGAGTCGACGAATTGCGGTCCGACGTCGATGTCTTCGGAGCCGGTGGCGTCTTTAAGCTTCAGGAAGTCTGCATCGATGTTGAAGATGTTCGCCTCGTAGTAGCCATACTCGCTGCCCACGACGAAAAATCGGGTTTCGCCATCGTCGTCGTGCTCGCGGTGGAGCATACCCTTATCGGCAATCTGATTGCACAGCTTGGTGCAATCCCCAACGCTCTTTCCGCATATTTCGGCGAATTCCGCCGCGGTAAAACGTTGATACATCGGCATTTCGTTAATGGCCTGCGCCTCTTCTTCGGTATAGAGGCGCTTCCAAAGATCGAACTGATGGTCTTTGCTGATGAGCGAACCGACGCCAATACCGCATCGGTTAACCGTGTTGCGCACCATTTGGAACTCGGGGGCAACGGCGGTACCGTCGGAATTGACGAAGTCCTCCGTTACCACAGCGCGATTCTCAAGAAGATCTTCGACCTCCTCGTCAGTGAGCTTCTTCGGCGCGGAAAACGGTACGAGAGGCACAACCGCCGGATTCTTTTCGGCCAGTTTCCAGCCCGACAAATCGGTAGCTTCTGCCTGCGCATCGGCGGTTTTCGATGCTTCTTTCTTCCCCGAGCCGCTCGGTGCGCAGCTCGTAATCATCGCGGCGGCGCCCAAAGCCGCAGCGGAACCGATGAATGCGCGGCGATTCACGATTTTCATATTCCCGACTCCCCCTTTTTTCTGTTCGCATGAAAACCACGAACGGGCGCGGCGCATTCCACTATGCGAATGCGATAAATCAGCCACTCTGCCCGTTTCACGCGTTCATGCGACTGCTGAATCTATGCACTTATTTTCGCAGGCGAGAAGCGTTATTTCGTTGCTTAGTCCTGCATGCGAACTCGCAATTTGGACAAGGGGAGTTGCAGCGTTCGAAAGGTCATTTGCAGAAATTGCAACAGAAAAAGAGTACATCGCGATGGAACGGCGCACCCGACCTTACTTTGTGGGGGTTGTGGCTTTTTGGGCCGAGAGGCTTTGGCACACTTCAAGGTATTCGGCAATCAAGGGATTCGAATTGCCCCTACTGAATGCCAAATACACCGGGGACAGCGACGCATCGCCCACCATTGCGGCCTTTACCAAGTTCTTATTGATGCGGGCAGGCTCGTCGTCGTCGGCGAAATCGAAGAGCACCTCATCGGGCCCGAGCGAGAAATAAAGAGCGAACCTATTCTCCATATCTCTCAGGCGCGTTTTGACTTCCACTCCGTTCTGCCGAAACGCGTCGAGCATCGAATCGGTTGCAGCCCTCGACTGGCTGTTCGTCGAAACGGGCACCACACAACTCGCCAAATCGGTGAACGTCGCACTTTCGAGATTCGCCGCAGGGTTGTCTTTGCGAACCCATGCGCATATGGGGAATTCTCCGATCGGAACCCTGTCGAGTCTGCCACCTTCGTCATTGAACGACCTGAACAGCACGCCTATGTCAGCTTTACCCTCAATAAGAGCTTCTTCTGTTTCCATGTAGCGATCATCGCCGCAAACGCCAAGCGTGAAATCGGGGTATTTTTCGTGCAGCGCCGCCGCCGCTTCATACACTACCGCAATTTGCGCGGAATTCGACGGAAGCGCGTAAAGCCTCAAATTGTGCGACGCCTTCGCGACAAGCGCACGCCCTTCTTCTACAACGGCGTCGAGCTCATCGAGGATACGCGCGATTCTATTGAATGCCATGCTCCCCGCCGCGGTAAGCGATACAGGGTTGCGATTGAAAAGCTGGAATCCCATTTCCGTTTCGAGCGCCGAAATATGACGGCTCAAGCTCGACACCGACATATGCAGCTCTCGCGCCGCGGCGGCGTAATCGAGCCGCAGTGCGAGCACGACGAATTCCCTGAGCGTACCTATTTGCATATCTGCCCCTCCCCCATGTTTCATACGGCATTAATAGCACAAACGATGCAGCGCGTCGATGCACTGCGCCTTCGTGCTCGGGCGGGACATATTGCATGAACAGGCACGTCACCCGTCGTTCGACTGCCGGCGAAGCCCACAGGCGATATTGCTGAAGGGACCCATGCGAACCGTCGCCTAAGCGCACAGAAGGGCTTCGACGATTTTTCGTTCAACATCCAAGCCGAAGCCGTCGACGGAAAGCTCGCGGCGCCCCGTGGCGCCAACGTATCGAGCAGCATCCCCATGAACGCCGCATCACATCCCGACGACACCTCGCACGTTTTCACCCCGAGCTCAGAAAAATATGCGCACGTGGGATGCTCCGAAACCACGATTGGTGAAAACCCAAGATCAATGAGCGCTTTCGCCACCACATACGTGCCTGTAGGGCCATCGGTCTCGGGCGAACCGCCCACATCGAAACCCGTGAGCAACGCTGCCGTGCCACGCGGCCACGACACGATTTCGCGTGCCGCCTCGGCACAATAGTCGCACAGAAGCTCCGGCGCAAGACGCGTCATGCCGCGCGCCGAATGTCTCAAAATGATGTCTTCAATCGTTTGCGTAAGCCTACCTACAAAGAACCTGAGAGAAATAGCCACGAGCCGCACGGGGTCCGAAGAAATCAGCCTTGGCGTTGTCACGCGCATCGGCCGTTGCTCAAACGCGCACCAAGCGCGTCACCGCACGCATTCGAAGGAATGCGCATAGCCACGAGATCAAAGTCAAGCCAGCGACGTCGCATCGCAGGCATCCACGCACCCGCGCGGGCCAATGCCTTCCTAAATCGCCGTGGCTTCGGTAAATTCGCGGTTCACTTCAGCGCGCAGCGCTTCGGCCACTTCGGGCGAACCGCCGCCGAAAGACTTGCTTTCGAATTCTTCCGCGAACAGGCACAAATTCGACGAATTCGTCACGATCGTCCCTTGCGCGCCATGCGGCGTATCGAGATCGAAGGGCTCCTCGTGCACGCCGATACCAAGACGCTTGGCGGCCGCAATCAGATGCTTGCGCGCGCTGCCGTAGAGGCGATCAAGGTGATCATCGAGCGCGAAAACCGATAATTGCGCGCGGGGCTCGCATCGAAAACGCCGTCGCCAAGCCAACACACGCGATCGTTCATAGGAATAGTCGTTTCCACGATGGGGCCGAATGCGCCATTGCGGCGGCCAAGGCCTTCCATAATCAGGCGCTTCTTTTCAAGCAAATGCCGTAATTTGGGAACAAGAAAGGAAGGGCATGCGCACCCCTCCCAGAGAGGGGACGGCCGCCCGAAGGCAGCCGCCTAGGTTGTGAGGGAATACCGCCGGCGAATTACTTTTCGTCGTATTGCGGAATCTCGGTATCGTCAACCTCGTCGAGGTTGCCGTCGTAGACGTAGTGCTTGGTTTCACGGGCAATGATGGCGGAAAGGCCGAGCACCGCGATGCAGTTCGGGATTGCCATGAGGGCATTCATCACGTCGGCGAAGTTCCACACCACCGAGCTCAGATTCGAAACCGCAGCGCTGCCGGTTGCGTCGCCGACCATCATGCAGCCCCAGAAGACGAACAGCAGAAACACGATGTAATACGGGAGCACGGCCTTCTTGCCAAGCAGGTAGCTGATGGCGCGGTTGCCGTACTGGCTCCAACCGAGAATGGTGGAGTAGGTGAAGGTAATCAGACCAACGAGCAGCACCAACGGGCCGAACACGGGAATCTTCTCGAAGGCCGCGGTGGCAAGGCCGGCACCCGAGGAAATAGTGCCGTTCGCGATGGCGGTGGAAAGTTCGGGGTTGGCGAGCAGCGTGGTCATGAGCATGAGACCCGTGAGCAAGCAGACAACGACGGTGTCCCAGAACGTACCGGTCATGGAAACGAGCGCCTGACGAGCGGGGTTCTTCGTGGTGGCGGAAGACGCAACCAACGGAGCCGAGCCCATGCCCGATTCGTTGGAGAAAATACCGCGCTTGAAGCCGAACTGCAAAGCCAGGGTGACCGTGGAACCAACCGCGCCGCCGGCGGCGCCGGCCGGGGTGAAGGCGCCCACGATAATCTGACGAATCGCCTCACCAAGGAACTGGCCGTTTATGCCAATGATGATGATGCAGCACGCCACGTAGAAAATGGCCATGACAGGAACGAGTTTCTCGCACACACGGGAAATAGACTTGATGCCGCCCAGAATGACGATAGCCACAAGCGCCACGACCACGATGCCAACGAGCCACTGCGGAATGGCCGCGCCGTCGATGAGTGACGTGTTGTACAGCGCGTCGGCAAGCGAGTTCGACTGGGTCGAAGCGCCAATGCCGAATGCGGCCAGCGACGCGAACAGCGCGAACAGCACAGCCAGCACGCGACCGAGCTTCTTGTTCTTGAAGCCGCGCTCGAGCGCGTACATCGCGCCGCCGAGCATCTTACCCGAGTGGTCCTTCACGCGATATTTCACGCCGATGAACACCTCGGAATACTTGGTGGCGATGCCCAAAATGCCGGTGATCCACATCCAGAAAATGGCGCCCGGGCCGCCGAACAGAAGACCCGTGCCCACGCCGACGATGTTGCCCGTGCCGATGGTGGCAGCGAGCGCCGTGGTGAGCGCGCCGAACTGGGTGATGTCGCCATCGGCGTCGGACGGGTCATCTTTGGTGACCGACAGCTTAATGCCAGTGCCAAGCTTGCGCTGGATGAAGCCGGTGCGAATCGTCATGAAGATGTGCGTGCCCAGCAGAAGCAAAATCATGATGGGACCCCACACAAAGCCGTCGACGGCGTCGATGACGTCAAGCGGGCTTGTGGCGGCGGCCAAACCTTCGCCCAAACTCGTAAATGGCGTTATGAAAAACGATGTGAGGAAGTCTTCCATAGCATTGCCTTTCCCTCGGGAAAGCGCGTGCATTAGAGAGCCGTGAAAGAAATCTCTCCAATGCGCACGCTTTCTTTTTCTTTCGACAAGAAGAAATGCTACAGAAGCTTTTTTTCAGATACGTTTCACGTCGCGTAAAAACGCCTATCAAAAAGCCAAAGGACGATACATACCCGCGAACGGATGCAGTGCCAACGAAACGAACTGCTTCCCATTTCCTCGCAATCGAAGAAACGGGAAGCAACCCAGTATAAGCCCATCCACGTTTCGGAAGGTTCGACGCCACAGGCAAGCGCTAGCGCGCCGTTCAAAATCCACCAGCGGAAGCGTTCCGCTTGATGAATTTCCTACGCGAACAGCCACAACAAGTCGTTTTCGCTGGGGTCGGCCCACTCAGACTCGTCGATGCGCCACGTGCCGCCGACTTTCTCCAAGTCGACCGTCAAAAACAGCTCATAGCCCATTTCGGCATTCTCGCATGCGTTCGAAAGAGCCTCTTGCGCGTCGACTCCATCCGCGATGGCATAGCACACTTCCCTCGCGACATCGTAACTGCGATAGGAATTCGCGTAGTAGTACACCGTCGCCTCGTCGGCTTCGTCGTCGACATACACCCAGTCGACCTCATACACGAGCGAGCGCATAGCCCAATCGGCGTACGCGTCGGCATCGAGGCCGAGGGAAGCAGTCGATTCACCTGTATAGCTTAAAACGCAATCGGCGAAATCGTTGGCGATAGCTGCATGAAGAACCTCGTCATCGCCCGACGCCACACTGCCGAGCCGGGTGGTCGCCACGTCGAATATCGCCTTCTCATCATCGGTTTCCGGAGCGTACACCTCGTGGTCGGAGCCGATGACTTCGGTATCGTCAACATCGCCATATGTAGGGGCCTGTTCGTCGAGAAAAGAATCGAACGCGACAATGGCACCCAAAATAACCGTGAAGGCGACGAACGCCGCCACGATAACGCCTACGACAACCGCGAGCGACTTGCCCTTGGGCCTCGAAGCGGTTTTGCTCTGGGCCGCCCTCTTGCCCACGCCTTCGAAATTCGGGGGCGGTGGCGGAGTCGGTACAGAAGATGGGGCCGCATTGCCGGCGGGCGTGCTAAAAGGCGAATCTTGGAAAGAGGAATGATTGGGCCACACGGACTGATCGGAACGAGAAGAATCGCTAGGCTGAACGGGCTGGGTGGGATGGACGAAGCGATTCGTTTGTTCAGAAGCCGCCTTCGACTCCACGACCGGCGCAGGAGCGCCGTCTTCTGCCGGCTCGCCGAACGGATCTTGCGCGCGATTCTTGTACGCCTTCGTCGATGAGGAAATATCCCACGGCATTGTGGGGTCGCCCGCGTTGAACGGGCTCTCGTTCGCACGCTTATCGTTTTTCTTATCGCCCCAGGCCATGCGCGCCTTCCCTTCCGTCGCGTTGTACGGCATTCCGAACGCTTGCGCAATCGGAACAGCTACAAAAAGTATACGACACCAAAGAGCGATCCCGCGGCGCATGGCCCACGAAAAGCGACGAGTGCCCGCTAAAAGCAACCTTCGCATGCGCCAGCCAAAAGGCTTTCTGCGGAACTTGTTGACATATCAACAAGTTTATGGTCAACTTCCACATGTTGATTTGTCAACATCAATCATCTGGAAAGACGCCATGGAAGACCGATTCGAGACGTTCACCATTCTCATAAGCCGAATCAATCGCAGCATTCGCAAAATCAAAAACCAGGAAATGGCCGATTGGGGGCTGAAAAGCATCCATGTGTCATGTCTGTACTACTTGCGTTCGCAAGGAAGCCTTACCGCGGCCGAGCTGTGCGAGCGCTGCGAAGAAGACAAGGCAGCTGTGTCGCGCGCGATCGACTATCTGAAGTCGGAAGGCTTCATCGAAGCCTCGACCAATGGCGCCAAGCCCTACAAGTGCCCGCTCGTGCTCACCAAGAAAGGTGAGCAGGCCGGCGACGCGATTGCCCAGAAAATCGCGACGGTGCTTCGGGAAATCGACGACAGCCTCACCGATGAGCAGCGCGCGGCGTTCTACCAAAGCCTCACCGCCGTGAGCGACCGCTTGGGCGCCATCGCGCGCACCGCTCAGCCAACCACCGCCCCCAAGAAAGTGTAATTGCCATGTTCTTCCTCAAAAAAGCCTACTGCCGCGTCTTTCAAATCGGCTTTCGCGCCGTGCTCCCGGTACTCCCCTACCGCGAGCCCGAAATCATTCGTTCATGCGCCGATTTAAGCCCCGTTCTTGAGAAGGAGCACGCACGCACCGTACTCGTCGTGACCGACCGCGGCATCGTGGAAAACGGCCTTACCGCACCGCTCGAAGATGCGCTGCACGACGCGCGCGTGAACTACGCCGTGTACGACAAAACCCAGCCCAACCCCACCGTTGACCAGGTCGAAGAAGCTCTTGAGCTCTATCACCAACGCCAATGCACCGCGATTATTGCGATTGGCGGCGGATCGTCGATGGACTGCGCCAAAGCCGTAGGCGCGCGCGTCGCATACCCGAACAAGCCGCTCTCGCGCATGAAGGGCGTTCTGCGCGTGCTCAAGGCGACGCCCCCGATTATCGCCATTCCCACCACCGCGGGCACGGGCAGCGAAGTCACCTTGGCCGCCGTGATTACCGACGGCCACGAGCACCACAAATACGCGATCATGAGCTTCCCGCTTATTCCCCACTACGCCGTGCTCGACGCGCACCTCACCTACACGCTGCCGCCGCACCTTACCTCCACCACGGGCATGGACGCGCTCACGCATGCCGTGGAAGCCTATATCGGCAGATCAACCACCAAGCAGACGCGCGAACTCGCCCTCGACGCGACCAAGCTGATATTCGGAAACATCCAGCGCGCCTATGAGCATGGCGACGACCACGAAGCGCGCGAGAATATGCTGCACGCCGCATACAAAGCGGGCATCGCGTTTTCCATGTCGTACGTAGGCTACGTGCATGCCATCGCCCACTCGCTCGGCGGCCAATACGGCGTGCCCCACGGCCTGGCCAACGCCGTGATTCTGCCCTACGTGCTCGAAGCGTACGGCGAGGCGGCGCACAAAAAGCTTCACCAGCTCGGCGTGGCTGCGGGCGTATGCGACGTGGCCGATTCCGACGCTGAAGGCGCAGCGAAGTTCATCGCGGCGATCAAGGAGCTCAACGCGAGCATGAACATTCCTGAGAAAATCAGCGGCATCAAGCGCGACGACATCGCACACCTGGCCCATACGGCTGAGCGTGAAGCGAACCCGCTCTATCCCGTGCCCATGCTCATGACCGAGCACGAACTGGCCGCCCTCTATGAAGAAATCGCAGATTGGAACGAATAATGACCGGCGAAGAAATCCAAGCACTCCTCAACGCGCAGCGCGCCTTCTTCAACAGCGGAGCCACGCTTTCCGTTGATTTCCGCATCAAGAGCCTGCGCACGCTCTACGACGCCGTGAAGGCACACGAGGGCGACATCCACGCGGCGCTCACGGCCGATTTGGGCAAGAGCGCCTACGAGGGGTTCATGTGCGAAAGCGGCCTGGCGCTCACTGAAATTTCCTACATGATCAAGCACACGCGCAAACTGGCGCGCCGCACAACCGTGCGCACGCCGCTCACCCAGTTCGCCTCGCACAGCTTCACGCAGGCGATGCCCTACGGCAACACGCTCGTCATGAGTCCGTGGAACTACCCGTTCCTGCTGACCATCGACCCGCTCGCCGACGCCATCGCCGCAGGCAATACCGTTATTTTAAAGCCGAGTGCCTATTCGCCGGTGACCAGCGCGATTATCGAGCGCATTGTCGCGGAATGCTTCGCGCCCGAGCACGTGGCGGTTGTCACGGGCGGTCGCGCGGAAAACACCGCGCTGCTCGAGCAGAAATTCGACTTCATCTTCTTCACGGGAAGCCAGAACGTGGGCAAGGAAGTGCTGCGCCACGCCGCCGAATTCCTCACGCCTGCCGTGCTTGAGCTGGGCGGAAAGAGCCCGTGTATCGTGGACGCAAGCGCAAACATCGAGCTTGCCGCCAAGCGCATCGCGTTTGGCAAGTTTTTGAACTGCGGCCAGACATGCGTGGCGCCCGATTACGTGCTCGTCGAGCGCAGCGTGCACGATAAGCTCGTTGCGGAGTTGGTAAAGCAGGTTGAACGCCAATTCGGCGCAACACCGCTCGAGAACGCCGACTACGGCAAGATCGTGAACCAGAAGCATTTCGAGCGCCTGTGCGGGCTTATTGACGAGAACAAAGTGGTGCACGGCGGCGCACGCGACGCCCAAAGCTGCCGCATCGCGCCCACGATTATGGATGGCGTTGTGGCGAGCGACGCGGTTATGGGAGAAGAAATTTTCGGGCCGATTCTGCCCGTTCTTACGTTCGAGGCGTTTGACCAGGTGGCGCAAGGCCTCAAAGGCAAAGCGAAGCCGCTTGCCGCGTATTTGTTCTCGAGCGATAAGAGGCACATCGACCGCTTCACACACGAGCTGCAATTCGGCGGCGGCTGCATCAACGACGTCGTCATCCACCTGGCAACGAGCGAAATGGCGTTCGGCGGCGTGGGCGAAAGCGGCATGGGCGGCTACCACGGCAAGCACGGGTTCGAGGCGTTTTCGCACGTCAAATCGATTGTCGACAAGAAAACGTGGCTCGATTTGCCCATGCGCTACCAGCCTTATTCGAACGCGCTCTACGAAAAGCTGCTGCACGTGTTCCTGCGATAGCGTCGCACGCTGCGCAGACGGCGCGCAAGCCATACGCCATGCGCCTGAGGCAGCAACGAAGCCGCCTCAAACCAAAAGATCGGGCTGGACAGTGACGCACGATAGGTAGAACGGCAAAAGAAGGCTGGCGCCTCCGCGCATGAGCGGCTTCGAAAGGGGAATGGAGGCGAAGTCGCCCCGGCGCACCCACCGACACGCTCCGCCCAAACGCTGCGGGCCTCACGCATCTTCCGCGCGAGGCCCGCTTATGCTTTCTGGGATTTTCTTTACCTATGCCGCGTTCTTGCGCGGCGGCTGGCTATTCGTCGCCTTCGACTTCCTCTTCCTCAACGTCGATGAATTCCAAATCGGCGTGCAGGTTGAGCCAATCGAGCGCGTCTTCGATAACGGCGTCCTTGTCGTATTCGTTGAAAATCTCGTGATAGAGACCGGCGTAAATGCGCAGGCTCTTGTCCCACGAGGCAATTTGCTCGTAGAGCTCAAGGCTGTCTTTCGGGGCCACCAGGCCATCGTCACCGCCGTGCAGAATGAGCACGGGGTCAACGAAGCGGCTCGCGTTCTCACGCATCCACGCATGGCCCTTGTGCAGTGCGCGGAACAGGCCAAACGACATTTCTTTAATGACATAGGGGTCGGCCATGTACGCCTCGCCCACCGACGGGTCGGAGCACACGCCGTCACCCAGCTCATTAGGCATGTAGGCCAAATCGGGGGCGTCGGCCCCAACCGCGCCTGTGCCCAGGCCCTTATTGTCGCGGGTCCATGCGCCCGAGAGCACGTAGCCGTCGACCTTGCCCGGATGCAAGTGCCCATACAGCGCCGCGCCGTAGCCGCCCATGGAATGGCCCACGATGAACAGCGGGGACTCGGGGTTTTCGGCAATCGCGCGGTCGACCACAACGTCGATATCTTTCGCGATTTCATCGAAGGCGGAATAAAAGACCTTGGTGCCCTTCGAACGGCCATGACCGCGATGGTCGAAGCGATACACCGAATAGCCCTGCGCGTTCAGACGCATAGTGAGATAGTCGTAGCGGCCTTGATGCTCGCACAAGCCATGCACGATTACCACCACGCCACGCGGATCGGCCACCGAATCGGTTTTGCCGTAGAGCTCCGTGCCGTCAAACGACTCGAACATGTATTCCTGCACCATGGGATTCCTTTCTCCCGTCGAATACCCGAGACCTGTTAAATGCTCGTAGCGTTTAACAGGTTTCGCGAAAACGCGCAACGCGCATATCCGAATTATACGGCGCGCCGCGACGCGACCCGGCGGAAAACGGCAGGTGAAATAAGTTCTTTTGCATTCATTCGAGGTGTCAAAAGCCTGGTTTGCCGCAGCTGGCGCAGCATAGACGCCAAGGGAAGCTCGCCCCTTCGCCGCAATGCGCCAAAAACCTGTTAAACGCTACGAGCATTTAACAGGTTACGACTCGTAGATGATGGAGCCCAAACGTGACACGTCAAAACCCAGGGCCTCGAGCTCGCGACGCACGCGAGGGTCGTCGCCCAGGCGCTTGGCTGCGCGCACGAGCGAACGCGTGCGCTCACTTTTCTTCACCACGATATCGATCCACTCGTTTTGCATGGGAAGGAAATCGACGCCTAAGGTCGCCTGCGCAAGGTTCGAAGTGCCCACGCCCGCTTCGGCCGCGCCCTTTGCCACGAACGCCGCCACCGCATCGGGAGAGGCGACTTCGCGATCGTAGCCGCGCACCGATTCGGGACGCGCCTCGAGCTCGCACAGCACTTCGTCGAGCAGCACACGCATGGCCGAGCCGCGAGCGACGTTCACAAGCGACGCATCGCGCGTGAGCAGGCTTCCCCACGAATGCAGGTGCTTGGGATTGCCAGCCTGCACGATAAGGCCCACGCTTCGACGGGCAACGCGCACCACCGACACCGGAACGCCCGGCACGAGGCGCTGCACATACGGAATGTTGTATGTGCCCGATTTGCGGTCGAACAGGTGCACAACGGCGGCATCGGCGCGGCCCAGATACAAATCGACAAGCGCGAGATAGCTTCCCAAATAGGCCCTCGAACAGGGAAAGCCCTTGCCAGAAATCGCATGGGCGATAATGTCGCCCGAAATGTCGCCACCCGAAATAACGAAGGGATCGGCGGCGGGAGCTATCTCGGGAATAGCCGCCGCATAAGGAGAGGAAGGGGTCGCGGCAAATGCGGGCGCAACGGGAATGGGGCCCGTCGAGGCTGGCGAGCCGCCCGTTTTCGACGCCTCGATGTAGCGCTCGACATCGGCGCGCGTGAAACGCAGCTTGCGACCCACGCGATACGACGCAAGCTCGCCCGATTTCGCAAGCGAGTACACGGTGTTGCGGCCCACGCCGAGCAACGCCGATACGTCTTCGACCTGCAATGCCTCGTCTTCGCGCACGAAAGCCCCTTTCCTGTCAAAACTGTTCTTGATTATAGATTATTCGGAACAAGAAATAATAAGGAAAAAGAAAAGGCGGCCCGAAGACCGCCTTTCACGCGATATGAAATGGATGGTGGCGCGCCAATCGCGTCTTATGCCGCCCATATGCTTTGCAGCGCAGATTGCCCAAGGTGCGCTTGGCCTATTCCACGCCCACCATAACGTCGGTCGACTTGATGATGGCGACAGCCTTTTCCCCCTCGGCCAGGCCGAGCGACTCGATTGCCTCGTTGGTGATGGAGCCGGTGACCTTGTTGCCGTCGGCGAGCTCGAGCGCGACATGGCCGTTCACAGCGCCTTCCTTAATGGAAATAATGGTGCCCACGAGCTGGTTGCGCGCGGAAATGTTCTTGATGGGCTCGCTGCCTGCGGCGAACATAACGTTGGAAGCCTTGATGATGGCGAATGCCTTTTTGCCCTCGGCGAGCTCGAGGCCCTTGATGGATTCCATGGTGATGTCGGCCTTGATGGCATAACCCTCGAAGTCGATGGTCACAACGCCGTTCACGGAGCCTTCGACAACGCTGGAAATGGTACCTTCGAACTGGTTGCGTGCAGAAATCTTCATGCGGGCGCTCCTCTCTTGCTTGATGTATGTGTTTAGAAGCCGAAGCATTGCGAATGCCTTGATGCCCGAGCTCACGTTTCTTGACGCTTCGATAATCGCACATCACTGGCACCAAGGAAACGTCGCGCCGAAATCGTCATGCCGCTCGACCCCGTTCGCCCCACTTCATATCAAATGGCACCTAGCTACGCGCCGCGAATCCATTTGCCCTCGGCGTCCACATAGTCGCCGTCGATCCACTTCAAAGATTGCATGACGCCCGATTCATCGAAGTAGTAGCACGAGCCGTTGATCCATTTCCAGCCCGTAGCCATGGCGCCGGAATTCTCGAAATAGTATTTCGAGCCGCCAATAGTACGCCAACCGGTAACCATCTCTGCGGCATCATTGAACCAATACCAGGAACCGCCCAAACCCAGCCAGCCCGTTTCGAACCTGCCAGACGCGTTCGCATAATGCCATGCGTCATTAAGATTGAGCCAACCGGTTTGTATAACGCCCGATTCGTCGAAGAAATAGTACGCAGAGCCAATTCGCTTTAACCCAGTAGCCATGACGCCAGAATCATCAAACCAGAACCACGCATCGCCGATCTCGCACCAACCCACGGCCATCGCGCCCGACTCTCCAAAATAATGCCGCACACCGTCAACCGTTTGCCAGCCGGTGGCCATAATGCCCGAATCGCCGAGCCAATATCGCGAACCGCCCACATTCAACCAGCCCGTTTGCATGGCGCCCGACTCGCCGAAATAGTAGTACGAATCGCCAATCTGCCTCCAGCCACGCTCCATGGCGCACGAATCATTGAACCAATACCACGCGCCATTCATGCCCAGCCAGCCCGTCTCGAGGCGGCCGGACGCATTCGCGTAATACCGCGCACTGCCAATTCGAAGCCAGCCGGTTTGCATAACGCCACTGCTCGTATCGAGGTAGTACCAGAAATTGCCTTCCTGCAACCAACCCGTGCTCATGGCGCCCGAAGGGCCCAGATGGTACCACGAGCCTCTGTTCTGCCAACCCGTGAGCATCGCGCCCGACGAATCAAACAGGTACCAATCGGTGCCCACGCGCTGCCACCCTGTGGCCATTCGGCCATCGCCGCCATCGGCGAACCAATAGCGCGAACCGCCCTGGTCAAGCCAGCCTTCGTGCATCGCATACGTGCCCGTATCGAACCAATACCACGAGCCATCGATGGAATTCTTGCCCAGCACAAGCGAGCCCGATGAAGTGGCATAGCGCCAAACCCCGTCGCCCACACACCAGCCCGTAGCCATAGCACCCGAGCTCTCGAAGAAATACCCGCTGCCCTGGATTGTTTTCAGCCCCGTTGCCATAGCGCCGCCCGCGTTGGCGTCAAAGTAATACCAGGTTCCCTCGATGCTGAACCAGCCCACTCGCATTGCTCCCGACCAGGAATCGAGATAGTACCAATGCTCGTTGGTCCAAAGCCAACCGGTTTGCATCCAGCCCGACGCGTCGAAGTGGTACCACTGGTCGTCAATCTGCGCCCAGCAGTTCGCGGGATAGCTGCCGTCAGCGTATCGATACCACCATTTCGACCCCGATTTAACCCAATGGTCGCTGTTGATGGGCTCCATATAGGTGTAATTAAGGTCGACCCTTTCACTTATTCCCGGAATAACGCCATAGTCCGAGAACTGCCAAACGCCGTTTCCTTCGCTGAAATTCGACATAGGCGCATACGTCAAGCCAATTGACGCATTGTATGCGGCAACCCATTTCGAATACTTGTCGAACACGGGGGACGTAAGGCGCGTGTTCCACCAAGAAAGGTTTGCGTACGTTCCCACGGGATAGCCCGCCGCCGTGAGCTTGTCGAAAAACGCCTGGGCGATTGCGGCGTAATTCCTCCCCACCATTTTCTTATCTTCCATATCGAAATAAACGGGGAAAGCCAGATCGGCGCCCGTAAGGCCTTCGCTCTTGAGCTGGGAAATAACGAAGTCGGCTTCCTTGCTCGCCTCTTCGGGCGACGTGGCCCTTGAATACAGGTATACGCCAAACGGCATGCCGGTCGACAGGCACCCCTGCACATTGTTGTGCCACTGAGTGTCTGCATAGGTGGAGGCGTATCCGCAACGAAGAATCGCGAAATCGACGCCCGCGGTTTTCACCTGGGCCCAATTGATTTTTCCCTGCCATTCACTTACGTCGATGCCTTTATACGCGCCGACGCCGGTGCAATACCCCTTGCTGAACTGGTCAAACCAATTAAATACCGGATAATGGCCATTGGGGTTGGTTTCAATCGAACACGCCATTACGCCATCGGCGGAATCGGCAGAATCGGCGGCCACTTCCTCGAACGTGCCCAAATTATCGGTGCTCGCACCGCTATCGCTTAAAACGAGCTCGCCATTAAGGAAGCGCCAGCTGTTCGCCCCATCGGAAGGCTCATCCGCATAAGCGCAGTTCAACGCGCCGCATGCAAGTAGTGCCATCCATACGCACGCCGCAACAAGAAAACAGGTTTTACGCTTTGCCATGCGCAGCCCCTCCAAAAACCGCCATGCACAGCGAGCGCTCCATCGCACGTGGCGCGAAGAAGTGCCCATGTGCCAATCAATCGTAATCAAACGTGCCCGCCCCCAGCTCCGCCGCCTTGAGCAGACGGCTTCATTGAGGTGCCACGCGCCACCAAAACAGGCAGACAACCGTCGCCTCCGAGCAAATAACGAATAAGAGATTGCGGGAAAGAGGCGCGACACCCCTCCACTCTACCGCATGGGATAACATCAGCAAGAAACGAAAGAGCCCATGTTGGGCCAAAGACAAGAAAACTCCCCAGCCTTCTCCCATTCAAGAGAGGAAGCCGGGGAGTTTTCGCATTTAGATTGAGGAATCAACCGCATGGAACAATTCGAAAATCGGGTTGCGCATTGCTGAAAGGTAAAGGTGAGCACCCTTCAGCGAAATGCGCGTACAAGCGGCCGGAGCAAACCCCGTCCGCACGCCGTTCTGAAAACGGTGAAACGCTAGATAGCTCAGAGAAGACTATGCGTTTTGCACCCATCGCCCGTCTGAGTCGACGTAGGAGCCGTCAATCCACTTGTTCGCCTGCATAGCTCCCGAGCCGTCGAAGTAGTAGCACGAGCCGTCGATCCATTTCCAACCCGTGGCCATCGCGCCGGAGCCGGAGAGGTAATACCAGGCGCCGCCCGTGCTCAGCCAACCCGTTTGCATGGCGCCCGAGCCGCTAAAGTAGTAGTACGAGCCGTCTACGACATGCCAGCCCGTTGCCATGGCCCCAGAGGCATCGAACCAGTACCACGTGCCGCCGAGACTCAACCAACCAGTCGCCATAGCGCCGGAGCCGGAGAGGTAATACCAGGCGCCGCCCGTGTTCAGCCATCCCGTTTGCATGGCGCCCGAACCGCTGAAGTGGTAGTACGAGCCGTCGATAACGCGCCAGCCCGAGGCCATCTCGCCTGAATCGTCGAACCAATACCAGGAGCCGCCAATCTTCTGCCAGCCGGTCTGCATAATGCCGGAGCCAGAAAGGTAGTACCACGTGCTGCCCAAATTCAGCCAGCCCGTTTGCATATAGCCCGAACCATCGAAGTGGTAGTAAGAGCCGTCGATGATGCACCACTCGTTCGCGGGATAGCCGCCGTTGTCGTACGGGTACCACCAACCGCCAGACCCAGTTGCCCAGTGGCCAGGAAGCGCGATGCAATTGCCGGGACTACGCACAATGTCGAAGCTAACCCCAACGGAAGATCCGGCAAAACGTCCCATACCACAAACAAGAGCCTCAGCTTTACCAGGAAGAACGTTATTCCTATACTCGACGGAATAGTCAACGCCCTCGACAAGAGACTCTCCGTCCATCGCTATAGTCGGGCTTGGCTTCACAAGGTGGCCGGTGTATTCAAACTGCGACCCCTCAAACTTGATTTCGGCAGTCTTTAAATCCTTATGGCGCACAACCACATCAACAGGAATTCCGTCAATAGAATTGTAATTTGCCTGATCGTTTGGCGTAAAACGGACAAACAGCGTTTTCTTTCCATACCAGTCAACAACTATATCGCCATCCTGCCACGAGAAGCCCTTCGGGAGCGCGACGTCGGAAAGCGTTTGGCCGTAGGCCGCCTCGACGGGCGCGGGGGCCTCGTAGTCGGGCTTCGCCTTGGCGATGGCGAACTCGAGCTCGCAGGAGCCGCGGTAGAAGCCGGAGCCGGACACGACGGCCGTCGCCTCGCCGGCGCTCACGTTGTCGCGGTACCCGACCGAGTAGGAGCCCTCGGGCACGACGGCCGAGGAGACCGCCGGCTCGTGCGCCGAGCCGTCGTAGGCCAGGCCGGCGGCGTCGACGGAGAACATCGAGGCGTCGACGTCGCGGAAGACGCGCACCTTCACGGGGACGTCGCGGACGGTCTCGTATTCCGTCCCATCGGAAGGAGTGTACATAGCCAAGTACTCATGTTCCCCGGGGTCGCCAACATCGGCGTCGCCGGCGTCCTGCCACGAGAAGCCCTCGGGGAGCATGAGGTCAGCAAGTTTTTGGCCGTAGGTAGCATCCAGGGGCGCGGGAGCATCAAACGTCGGAGACTTTTTCGTAATATTGAATTCATAGTGCAGCGTTCCGACCGCGCGGCCAATGCCGCATATGCTAATCGATGCAGTTCCGGCGGAGACATTATCCGAATACGAGACTTCGTAATCGACTCCCTCTTGAAGTTTCGACGACCGAATTTCCTTCGTAATCTCGCTTCCGGTATATGGGGAATCGCTGCAGTCCACTTCAAACATGTCATTGCACAAGGCGATTTGGGCCCGATAAACGTCTTTCGTCCCCGAAGGAATAGCGGCCATAGGGAACGCATCCCCGGCCTGGTTCACCCACTTCCCGGTCCAGCCTTCAACCAAAGAAGGATCGACCGTTACCCTGCACAAGTCAAACCCATCCCCTACCGCAATTTGCTCAAGTCGCAAACAGGCATAGAACATGCCCTCCATGCCGCCGACGTTCGAGGCATCCCAGCTAGAAAGGTCGAGGGAGGCGAGCGAGGAACAGCCGGAGAACATGGACGCCATATCGGTTACGCAAGACGTGTCCCAATTAGAGGCATCGAGGGAAGTCAGGCTGGAGCAGCCGGAGAACATCCTGGACATATCCGCCACGCGGGAGGTGTCCCAGGCGGAGACGTCGAGGGAGGCGAGCGACGAGCAACCCTGGAACATGGACCACATGCTCGTGACGCACGAGGTGTCCCAGGCGGAGACGTCGAGGGAGGCGAGCGAGGAGCAGCCGTAGAACATGTACGACATGTCCGCGACGCGGGAGGTGTCCCAGGCGGAGACGCCGAGGGAGGCGAGCTTGAAACAACGGAAGAACATCCAGGACATATTCGCGACGCTGGAGGTGTCCCAGCCGGAGGCGTCGAGGGAGGCGAGCTTGGAGCAGCCGAAGAACATGTTGCTCATGTTCGTGACGGACGAGGTGTCCCAGCCGGAGGCGTCGAGGGAGGCGAGCTTGGAGCAGCCGTGGAACATGTACGACATGTCCGCGACGCGGGAGGTGTCCCAGCCGGAGGCGTCGAGGGAGGCGAGCTTGGAGCAGCCGTAGAACATGCCGCGCGTGCTCGTGGCGGACGAAATATCGAGGCCAGAGAGGTCCATCGTCACGGCGGCCGAAAGACCCCTAAACAAGTCATCCGCTCCATCCGAAGCCTTAACGCACTTTTCGACTTTAACGCTTTCGATGCTCTGCGCATAAGCATCTACGCACCAGGGTATAGAAGGCACAGACCAACCGGGCAACTGCCCCACTTCAGCGCCATCTTTCGGACGAATCGTCAGGCAGCCCTCGGAGTCAACCATCCATTCGCAGCCGCCCCAAGCTTGCCAGCCATCGGTCTGAGCGGCAACATCGCTGGATTCGTCGGTTTTCCCATCGGCCACGACGGCCGCTTCTACAACATCGGGCGAAGCGTCGGAACCCGCACCATCATTCCCAACAGTATCCTGTGCGGAAGCATCAATACCGCCGCCATCCGCCGCAACGCCAGCATCGCTGGAAACGCCGCCAGGCTGCACGCCGTCGGCCTTCGAGCCCGCGACGTCGCCAGTCGCACCAGCCGCAACGCCATCGGTGGAAACATCCGCGCCATCGACCGCGGCAGCAGCGGTGCCCCCTTCTTCATTTGCCGTCGCCCCCTCTTGCGCCATCGCCGGCGCAACGGGGCATAGCCCCACCGCAAGCACGAATGCCATCGCGCCCTTAAACGCGCGAGCTACCAGGTGGTCGACTTTTTTCATAGCCTCTCCCATCACACAATAATCCTACGTTCTATTATCCCCCCACATTTCCAAAATTTGTTGCGCAACATTTTCGCAACCTCCCTCTACGCCTCTGTGCGCGATTTATGTGCTCCACTATTCTGTGTTCGGTTTTTGTGCTACACTTTCGAAATCCGAACAAGAGAGAGAATTCCCATGGCACTTACCCATAACCAATTCAAAGTCATCAACGCCCTGTCGCAAACGGCTGGGCTCACGCAGCGCGAAATCGCCGAAACCACGGGCATGGCCCTGGCTACGGTGAACGTCGCCATGAAGGAATGCGCCGAGGAAGGCCTCCTCGAAGACGGCCGCCTTACGGCCAAGGGCATGGCGGCGCTCAAGCCTTACGCCGTCGACAACGCGGTTATCCTGGCCGCCGGCCTTTCCAGCCGCTTCGCCCCCATCTCGTACGAACGCCCCAAAGGCCTGCTCAAGGTGCGCGGCGACGTGCTCATCGAGCGCCAAATCAAACAGCTCAAGGCCGCCGGCGTGAACGACATCGTGATCGTGGTCGGCTACAAGAAGGAATCGTTCTTCTACCTCGAAGACAAATACGGCGTGAAAATCGTCGTCAACCGCGCCTACGCCGAGCGCAACAACAACAGCTCGCTCATGCTCGTGCGCGAGATTCTGGGCAACACCTATATTTGCTCTTCCGACAACTACTTCGAGGAAAACCCCTTCGAGAGCCACGTGTGGAAGGCGTACTACTCCGCCGAATACTCCGAAGGCCCCACGAAGGAATGGTGCATGCAAACCAAGTCGCATGACCGCATCTCGAAGGTGACCATCGGCGGCAGCGACGCCTGGTACATGATCGGCCACGCCTACTTCGACCGTGCGTTCTCTGAGCACTTCCGCGAAATTCTGGAAGCCGAATACGATCTGCCGCAAACGCGCGACAAGCTCTGGGAGAACCTCTACATCGAACACCTCAACGAATTCGACATGACCATCCACCGCTACGAGAATCCCATCATCCACGAGTTCGACTCGCTCGATGAGCTGCAGGAATTCGATCCGCTGTTCCTGGAAAACCTCGACAGCGAGATTTTCGACAACATCGTCGCCGTACTTGGCTGCGAGAAATCGGAAATCCACGACGTGTACCCGCTGAAGCAGGGCATCACGAACCTGAGCTGTCACTTCGCCACCAACGACGGCGAGTGGGTCTACCGCCACCCCGGCATTGGCACCGAGCTACTTATCGACCGCAACGCCGAGAAGGCCGCGCTCGAAACGGCCGCCAAGCTCGGCCTCGACGACACCTTCGTGTTCGAGAACCCGCGCCGCGGCTGGAAGATTTCGAAGTTCGTCGTCAACTGCAAAAACCTCGACGCCCACAATGCCGAACAGCTCGACCAGGCCATGCGCATGGCGCGCAAGCTGCACGAGTCGAACGCCAAGGTCGAGCGCAGCTTCAGCTTCTACGACGAAGGCCGCAACTACGAGCGCTCGCTGCTCGCCCGCGGCCCCATTAGCGTGAACGACTGGCAGGAAATGAGCGACCAGGCGGCCAAGCTCAACGAGCACCTCGTGGCCGACGGCGGCGAGCCCGTGCTGTGCCACAACGACTTCTTCGGCCTGAACTTCCTCATCGACGAAGACGGCAACACGAGCCTCATCGACTGGGAATACGCTGGCATGGGCGACTACGCCAACGATTTCGGCACCTTCTGCGTATGCGAGCAGCTCAGCGAAGATGAAATGCTCCGGGCGCTCACCAGCTACTTCGACCGCACCCCCACCGACGTCGAATGGCGCCACAACCTGGGCCAGGTCGGCATGGCGGGCTGGTGCTGGTACGCCTGGTCGCTGCTTAAGGAAAGCGAAGGCGACAACGTGGGCGAATGGGCATACATCTATTACCGCCACGCCAAGACGTATTTGAAGAAGGCACTCGACCTCTACGAAGCAGCCGGCAAGTAACCGCGCCGGCACAACGAAAACACGTACGCTATCGATCAGGAGAAGACATGCAGCAGGATATCGCGGCCCTTCGCAAACAAAGGCACCGCTCGTTCATGATGAAGGGCGTCGCCTTCGCCGTGGCTTCGGGCATTTGCTACGGCCTGTACACGGCGTTTCTTACCTTGGGAGAAACCCAGGGCGTGTGGGGCGCATGGTTCGCGGGCGAAGCCTGGAACGGCAACGCCCCGCTAAGCGCGTTCGCCATCACCTTTACCCTTGCCGCACTCGCAGCAGGCCTCAACGACCTGTTCAGCGGCCTGTGGTCGCTCGTTATGTGCGCCAAGAACGGCCAGCTCGGCGACCTGCGCAAAACCATCGCGACCAAGCCCGGCCGCGTCATGATGCTGTGCGCCGCCATTGGCGGGCCGTTCGCGACCATCGCCTACGTGGTCGCGCTCAACTCGGCGACCGCCGCGGGCAACCCCGGCGTTATCGTTCCCATCGCGGCGCTCAACTGCGCCATTGGCGCTGTGCTCGGCCGTATTCTGTTCAAGCAGAGCCTCGGCGCGCATAAAATCGCCGGCGTGCTCGTGTGCCTGGCCGCCGCCGCCGCGATTGGCGGCACAAGCTTTGCGAACATGGGTCCCGAAGCGCTGTTCGGCTGCCTGTTCGCTTTCCTGGCCGCATTCGGCTGGGGCTTCGAGGGCTGCGTGGCCGGCTTCGGCACCGTGCTCATCGACTACCGCATCGGCATCGCCATTCGCCAGCTTACCGCGGGCCTGCTCGAGCTCGTCATCGCCTTCCCCGTTCTCGCCGCCTTCGGCGGTGACATCGCCAGCGTGCCCACGATTCTCGCAGGCGCCATCACCGACCCGGCCATCGTGATCTTCGCCATTTCGGGCCTGTTCGCGATGCCCGCGTTCTCGTTCTGGTACAAGGGCAACTCCATGTGCGGCACCGCCCTGGGCATGGCTTGCAACGGCATGTACGCCTTCTGGGGACCGTTCTTCATTTGGATTGTTCTGGGTGTGCTGAATATCGGCGGCATGTCGGCCGACTATCCTCCCCTGTCAATCATGCAGTGGGTTGGTGCACTCATCATGGTCGCAGGCATCTTCCTGATTGCCGTGAACCCCGCCGATCACCTGGCAAAACGAAAGGAGCAGAACAATGAAGAATAATCTGCCGCCCCTTTACTACGCCATTATTGGGCAATTCAAAGACGATGCCGAGCATTGCGCCGCCGACATCGTGACCGCGCTCGAGAGCGACTACGCGGGCTACAAGCTGCTCACCAACAAAGACGTTGAGGAAGCCCTTGCAACCGCGAAAGAGAACGGCATTCTCGACGAAACGCGTGCCGACCTCGACGACAACGGCCAACTGCGCGTCTTCTACCGCATGAGCGTTTTCGGCGGCGTTATGGTGAACCAATACCTCTAGCCCCGAAAAAACAAGCCGCCCAGGGCGAATGCCTTCGGACAGCGTGCACGAAAAAGTCCC
>OLOY01000297.1_pt1 | contig 43559 bp, 31 predicted proteins | sample 1672771 | NCBI WGS metagenome assembly OLOY01 (sample SAMEA3136722, study PRJEB25190) | human gut metagenome
TCCCACAAACTGAGACTCGCAGCTCACGAAAAGCCTTTTTCAGACACGCTCTAGTGGTGGATAACCATGTCCGCCGGATGATCATCGAGCATGCTCCGGTGGAAGATATTAAAAAGTACGCGCGGGAAGTGCGTAAGATGCGTACTCTGAGAGAGAGTGCACTTCAGCTGGTGGAACAGGGAGTGACCACGCCGGAAGAGATGATGAAGATCAGTTATGAGGTTTAGGGACAACATAGTATATAGAACTTGACCGATATTGTAACGGCCCAGATAGCTGCGAAAAGCAGATATTTGTGTATAAAGAAGATTGTATCAGGAAAGTTTGAAAAAGGAAGAATATATCGACAGAAATCATAAAAAAAGTACAGGAGGATAGCGAATGGATGCAAAGATGGAACAGCTGATTCTTGTGACCGGACCGACCGGAAGCGGAAAGTCCACGACACTTGCGGCGATGATCGAACATGTGAATCAGAACAGCGACCGGCATATTATTACGATCGAAGATCCGATCGAGTACAAATATCAATGTAAGAAATCTTTGATTCACCAGAGAGAAGTGGGTGAAGATGTGGGAAGCTTTGCGGATGCGCTGCGAAGTGCTCTGCGTGAAGATCCGGATGTGATCCTGGTAGGAGAGATGCGGGATTATGAGACCATCTCTGCCGCCCTTCTTGCGGCTGAGACCGGTCATCTGGTGCTGTCCACTTTGCATACTACAGGGGCGGCACAGACAGTGGAACGTATTATTGATGCCTGCCCGACCGGCAGTCAGAATCAGATCAGAATCCAGCTGGCTGCTGCTCTGAAAGGAATTGTCAGCCAGTGTCTGATCCCCTGTGGAGAAGTGAAAGGAGCAGCCCGGATAGCAGGAACAGAACTTCTGGTGGCTACCGATGCGATCCTAAACCTGATCCGGGAGGGGAAGACGCACCAGATTTCTGCAATGATGCAGGCGGGTGGAAACGCCGGTATGCATACCCTGAATATGGATCTGTCCCGACTGATGCGACAGGGCTATATCACGAAAGAACGTGCCAGAGAATGTACGAACAATCCGGCAGAACTTGAGCAGTATATGATGTAAACTGTCAGGAAGCATAAAAGTAAAGTTTTATAGTAACACCTCTTTGAACGCTTCCAAAAGCCGATCATTCTGCTCCGGCAGCATCACGCAAAATCTCACAAAATGATCATCCAAAAACGGAAACGTGGAACAATCCCGGATCATCAGTCCCTTCCGGATACAATGATCGAACAGATCCTGGGAAGTAATTCCGGGTTTCCGGATCTTCATCAGGATAAAATTCGCCGAAGCTTCATACACCGTCACACTGTCCCAGGTCGACAACTCGTTATACAAACGGTCTCTCTCCCTGCAGATCAGTTCTCTCGTATGACGAATATATTCCTCATCCGGAAACATCAGCCGTCCGGCAATCTCTGCCAGCGAATTGATCGTCCAGGGATTTTTTCTTGTATTGATTGCCTTGATCAGATCCTGATTTCCTGTCACCGCATAGCCAAGCCGCAGTCCCGGAGCTGCGAAAAACTTTGAAGTGCCACGCAGAATGATCAGATTTGTATAATAATTTGTCAGAGGAATACTGGTCACATCTTTTTCTTCCGGTGCAAATTCCACATATGTTTCATCCACCATCACGAAAATTCCATACTGCAGACAGGCATCCAGGATCCGGCGCATCTGACTGCAGGTGATTGCGGTAGAAGTAGGATTATTCGGATTACAGAGTACCAGAAGCTCCAGCTGATCGGAAAGATGGCTGCAGAAATCTTCCACATCCATATGAAACCCATGTTCTTCTTTCAAAGGATAATACAGTGTTGTACCGCCGCCCAGTGCGATTTCCCGTTCATACTCCGAATACGTAGGACCAAGTACCAGTGCTTTTTTCGGGTGCTTCGTCTGAATAAACAGAGAAATCAGTTCTGTGGAACCATTTCCGACAATCACATTTTCCGGCTGCGTTCCCGCATACGTGGCAATACAGGTGCGAAGAGCTGTATACTCCCGGTCAGGATACGTAGTGATCGCATCCAGATTATCGGCCAGTGTGGAACGTAGCTGATAAGAAATTCCCAGCGGATTGACATTTGCACTGAAACTGATGATATCCTCCTTCTTAATATGATAACATTTCTCAATAGCTTCCAGGTCACTGCCGTGGAAATGATCCTTGTGTTTAATCATAATGTCTCCTCTTTTCTTGCAACAAACTTTTGCGTAGTGTATAATAAAAATAATTATGAGTATTTTTGCAGATTGCTTTGCAAAATGATAAGAAAGTGGGCAAAATGCCTTTTGCTCCAACACCATATGAAATGAGCAATCATGTTAGTTTCATTATAATGATAAGAAAAAAATAGTCAAGGTCGATAAAAGAAGAAGCGCAGGTGGATACTTTGAAAAGAAGAATGGAACAGTTACTAAACGGAAGATTTGAATATGAAGTACCAAAGCTGACTCTTTCCGATACACAGATTAACCTTACGACCAATGAAGGGGAGAATGTTCGGGGAGAATTATATGTGGCGGCAGAAGATAACCGCAGGATCAAGGGGATGACCATGTCATCCAATCGCCGGGTACTGCTGGCAAAAGAAAAATTTTCGGGAACAACCGTATGTATTCCTTACGGGCTGGATGTGAAGGGACTGTCCGCAGGTGAGACGGTAGATGCAGTGATTACGATCAACAGTAACCTGGGAGAATACCAGGTGCCGGTACACGCAGAGATCACAGACGACGGGATTCAGACATCCCGCGGAGCAGTGGATAATCTGGAAGCATTTATCAAACTGGCGGAGAGTGATTATCGGGAGGCATTTCGTCTTTATACAAGCGAGAGCTTTCTGAAAGTGCTGCAGGGAGAAGATCCGGGATACGAAAGCCTGTACCGGGGGATGTCCAGAAACCCGGTGACCTATCAGCATATGGAAGAGTTTCTGATCGGAACCGGAAAAAAAGAGCCGGTGACTCTGCGTCTGGAAAAGACAGAACAGACCTGGGATCATCTGGATACTACAGTCAAAGACTGTCTGAATCTGTATAAGAGCACCTGGGGGTATACCCGGATGGAAGTGGAGGTTACCGGAGATTTCCTGGAAGTGGAAAAGAAAGTGATCACCAGTGAGGATTTCATCGGAAGTGTTTATGGGCTGGAATATCTGATCCGCAAAGAAAAACTGGGAAGCGGAAGAAAATACGGACAGATCCGGATCAAAACCGTATATGGAACGTATATCTATGAGGTGAAGGCTTCGGGCAATGCTTCTTATGAACTGAGCACAAGAACTTATGAGAAAAAAGGACAGGCGGCACTGGCAACACTGTATGAAAAATATCTGCTGGGCGAGATAAAACAGCAGGAATGGAAAGAAGCATCCTTGAAAGAACTGGAAAATCTCCGGAATCTCGGATGTTATTATCCGAAACAACAGCTGACAGAGGCATACATCTATGAACAGACCGGAGATGTGGCAAATGCCATGTCTGTGCTGTGGCCTCTCAGGGAACTGAAATTTACCAGGGAACAGATGGAGGAAGAAGCCTGGTATCTGGCGCTGGCAGTGAAGACCTCTGTGGCTACTGAAGAACAGAAGATGACAGCACAGGCCAGGATCGAAAATCTCTATCGTATGAATCCGGGCAGTTATCCAATCCTGAAAGTGCTGATGGAAACTTCGGAAGAATATAAGCAGGCACCGGGCAGACAGATGTATATGTTGGAAGAATTGTTTGATCTGGGATGCAGAAGCCCGTTTCTGTATCTGGCAGCCTATGAGAAAATGGAAACAGAAGCAGGCTATCTGAAAAAACTGTCACCGTTTATGGTACAGGTTCTTCACTATGCAGCACGTTATGGAAAACTGAATGAAGAACTGACCATGCGGATCGGGCATCTCTCAGAATATGTGAAGAATTTCCAGCCGGTGATCTACCGTCTGCTGGTAAAATGTTACGAGGCTTATCCTGGCAATGATCTGGTGGATCATATCTGCAAATACATTATGAAGGGACAGCCGGCGAAGAGCGAGTATTTCCGCTGGTATCAGCTGGCAGTGGAGGCAGATATCCGGATCACCCGCTTATATGAATATTATATTGAAACTATGCCTCAGGGCTTCCAGAGTGTACTGCCGCAGGTGATCCGTATGTATTTTGTATATAACAATACACTGAGCAGCAGAAAACGGGCATCTGTGTATGCCAATGTGATACGCAATAAAGAGGCAGATAAGACAACATATCAGAATTATCGTAAGGCGATGGAAGCATTCGCGCAGGAAGCATTGATGGAGGGAAGAATCAGTGAAGATTATGCTACCATCTATCAGGAATGCATCGAAGACATTGCAACGCCGGCTCTTGGAGAAGCGATGGCGAAAGTTATGTTTTCTTATCGGGTGTACTGTGATGATCCGAAGATTCGCAATGTCATCGTGTGTCATGGAGAACTGAAAGAAGAACAAAGCTATCCGTGCACAGACGGTGCTGCCTATATTCAGCTGTATACACCGGATGCGAGAATCCTTTTTGAGGATGAGAAACGGCGGCGTTATGCGACAACGGTAGATTACAATATACAGAAACTGATGGATGAAAAACCATATCTGCAGTCGTGTATGAATCTGGATATCGCAACACCCGGATTGTTACTTGCCGTATGTGGCAATGACAGCCGCAGACAGATCGGGCTTTCCACCCTTGGCTGTTACCAGCATGTGGTGGAAATGTCAGAATTCCAGGAGCCATACCGCCATATGGTATGCAGAAAAATTCTGGAATATTATGCAGAACACGCAGGCGATGATACGCTGGATAGTTATCTGAAAAAAATGGATCTGGTGACATTTGCAAAAGTAGATAAGGTATTACTCTGCGAGATCCTGATTGAAAAAGGGATGTATGCCACGGCATTGGACATGATCAGCCGTTATGGCTATGAAGGCATAAAAACGGAAAGTCTGATGAAACTGACCAGCTATCTGATTCTGGATTATGATTTTGTGGAACAGGAAGAACTGGTGTATCTGGCGCAGTATGTATTTGAACAGGGACTCTACAATGAAGTGATTCTGATTTACCTGAGCGATAATCTGCTTGGATCTGTGGAACAGATGGCACTTTTATGGGAACGGATGCGCGGATTCCAGCTGGATACGTATGCGCTGGAGGAAGAGATTCTTCTACTCTCCATGTTCGGACGTGTCTATCTGAGGCAGGGAGCTGCGATGCTGGAACAGTATGTGGCACAGAAGGGAAAAGAACCTGTGATCCTGGCATACATTTCTTTCTGGGCATACGGATATTTTCTGGGCAAAAAAGAAACAGATCCATATATTTTCCAATGCCTGGAACAATGTTGCAGGAGAAAGCAGGAGGTAGACCGGATCTGTCACCTGGCACTCCTGAAATATTATGCAGAACTGGATACTTATACAGAAGAGCAGGAAAAACTGATCGATGAGATTCTCGAAGAATGTACGGAAAACAGCCTGCGGTTTGCATTTTACCGGAAGTTCCCGGCAAGATTCACAAAACCATACCAGATGGATGACAAACAGTTTATCCAGGTTCAGTACCCGGCCGGAGCGCGGGTGACAATTCATTATCGACTGATCCGTGACAAAGATACCGGTGAAAACTTTAAAAGTGAACCGATGAAAAATATGTACCAGGGCATTTTTGTAAAGGAATTCCTGCTGTTTTATGATGAGATACTGGAGTATTACCTGACAGTGGAACTGCCGGATGATACCCGACAGACGGAAAAGAAACTTCTGACGATGGAAGAGTCTTTACAGGAAGGAAACACAAAATATCAGCTGATCAATCAGATGCTGGCGGGCCGGAAACTGGGACGGAGAGAGCAGACAGAAAAAGCCATGGAACAGTACCTACAGAGAGAACATTTTGCAAGAAAAATGTTTCCGGTACTCCATGCGTAATACACAGATGGAGGCAGAAAAATGAACGAAGTCAGAAATATATTGGTAGGATTTGATTTTGGGGAGAAGGTCTCACAGCTGTGTTATTATGACCGGCGTGAGGGAGAACCCGTTTCTCTGCCGGTGAAGGTGGGAACCGGTCAGTATACCTTCCCCAATGTGCTCAGCAAGAAACCGGGAGAAGAGGAATGGCACTTCGGCCTGGAAGTAGAGTACTTTGTGGAACAGCAGGATGAGATTCCTGTGGAAAACCTGTATACACTGTGTCTGAAACAGGAGACAGTGGAAGTGGACGGGGCTACATGGAAGGTTGGAGAACTTCTCGGAAAATTTATCGGTAATGCACTTCGTATCCTTGGTGTGCCGGATCTGGTGAAGAGTATCAACGGACTGATGATCACTACGCCGGTACTGACACGCCCGATGGTGGAGAACATCCGGGTGGCATGCCGGGAGATGGGATTTCCGAGAAACCGTTGTTTTCTGCAGGATTATGAAGAAAGCTTTTATTATCATACGTTATATCAGAAACCGGAGATCTGGAGCAGAAGCGTAGGCTTGTTTGTATTTGACAAGGATGAAGTTTCTTATGCAAAACTGGAGATGAACCGCAGTACCCGTCCGGTACATGTCGGAGTCAGACGGGGTGGTCATATCACACTACACACGGAATATATGCAGCGTGATGTGGATTTTTGCCAGTTTGTGACAGAATCAGTGGGAAGTGAGGTTTATTCAAGTATTTACCTGGTGGGGGAAGGGTTCGAGCGAGACTGGGCAGAAAAATCTGTGGCTGAGCTTTGCAAACACCAGCGCCGGGTATTTTACGGAAATAATCTGTTTTCCAAGGGTGCCTGCTATGCTGCGAAAGAAAAGACAGAGGAACGGAATCTGAAGGGGTATCTGTATGTGGGCAATGATCTGGTACGGGAAAATGTGGGCATGGAGATGACTGTGTTCGGAACACCGGCCTATCATCCCCTGATCGTATCCGGTGTCAACTGGTACGAAGCAATGGGAGACTGTGAAATTATTCTGGATGATACCAGGGAACTGGAATTTGTTGTGTCTGATATGGAAAATACCGGTAAAGTGCGCTACAGTATGCCTTTGCCCGGTCTTCCGGACCGTCCGGCAAAAGCGACTAGACTGCATATACATCTGGAATTTACTGCGGCAGACGAGTGCAGGATTGATGTGACGGATATGGGATTTGGAGATCTTTATCCGTCGAGCAACCTTACATGGCATGAGACGATGAAGAGTCGGGGGGCAGAAGAATGAGCGGATATATTTTGTGTCAGGTAAAACGGGCAAAACTGCCTTATTATATTGAAAACATCAGTACCAATATCTATTCCATCGAAGAACTGTGCTTTTATTTTTATCATAATATATATCTGCTGGACAGTACGATCCTGAACGAGGAATTGTGTTTCTGGATCCGGGATCAGCTGGGATTGAAGAAATTGGCAGAAAATCTGTATAAACATCTGGATGACGATGAGATGAAGGTGGGAGATTTTATCCTTCCGGTGTTCAAGGAGATCAGTTATCTGTCTCTGGAAGAGTTCCGCAGATTGAATCAGCAGATCCGACAGCTGGCAAATGAACCGGAAGTGTTGCGTCAGAAACGAAAAGGTGATTATCTGATGGAACACGGAAAATATGTGAACGCCATCAAGGTTTATCAAAGGGCGCTTCGCCGGGAAGCGGAAGATGACACCGAAGTGACGGATATCAGAAAACCGGAAGCGACCGAAGCAGCAGCGGACCATACTGTAGGAGTGCAGGAAGCAACAGAAAACCCTGCAGGCGCAGAAGCAGAGTCTCCGGTTGCGATCACCATCGATATGATGGAAGATCCACAGGGTGGAGCAGAGGAAGAGACCGCCCGTACACCGGAGAACCCGGAAACAGATGCAGCGGAGACGGATAGTTCTTCTTCCCGGGAGGAGAAACAGGAAGAAGTGACCCCAGACCAGGAACTTCCCCGCCAGGAGATCCTTCTCGGAAAACAGTTTATCGGAGAAATCTACCACAATATGGGCTGCGCCTATGCAAGGCTGTTTCAGATGGAAGAAGCGATTCGTTGCTTTGAGATCGCCTACGGCAAACTGCACACGATGGGAGCGGTAAAGAGCCTTCTGTATGCCGTGTATATGGAACATGGTGTGGATGCTTTTGTGGAAAAGGCGAAACAGCTGGAAGTCGATGAAGAACGCCAGGAAGAAATCTATGTAGAAGTGGAAGAAGCTGTGGAAGACCGCTATGACACACCGGAAGGCCAGGAATATAAAAAGTTACTGGAAGAAAAACAGCAGGGCAGAGAAGAGGATTATCAGCAGGGGATGGAGCATCTGTTGGAACAGCTGACTGCGGAGTACCATAAGAGTACGGGATACTGATAAAAATTATAAAAATTATCAATAAAAAACAATGAGAAATAAAAATAATTGAATATCAGGTTAAACAGGAAAAAGCAGAGTAAGGCGGTGAATAAAACCGGTCGCACTGCTTTTTCTTTGGTCGCATTGCATATCAATCATTGGTTCCGGGGATCAGTTCTGATAAAACGAATTTTCGGAAAAATATGTTGCAGATGAGAACTCCCCGGCGTGTCCACAGTACAAAGACAAATTTTGAAAAATGTCTTGACATTAATACTTTACTATGATAGAGTGTTAGCATATGAAAAACCGGAGGGTAATTGTTATGAAAAAGAAAACAGTAAGCATCATGGTAGCAGCAACAATGGCACTGTCCCTGTTTGCAGGATGTGGTTCCAGTAAAGATACAGCGACCGAAGATACAAGCAAGACCGAGAGCACAGAAACAACGGATGAGAGCAGCGAGAATGCTTCCGCAGAAACAACGGATGAAAGCAGCAGAACAACGTTCACAGTAGGTTTCGATGCAGAATATCCGCCATACGGTTATATGGATGATGATGGAGAATACACCGGATTTGACCTGGAACTGGCACAGGCGGTATGTGACAAAGAAGGCTGGGAACTGGTGAAAAAGCCGATCAACTGGGATTCCAAAGATATGGAACTGAATTCAGGATCCATCGACTGTATCTGGAATGGATTTACCATGAACGGAAGAGAAGATGATTATACCTTCTCTGTTCCGTATGTGGATAACAGCCAGGTGATCGTAGTTGCAGAGAATTCCGGTATCGAACAGCTGAGCGATCTGGCAGGAAAGACCGTTGGTGTACAGGCAGCTTCCGCAGCACTGGATCTGTTACAGAGTGAGGATGAAGGCGGACAGAAAGCACTGGCAGATACCTTCGGATCTCTGAATGAATTTGCAGATTACAACACCGCATTTACCGAGTTGCAGGCAGGCGCGCTGGATGCACTGGCCATTGATGTCGGAGTTGCCAAATATCAGCTGAACTCGAGAGGAGAGGGCTTCAAGATCCTCGATGAGACACTGAATACCGAACAGTATGCAATCGGATTCAAAAAAGGAAACCAGGAACTGTGTGACATCGTAAACAAAGATCTGCAGGAACTGGCAAACGAAGGAAAAGTTGCAGAACTGGCAGAAAAATATGAAATCGCCGATATGGTGACTTTAAAAGCTGAATAAGAAGACGAAAATAACGTCGGATAAGAAAAAATGTAACCCCTCGGGAGGCGTTAGGCTTTCCGGGGGGCATGTTTGCTGTAAAGGGGCAAATGCAAAGCTATATTTCAGTATTTATAACACGGAGGATATGCAATGAGTATTGAGGTAATGGTACGACAGATGACGGCGGGTTTTGGACAGACCTGTCTGATCTTTTTTCTGACACTGATCTTTTCCCTTCCACTGGGAATGATCGTATATTTTGGACGCGTATGCCGGTTTAAGCCACTAAGCTGGCTGGTGAAGATCTATATTTCCATCATGCGTGGAACCCCACTGATGCTGCAGCTGCTGATCTGGTATTTCGGACCGTTTTATCTGTGGGGCATGAATATCGGCGGTTATAAGTTTACAGCCATCATTCTGGGATGTTCTCTGAACTATGCGGCATATTTTGCGGAAATCTACCGTTCCGGTATCGAATCGATCCCGACCGGACAGTATGAGGCAGCACAGCTGCTCGGCTACACCAGAGTACAGACCTTCTTCAAGATCGTTCTGCCACAGGTGGTAAAAATCGTTTTGCCATCTGTCACCAACGAGGTCATCACACTGGTCAAAGATACCTCTCTGGTATATTCCGTATCTTATATCGAGATGTTTGCCGTTGCAAAACAGATTGCAGCTGCACAGACTACTGTAGTACCGTTCTTTATCGCAGGTATTTTCTACTATGTATTTAACTATGTGGTAGCCTGGGTGATGGAACTGTTTGAGAAGAAACTGAACTATTATCGCTAGGAGGGTCGACATGAAACTGTTGGAAATGAATCATATCAAAAAAGAATTTGACGGACTGGGTGTCTTAAAAGATATCTCTCTGTCGGTGGAAGAAGGAGAAATCGTTTCTATCATCGGTCCTTCCGGTTCCGGCAAATCCACGATGCTTCGCTGCGCGACGATGCTTGAGGAGATTGACGGCGGAGAGATCCTGTACATGGGGAAAAAAGCTGCCTGGGTAGAAAACGGCAAAGTGATGCATCCGGATAAAAAAGAGATGAAAGAGATCCGTTCCTGTTTCGGGCTGGTTTTCCAGAACTTTAATCTGTTTCCACATTATTCAGTATTGAAGAATATAGCAGATGCGCCGATCCATGTACAGAAACGGGACAAAGGCGAGGTGTACAAAGAGGCGATGGAACTGCTGAAAAAGATGGGGCTGGAAGATAAGGCAGATGCCTATCCATATCAGTTATCCGGCGGACAGTGTCAGCGTGTGGCTATCGCAAGAGCCCTGGCACTGAATCCGAAGATCCTGTTCTTTGATGAGCCGACTTCCGCACTGGATCCGGAACTGACCGGTGAAGTACTGAAAGTCATCAAATCTCTGGCGGATCTGGATATCACCATGGTGATCGTGACTCATGAGATGGAATTCGCAAAAAATATCTCTGACCGTGTGATCTTTATGGATAAAGGTGTGGTGGCACTGGAGGGAACACCGGATGAGGTATTTGGTGCAGACCATACAAGAATGAAGGAATTTTTAGGAAAATTTCATCAGAACTAAGCTTGCGTTTCCCGGGGCGGTATTATATAATTTTACTGTTGTGAGGCGTATAGCCGATAAAATGTAAGCCGTCCGTAAAGAGGCGGCAAGTACAAGAAAAAGGAGATTATATATGAGTACAGACAGATATGTAAGTCCGTTATCTGAGCGTTATGCAAGCAAAGAAATGCAGTATATCTTTTCCCCGGATATGAAGTTCCGTACCTGGAGACGCCTTTGGATCGCACTGGCAGAGACCGAGAAAGAACTGGGTCTGCCGATCACCCAGGAACAGATTGACGAATTAAAAGCGCACAAAGACGATATTAACTATGATGTGGCAAAAGAGAGAGAACGCCAGGTACGTCATGATGTTATGTCTCATGTATATGCATATGGTGTACAGTGCCCGAAGGCAAAGGGAATCATCCATCTGGGTGCAACTTCCTGTTATGTAGGTGACAACACCGATATTATTGTTATGACCGAAGCTCTGAAACTGGTAAAGAAAAAACTGGTGAATGTGATCGCAGAGCTGGCAAAATTTGCAGAAAAATACAAAGATCTGCCGACACTGGCATTTACCCATTTCCAGCCGGCGCAGCCGACAACCGTAGGTAAACGTGCCACCCTGTGGATGCAGGAGTTTATGCTGGATCTGGAAGATCTGAATTATGTCTTAAGCACTATGAAACTGCTGGGTTCCAAGGGAACAACCGGAACACAGGCAAGTTTCCTGGAACTGTTCGACGGAGATCAGGAAACCATCGATAAGATCGATCCGATGATCGCTGAAAAGATGGGATTCAAACAGTGCTATCCGGTATCCGGCCAGACCTATTCCAGAAAAGTAGATACCAGAGTGGTCAATATTCTGGCAGGCATCGCAGCAAGCGCACATAAGTTTTCCAACGATATCCGTCTTCTGCAGCATCTGAAAGAAGTAGAAGAACCATTCGAGAAGAGCCAGATCGGATCTTCGGCTATGGCTTATAAGAGAAATCCGATGAGAAGCGAACGTATCGCTTCCCTGTCCCGTTTCGTGATGGTAGATGCGATGAACCCGGCAATTACTTCCGCTACTCAGTGGTTTGAGAGAACCCTGGATGATTCTGCCAACAAGAGACTGTCCGTTCCGGAAGGATTCCTGGCAATCGACGGTATCCTGGATCTGTGCCTGAATGTGGTAGACGGTCTGGTGGTATATCCGAAGGTTATCGAGAAGAGACTGCGTTCTGAACTGCCATTCATGGCTACGGAAAACATCATGATGGATGCGGTAAAAGCAGGCGGTGACCGTCAGGAACTGCATGAGAGAATCCGTGAACTGTCCATGGAAGCAGGAAAGACCGTCAAAGTAGAAGGAAAAGACAACAACCTTCTGGAACTGATCGCTGCTGACCCGGCATTCAACCTGACCCTGGAAGAACTGGAAAAAACCATGGATCCTGCAAAATACACAGGACGCGCTTCCGTACAGGTAGACGCCTTCCTGAAAAACGTCATCAACCCGATGCTGGAAGAGAATAAAGACCTGCTGGGTATGACTGCTGAGATCAATGTATAAAAGACTGGAAATAACAAAATATAAAGTATAAAAAACTCCCTCGATTGGAAAATACGATATCGTGTATTCCAATCGGGGGAGTTTTTAGTTATGTGGGTAGCGGGAAAAGGTAGTTTAATCGTCTTCTGCCAGCAGATCCCTCTCCGTCGTCTCTCTGCGGATTAGCACCGGTGTGATCATCTTGTGTACCGGTTCGCTGACCGGTGTGTGTTTGCTGTTTTTATGTTCTTCAATCTGCTCCACCAGAAGTTTCACCGCTTCAGTAGCGAGCACATCGATCTGCTGAGCTACGGTGCTGATCGGGAAGATGGCGTTTCGGGAGGCGGGGGAGTCGTCGAAGCCGACGATCAGGTAGTCTTCCGGGAGCTTACCGTATTTTCGTACCAGCAGATTGACCAGGATGCTGGCGTGGGTATCGTTGGAGACGAAAATGCCCTTTTTCCTGCCGGGGGAGTCCGCCTCGATCTCGGAGAGAATCTCTTTCAGATGCTCCTGGGAAGCTGTCTGATCTTTCATTTCATGGAGAAAGATGCGGTGTGGAATCTGCTGTTCCCTGCAAAAATCTTCAAACCCTTCGATTCGACCGTATGCCGGGATACTTTTGGCGGTCGGATTGTTGATGTGGAAAAGCACTTCACAGTTGTGACGATAGAGCAGACTGGTCGCCTGGATCGCACCCATGTAGTTATCGGTGTTAATGCTGCTGATGTGAGCATCCTCTCGCTCGATCGCTACGATCGGGATATGCAGGTTGGCAAGTTCCATCGAAGGGATCGCATGGCTTAAAATGATCAGCCCCTCGATCTTGTAGGCGAGAAGTTCCTGAATATACTGCCGCTCGGTGTCAGCATCTCCGTTACTTAAAAACACCAGGAATTTATACCCAAACGTCTCATATGTGGAAAGAATCCGGTCAAGCATCTCGGAATAATAGTGAAGAAACAGGTTCGGGATGATCACACCGACGAATTCGGTCTGTCCGCTTGCCAGGATCCGCGCCACTTTATTTTCCTGATAATTCAGCTTTTCCAGTGCGTCTGCGATGATCTTCTGGTTCTTCTCGGTAAGGGAATCCGGGTTATTAAAATACCGGGAAATGGTTGTTTTGGAAAAATTCGTATATTTTGCAATGTCCGCGAAGGTTACATTCTGTTTTCGTGCCATAATCGTTGCCTCATGCATTCTTTTTATAGGAACAACGAGTCGAAGCCGTACAAATCAAATCTCCGACGATTGCTGGAAAAGATCTCAGGCATATCGTGCGCATCAGACCCGTTGTAGTTGAATTGTTGTAACTATTCAGTAGGTAATATTCCGCGAGGTGTTTTGGCATGGATATGCCAAAATCCCGAGACATACGAGCAAAAATGCCATCACCGAAGGTGATTTCAAATGCATTTTTGCTTGTAACTGTGAAGGTACTGAACAGTTACAAATCGTTTCAATTTCTTAATCCAGTATAGCAAAAAAATCTCAAAAAAACAAGGAAAGAGCGAGTAACCGGTAACACTATTCAAAAAAACGGAAATGAAAAATCCGAGAAAATATTGACGAAAATACAGGTGAATGATATGATAAAAGAAAAAGTAACCGGTTACTTTAAGCACCGAAAGAAAGGAAACGATAAGAATGAAAGATCTTGTACATGTAAAAGCTCCGGGAAACTGGATCAACGATCCGAACGGTTTTATCTATTACAAAGGCAAATATCACCTGTTTTTTCAGCATTTTCCGTATGCGCCGGAATGGGGAACCATGCATTGGGGACATACGGTCAGTGAGGATCTGGTGCACTGGGAGTATCAGGGAATCGCACTGTTTCCAACCAAAGAATATGATCAGAATGGTGTGTTTTCCGGTACTGCACTGGAAGAAGATGGTAAGCTGAAGATTTATTACAGCGCGGTAAAATATCTGAAACCAGACCCGGAAGATATTCACCGGGTACTGGACGATGCCATTCAGACGAGCCAGGCAATGATCGTATCGGAAGACGGGTTCCATTTTAATAACTGGGATAAAAAGAAGGTGCTGCCGACTGTTCATGATGAAGAGGTCGGAGAGCCGAAGATGAGAGATCCGAAGGTGTGGAAAGACGGAGACAGCTATTATATGATGATGGGAAGCTCGTATCATGACGCCGGAAGAGTTCTCTTTTATACGAGTAAAGACGGAGAAAACTGGACTTACGCAAATCAGTGCCGGCCAGAATCATACGGATGGACGATCGAGTGTCCGGATCTGTTTTCTCAGAATGATCAGTGGATTTTCATCGGCTGTCCGATGCGTCTGACACCGGGGGAGAAGAAATATCCGGACCAGGCTGTGTGGGCGCTGGCGGAATTTGATCCGAAGACCTGTGAACTGAAGCTGCCGGATACTCACAGTTATGTGGATTATGGTCTGGATCTGTATGCACCGCAGACGACACTGGATGCGGAGGGAAGAAGAGTGATGATCTCATGGATGCGTATGCCGATGGCAGTGACAGACAGTACGGATCGCCCAGCATGGAATGGTATGATGAGTAGTGCCCGCGTGGTGGAAGAAAAAGAGGGACATCTGTATTTCCACATGCATCCACAGGTGGACGCATACCTCAGCGCAGAAACTACAGCCGAAGAGGCAGCAGAGAGTGGAAAAGTTTTCCGGATCCGGACGGATCTTTCTGAGGGAGAAACCTTGAATATTGGTGGGTATGTGATCAGCCGCAGCGAAGGAAAGATCGTTGGCGACCGGTCAGCCGTTCTTGACGGATGTGACGAAGTGAGAACTGTAGGTGCGACTCCGGTGATCGATGGTGCGGCACAGCTGGATATTCTGGTGAACGATCATCTGATTGAAATTTTTGTCAATGACGGTCAGTATGTGCTCAGCCATGTGGTTTACGGAAAATCTAAAAAGATTTCCGGAAAATATGAAAAAGTTCTGGTGGGAAAATAAGAAAGATGGTATACTTATTAAGGAAATTTATAATTGACTTTAATTTATAAGTAATAATAAGTTTTACTAATAAGAAAAGTGTTGTATAATCATTTTTGTAAAGGAAATGATGATAACCCGTCAGGAGGTAACCAAATGATTAAAGCTGTTGTTGGAGCAAACTGGGGAGATGAAGGAAAAGGTAAGATTACCGATATGCTGGCTAAAGAAGCGGACATTATTGTTCGTTTCCAGGGTGGAGCCAATGCCGGACATACCATCGTAAATGATTACGGCAAGTTCGCACTGCATACCCTGCCGTCAGGTGTATTTTATAATCATACCACAAGCGTGATCGGAAACGGTGTTGCACTGAATGTACCACTGGTTTTCAAAGAGATCCAGGATATCGTATCCAAAGGGGTACCGACACCGAAGATCCTGATTTCCGACCGTGCACAGATGGTAATGTCTTATCACATTCTGTTTGATCAGTACGAAGAAGAACGTCTGGGTGGCAAATCCTTCGGATCCACAAAATCAGGTATCGCTCCTTTTTATTCTGATAAATTTGCAAAGATCGGTTTCCAGGTCAGCGAGTTGTTTGACGAGGAAGCGCTGAAAGAAAAAGTAGCAGGCATCTGCGAGAAAAAGAACGTTATGCTGGAGCATTTGTATCACAAACCGCTTCTGAAACCGGAAGAGATTTTTGAAGAGCTGATGAGCTACAAGAAGATGCTGGAGCCATATGTATGCGACGTATCTTTGTTCCTGTGGAACGCACTGAAAGAAGGAAAAGAGATTCTGTTAGAGGGTCAGCTGGGATCCTTAAAAGACCCGGATCACGGTATTTACCCAATGGTAACTTCTTCCTCCACACTGGCAGGATACGGTGCAGTAGGAGCAGGTGTACCGCCATATGAGATCAAGAAAATCATCACCGTATGTAAAGCATACTCCAGCGCAGTAGGAGCAGGAGCATTCGTATCCGAGATCTTCGGAGACGAGGCAGATGAGCTGAGACGCAGAGGCGGAGACGGCGGCGAGTTCGGTGCAACAACCGGAAGACCGAGACGTATGGGATGGTTCGATGCAGTGGCTTCCAAATACGGATGCCGTATGCAGGGAACTACCGATGTAGCGTTCACCGTACTGGATGTTCTGGGATATCTGGATGAGATTCCGGTATGTGTAGGATACGACATCGACGGCGAAGTAACTACAGACTTCCCGACCACCACACTGCTGGAAAAGGCAAAGCCGGTGTATGAAACTCTGCCGGGATGGAAATGCGATATCCGCGGTATCAAGAAATACGAAGATCTGCCGGAAAACTGCAGAAAATACATCGAATTCGTAGAAGAGAAGATTGGTTTCCCGATCACCATGATTTCCAATGGACCGGGAAGAGATGATATCATCTACAGATAAGAAATGCTATACCGGGATTGCTTTATTGCTGTGCAATTTTGCAATTCTCAAAAACGAATAGAAAACGGGGAGCTTGCATAAGCAGGCTGAGAGGAGACTGGCAGCGTTTCGACCCATAACCTGATTTGGATAATGCCAACGTAGGGATGATTTACAGAGAAAAACAGGCACACCATCCTTTTGGTGTGTCTGTTTTGGCTTGCGTTGCATATCAATAATTGATCCGGTAGATCAATTTTGATACGCGGCGGATTGGGGGCACCACCTTTCGTCGCTATAAAAAAGTAATGGTGAATTCATATGCAAAGGAGAAAAAATATGAGAACAGCATTAACAATCGCTGGCAGTGATTCCAGCGGAGGCGCCGGCATCCAGGCAGATATCAAGACGATGATGGCCAATGGCGTATATGCCATGAGTGCCATCACGGCTCTGACAGCCCAGAATACAACCGGTGTAACAGCAATTATGGAGGCAACTGAGGAATTTTTAGGAGAGGAACTGGACAATATTTTCACAGATATCTTTCCGGATGCAGTGAAGATCGGAATGGTTTCGTCCTCCGGACTGATCATAAAGATTGCAGAAAAACTGAAAGAGTATGATGCAAAAAATATCGTGGTTGATCCGGTTATGGTGGCTACCAGCGGAGCCAGACTGATCAGTGAAGACGCGGTAAGCACCTTAAAAGAATATCTGTTTCCGCTGGCACAGATCCTGACACCGAATATCCCGGAGGCAGAAGTACTTTCCGGTATGACCATCACTTCTGAAGCGGAGATGATGGAGGCGGCTAAAGTGATCGGTGATCAGTACGGATGTGCGGTTCTGTTAAAAGGCGGTCATAAGGTGAATGATGCCAATGACCTGCTTTATCATGAAGGAACCTGCCAATGGTTTTACGGAAAACGGATCGATAACCCGAATACTCATGGAACCGGCTGTACGCTTTCCAGCGCGATCGCTTCCAATCTGGCAAAGGGATTTCCTATGGATGTGTCTGTAGAGCGCGCAAAGGCCTATATTTCCGGTGCTCTGGCAGCTATGCTGGATCTCGGCAAGGGCAGCGGTCCGATGAACCACGGATTTGCCATTGCCGGAGAATATGCAAAGGAGGTACAGGATCATGAGTGAAAAACGGACTTCTTTGTTTGAAAACGGACTGATATGGTTCGGTGCGGGAGTATCTATCGCAGAGATCCTGACCGGAACGTATCTGGCGTCTCTGGGGATGAAAAAAGGTCTGGCAGCTATTTTGTTGGGACATCTGATCGGCTGCGTCCTCTTATTTTTAGCAGGTGTGATCGGCGGTAAAGTGCGAAAAAGTGCAATGGAAACCGTAAAAATCAGCTTTGGACAGAAAGGCAGTCTGTTATTTGCCCTGTTAAATGTGATCCAGCTGGTGGGCTGGACGGCCATCATGATCTATGACGGTGCACTGGCAGCCAATCAGGCAGTCGGTGTGGGTAACTGGGTCTGGTGTCTGGTGATCGGTGGACTGATCATCCTGTGGCTTGTGATCGGTATCACAAATCTTGGAAAATTAAATACAGTTGCGATGGCGGCGTTGTTTATTCTGACACTGATCCTCTGTAAAGTTATTTTCTTTGGAGATTACCATGCAGCAAGCGTGGCAGCGGACGGACTGACCTTTGGAGCAGCAGTGGAACTGGCGGTTGCAATGCCGTTATCCTGGCTGCCGCTGATCAGTGATTACACAAGAGAAGCAAAAGAGCCGGTCAAAGCGACCGCAGTGAGTGCTGTTGTATATGGAGTGATCAGCTGTTGGATGTATCTGATCGGTATGGGGGCTGCCATCTATACCGGAGAGAGTGATATCGCGCAGATCATGGTGAAGGCGGGACTTGGTATCGTGGGTCTTCTGATCATCATTTTCTCCACCGTTACCACGACTTTCCTGGATGCGTATTCCGCAGGAATCTCCAGTGAGACTCTGAGCCATAAACTGAACGGAAAATATATTGCCATTGGTGTGACGATTGTGGGCGCGCTGGCAGCTATTGTGTATCCGATGGATAATATCACGGATTTCTTATACCTGATCGGTTCGGTATTTGCACCGATGATTGCGATCCAGATTGCGGATTTCTACCTATTAAAAGAAGATCACAGTGAAAAAGAAATCCAGATCTCCAATATGATCCTGTGGGTGATCGGATTCATCCTGTACCGGATGCTGATGAAGGTAGATCTGCCGGTGGGAAACACACTGCCGGATATGGTGATCACGATGGTACTTTGTCTGATTTGGGGAAAAATCAGTAAAAAGAAATAGAAAATAAAAATACAGATATAGTAAAGTGATTGGGATAGCCAGAAAAGTAAGCGGATATCCAGTCGGAAAAGTGTATCTGAAAAACGAAAGGCGTGAGTCATAGAAATAAGACTTACGTCTTTTTTAGACGTATCACATATCATGAATTGGTCTGCAGCATTGAAAAACCAGTCCCCGGCGGAAGCGTTCTCCTTGCAGCAACATTTTGTGGGCGCTTAGGGTAAGCTTTAAGATCCGACACCTACGTAGACTTAGGCTCGAGCGCTCTCGCGAGAGTCTTAGTCGAAGTTGGTGGCTAGCTTAAAGTTACCCTGCCCACGTTGCTGCAAGGAGAACGCTTCCGCCGGGGACGTCCCCTTTTTCAATACAATCCAACGGGAAAAGGCGCATACCTTTGGAGAGAGGTATGCGCCTTGCGTAAGAAAAATGTGATGTATGTAATCGGAGAAGTGATACTTCTTCCGCGATTACTGATTTGGAATATCCATCGGATAGTGATTGTCAAAGCAGGCCCTGCACAGTGGCAGATCACCGACCATCGACTGGAGATCTTCGATCTTCATATATCCTAAGGAATCAGCTCCAATTAACTGTCGGATCTCTTCCGTTGAATGGGAAGAGGCGATCAACAGCTGATTGGACGGTACATCGGTACCGAAATAACATGGGTACAGGAAAGGCGGTGAGCTGACGCGCACATGCACTTCTTTTGCACCGGCATGTTTCAGAAGGTGAATCAGATTGGCGATCGTGGTTCCACGCACGATGGAGTCATCGACCAGCACAATATTTTTTCCTTTGACAGCGGATTCCAGAACGCTTAATTTCAGACGTACACTGGATTCCCGTTCCTTCTGAGTAGGCTTGATAAAGGTACGGCCTACATAGCTGTTTTTATAGAATGCCAGTCCAAAAGGAATTCCGGATTCAGCCGCGAATCCCTGTGCGGCAGTAATTCCTGAGTCAGGAACACCGACGACTAGGTCAGCATCTGCGGGATAGGCTTTGGCAAGCGCTGCACCGGCACGAAGTCGGGACTCATATACGGAGATACCGTCCAGTTTGCTGTCCAGACGGGCAAAGTAAATGTATTCAAAAATGCAATGAGCCTGCCGGGACTGACATAAGGTAAGGTTAGAGGTGATACCTTCCCGGGTGATCGTTACGATCTCACCAGGTTTGATATCACGGAGGAACTGCGCACCGATTGCAGTCAGTGCACAACTTTCAGAGGCGATGATATAAGAATCATCTCTCTTACCAAGACAAAGAGGTTTCAGTCCAAGGGGATCACGGACACCGATCAGCTTGCGAGGGCTTGCGATGACCAAACCGTAAGCACCTTTGATCTTTTCGGCGGTCTTCATGATCGCTTCCTCGACCGATTTGGTACGGACTCTTTCTCTGGCAATATAATAAGCAATAACCTCTGAATCAGTTGTTGTATGGAAAATGGCTCCGTTTTGCGCAAGTTCATTGCGAAGCTCTTCGGTATTTACCAGATTGCCGTTATGAGCGAGAGCCAGAGTTCCCTTAATATAATTCAGAACCAGGGGCTGAGCGTTACTCAATGTAGCCGCCCCTGTTGTGGAATAACGGACATGCCCGATACCGAGATTTCCTTTCATATTTGAAAGAACATCTTCTTTAAAAACTTCACTGACAAGTCCCATCCCTCTTTGTACATTCATATTTCCCTTGGGACCGCTGGTGTCAAACACAGCGATTCCGCAGGATTCCTGTCCACGGTGCTGCAGGGAAGAGAGCCCGTAATAAATGGAAGAGGCTGCATCTTCCCCGTGGGGATTATAAATACCGAATACACCGCAGGCTTCTTTAATCCGTTCATCCTGACACATAGATTCCACCTCACTACAGGGAGAACAAAAGCTGATCGTAAGTAGGATAGCTCAGGATAGAATCTGGAATTAAAGCTTCAATATCACTGGCAACAGTACGGATGTCTTCCATTTTTGCCAGTACCTGATCATGGAATGCTTCTGCACATTTCTGGGTATCTTCCAGAGCGAAAGAAGTATCAATCAGGGTTTTCAGTTCTGTTACCTCTGCAGTCAGAGCAGTGTAAGCAGTGGACAGTTTTTCAACCAGTGCTTCTTCCGAAGCAGTATCAGCGGCAGCCATAAAGGATTTCTTTGCTGTTGCGTTTTTGGAAACCTCAGCGGCATAGGTGCTGACAGCCGGCAGAAAATCTTTGGTGATCATCTCTGCAAGAGTACGAGCCTCGATACCGATGGTTTTTACATAGTTTTCCAGTTTGATCTCATAACGGGAAGTCAGTTCTTCTTTTGTAAATACATGATGTTTGGTGAACAGTTCCACGTTTTTATCTGCTAACAGCTGTGGCAGGCAGTCCGGAGTAGACGGCAGATTATATAATCCGCGTTTTTCCGCTTCAGCAACCCACTCATCGGTATAACCGTTGCCGTTGAAGATAACTTTTTTATGTTTGCGGATGGCACGTTTGATCAGTTCATGTACGGCCTGTTCCATATCTTCCGGTTTGGTTCCTTCCAGTTCGGTATAGAACTGAGCCAGAGCTTCTGCAACAGCAGTGTTCAGTACCACATTCGGGTTTGCAACAGATGCTGCAGAACCAAGCATACGGAATTCAAATTTATTACCTGTGAAGGCGAATGGTGAAGTACGGTTACGGTCCGTGGTATCTTTCACAAAGTGTGGAAGTACATGAGCACCGATATCCAGCTGTACCTTTTTCTGTTTTCCGAAGAAAGTATCATTTTCGATGGATTCCAGAACTGCAGTCAGTTCATCACCAAGGAAGATGGATACGATAGCCGGCGGAGCTTCGTTACCGCCCAGACGGTGATCGTTGCCGGCGCTGGTTGCAGATACACGCATCAGATCTGCATATTCATCTACGGCTTTGATGACAGCCATCAGAAATACCAGGAACTGGATATTCTGTGCCGGTGTGCTTCCCGGATTTAACAGGTTTACCCCATCGTTGGTTATCAGAGACCAGTTGTTATGTTTACCGCTTCCGTTGATACCCTCGAATGGTTTTTCATGTAACAGGCATACCAGACCATGTTTATCAGCCACTTTTTTCATGATTTCCATGGTCAGCTGGTTGTGGTCAACGGCTACGTTTGCGGTATCAAAGATCGGAGCCAGCTCATGCTGTGCAGGAGCAACTTCGTTATGTTTTGTTTTTGCCGGGATACCAAGTTTCCACAACTCTACATCTAGATCATGCATATAAGCAGCAACCTTTGGTTTCAGTGAACCAAAGTAATGATCTTCCATTTCCTGTCCTTTTGGAGCAGGTGCACCAAACAGAGTACGTCCGCAGAATACCAGGTCTTTTCTCTTCTTATACAGGTCTTTGTCTACCAGGAAGTATTCCTGTTCCGGTCCGATGGTTGTGGATATGCTGGTAACGGTTTCATTTCCCAGGAGTTTCAGCATCTTTACTGCTTCTGTGTTCAGTGTTTCCATGGAACGGAGCAGTGGGGTTTTCTTATCCAATGCCTCACCGCTGTAAGAACAGAAAGCCGTCGGAATATATAAAGTACCATCTTTAATGAAAGCTGGTGATGTAGGATCCCATGCTGTATAACCTCTTGCTTCGAAAGTAGCACGAAGTCCGCCTGACGGAAAACTGGATGCATCCGGTTCACCTTTTACCAGTTCTTTTCCGGAAAAGTCCATGATAACTTCGCCGTCACCAACCGGTGTGATGAAACTGTCATGTTTTTCAGCTGTGAAACCGGTCATCGGCTGGAACCAATGGGTGTAGTGAGTGGCACCGTTTTCTACAGCCCATTCTTTCATGGCAACGGCTACAGAATTAGCTACGTCCAACTCCAGATGAGTTCCGTTTTCGATTGTTTTGCGAAGTGCTTTGTACATATCCTTCGGCAGTTTGTTACGCATTACCTTATCGTTAAAAACAAGGCTTCCATATAAAGCAGGAATTTCTTCATGTGTCATGATTTGTTCTCCTTTCTGATTGCCATAGTGTTTTCAGAATGTTTAAAATAAAAAAAGACGCCTTGAACCTGTTTTCAAGTTCAAAGCGCCTTTGCTTTATGTCCTGTAGTATACACGGATATTCTGGATTGTCAATCCCTGATTTGAAAAAAATCAAAAAAATTTTCCGGATTTGCATGGAAATAAACATTACATTGTTGAAGAAAATGGGGTATTATGTCGCAACAGCCGCAGAAGCGTTTCGTGCGTATGTTATTCCGACCCGCTACGTGGAAGGATACTATCTGTCCGGGGATGATATTCACAGCGAAGCAAGCGGGATTAATAAACTGACCGGGGCAGATGCACATGCATGGGTGGAAGTGTATTTTGACGGTGTTGGCTGGCTGCCCCTGGATGTGACACCCGGATATTATTATGATGCGGTGTCCCTGCAGCAGATGATCGGTATGCCGGAGCAGGCGAGTAAAAATGCTGCTCTGGAAGATCCGTCCTTTGAGGCAAATCAGGTTGCTTCTGGTTATTCTTTGTCTTGGGATCTGGAGATCGGAAGAATCCTGGACTATGAGTGGATGCACAGAAAATTTGCCCGGGCAGATCAACAGAAAAAAGTCCGCATCTATACACATCTATACAGAAGAAATGCAGAAATTGCCGGCCTTTCTCGGAATATCTATGAGCCTTGGATGGAAAACCGGTGAAGTAGATCAGAAAATTCATGAAAATTATCAGAGAGTAGAGGCAGGTGCATATCTTCGCGTATGTGAGATTCTGGAAAAATCTATCTATGGACAGCAGAATCTGGAGCCCTATGAGATGCGGACAGTCTCTGCATTTATGAAAAAACTGGAAGTAATCGGAGGTAATACACTCAATCGGAGAGAGAGAATAGAACTTCGATATGGTTATGTTGTACGGATAATGGAAAAAATCTGTCGAAAAACAGGGCAAAAAGGAAAAACAAAAAAAAACAGCAGAAAAGAATTGACAAAATAAAAGGAAAGGGACATAATATTAGCATTAAAAAGCACTGACAAAGGCGTCAGAGATCCGAAAGGGTTTCTGACGCCTTTTTGCGTAAGCAACGAGCCAAAGTATGTGGCTGCATGAGGCCTTGGCGACTGTTGCGACAACCTGAGAAATTCGGAAAACGTATTTCTCATAGTTTTTCAAACGAGGAGGAAAATGTGATGGCAGTAAAATATGTGTTTGTGACAGGTGGCGTAGTATCCGGCCTTGGAAAGGGAATTACGGCAGCTTCGCTTGGGAGACTTCTGAAAGCCAGAGGCTATAAAGTGACTATGCAGAAGTTTGACCCATATATCAACGTGGATCCGGGTACGATGAATCCTATTCAGCATGGGGAAGTGTTCGTTACGGATGACGGTACCGAGACGGATCTGGATCTGGGACACTATGAACGATTCATTGATGAGAGCCTGGATAAAAATTCCAATGTGACAACTGGAAAAATCTACTGGTCCGTTCTGCAAAAAGAACGTCACGGAGATTATGGCGGAGGAACCGTGCAGGTAATCCCGCATATAACTAATGAAATCAAAGATCGTTTTTATAAACCAAAGTCAGAGGATGATAACCGCATAGCAATCATCGAGGTGGGTGGTACGGTAGGTGATATCGAAAGCCAGCCGTTTCTGGAGGCCATCCGTCAGTTTCAGCATGAAATCGGTCATGAAAATGCGGTTTTGATCCATGTGACTCTGATTCCGTATCTGAAAGCATCCGGGGAGATGAAGACAAAACCAACGCAGCAGAGTGTCAAGGAACTGCAGGGAATGGGCCTGTGGCCGGATGTTCTGGTATGTCGGAGCGAATATGAGATCTCGGAAGAGATGAAAGCAAAGATTGCACTGTTTTGTAACGTTCCGGTGAATCATGTATTACAGAATCTGGATGTGGATTATCTGTACGAGGCACCTCTTGCCATGGAAAAAGAACATCTGGCACAGGTGGTATGTGAATCTCTGCAGCTTCCCTGCCCGGAACCGGATCTGAGTGACTGGAAAGAGATGGTAGACAGTCTGAGAAATCCGATCTACGAAGTGGAGATTGCCATGGTCGGAAAATACATTCAGCTGCATGATGCATATCTGAGTGTGGTAGAAGCACTGAAACACGGTGGAATCGCAGCACATGCGAATGTAAAGATCCGCTGGGTAGACTCTGAAGAAATCACGCCGGAAAATGTAGCAGAGAAGTTAAAAGGAGTGGATGGTATTCTGGTACCTGGCGGTTTCGGAACCCGTGGTACGGAAGGAAAGATCGAGGCCATCCGCTATGCGAGAGAAGAAAAGATCCCGTTCCTTGGTATCTGCCTTGGTATGCAGATGGCGATCGTGGAATTTGCCAGAGATGTGATCGGCTATAAAGATGCCAACAGCATCGAGCTGGATCCGGAAACCGCACATCCGGTCATTGCGCTGATGCCGGAACAAAACGGTGTGGAAGATCTGGGCGGAACCCTTCGCCTTGGTGCTTACCCGTGTGTCCTGAAAGAAGGAAGCAAGGCAAGAGAATTATACGGAACCGAAGAAATCAGCGAAAGACATCGCCATCGCTATGAAGTTAATAACGATTATCGACAGGAACTGGAAGAAAACGGAATGGTACTTTCCGGACTGTCACCGGACAAACGCATCGTAGAGATGCTTGAGATTCCCGGTCATCCGTTCTTTGTGGGAACCCAGGGACATCCGGAACTAAAATCCAGACCAAACCGCGCACATCCGCTGTTCCGTGGACTGATCCAGGCGGCAGTAGCGTATCACCAGTGAGAGGAGAAAATGTGATGAAAGAAAATCAAGGTTTATATCGACAGCAATTTGAGCATGATAACTGTGGTATCGGAGCGGTCATCAACAGCAAAGGTATCAAAAGCCACACTACTGTAGAGAATGCTCTGAAAATCGTAGAAAATCTGGAACATCGTGCAGGAAAAGATGCAGAAGGAAAAACCGGAGACGGTGTAGGTATCCTCCTGCAGATCTCCCACAAGTTCTTCAAAAAAGAATGTGACAAACTGGGGATCGCGATCGGAGAGGAGAGAGAGTATGGTATCGCCCAGCTCTTCTTCCCACAGGATGAACTGAAATGTAACCAGGCAAAGAAGATGTTCGAGATCATCGTGGAAAAAGAAGGCCTGGAACTGCTTGGTTATCGTGAAGTTCCGGTTTATCCGGAAGTTCTCGGACACAAAGCCAGAGTCTGTATGCCACACATCATGCAGGCATTTATCAAAAAACCTGTCCGTGTGGAAAAAGGTCTGGAATTTGACCGGAAACTGTACATCGCCCGCCGCGTCTTTGAACAGAGTAATGAAAATACGTATGTAGTATCTATGTCCAGCCGTACGATTGTATACAAAGGTATGTTTCTGGTAGGACAGTTGCGCACCTTCTTCGGCGATCTGCAGGATAAAGATTATGAATCAGCCATCGCCATGGTACACTCCCGTTTCAGTACCAACACGAATCCAAGCTGGGAGAGAGCACATCCGAACCGCTTTATTGTACACAACGGTGAGATCAACACTATTCGCGGTAATGCCGACAAGATGCTGGCACGTGAGGAAACAATGGAATCCTCCCATCTGAAAAATCAGCTGCATAAGATCCTGCCGGTTGTAGATACCAGAGGATCTGACTCTGCCATGCTTGACAATACACTGGAATTTCTGGTCATGAGTGGTATGCCGCTTCCACTGGCAGTTATGATCACCATTCCGGAACCATGGACGAACAATAAAACACTGGATCAGGATGAGAGAGATTTCTATCAATATTATGCAACTATGATGGAGCCGTGGGACGGTCCTGCCTCCATTGTATTTTCTGACGGTGATCTGGTCGGTGCGGTTCTTGACCGTAACGGTCTGCGGCCATCCCGTTACTATGTATTAAAGAGCGGGGATGTGATCCTGGCTTCCGAGGTCGGCGTTCTGGAAGTACCGGAAGAAGAAATCGTGTTAAAAGAGCGTCTGCACCCTGGAAAGATGCTGTTAGTCGATACTGTAGAAGGAAAAATCTATCAGGATGAAGAACTGAAAGAAATCTATGCGACCAAACAGCCGTATGGTGAATGGCTCGACAGCAATCTGGTAGAATTGAAAGAACTGAAGATCCCGAACAAACATGTGGAAGAATACGGTAAAGAGCAGAGAAAACAGCTGCAGAAAGCATTCGGCTATACCTATGAAGAATATAAGAATTCTATCCGTACCATGGCATTGAACGGCGGAGAGTCAATTGCAGCCATGGGTGTGGATACACCACTGGCAGTACTTTCTGAAAAACAGAGACCGTTATTTGATTACTTCAAACAGTTATTTGCCCAGGTAACCAACCCGCCGATCGATGCGATACGTGAGGAGATCGTCACCAGCACCACGATCTATGTAGGTAAAAAGGGTAATCTTCTGGAGGAAAAACCGGAAAACTGCCAGGTATTAAAGATCAACAATCCGATCCTGACCAATACGGATATGCTGAAGATCAAACAGATGCACAAACCGGGATTCAAGGTAGCAGTTGTTCCGATTACCTATTATAAGAGTACGAAACTGGAACGCGCGATCGATCGTCTGTTTGTGGAAGTGGATAAAGCATACAAAGACGGTGCCAATATTCTGGTTCTTTCCGATCGAGGTGTGGATGAAAACCATGTGCCGATTCCGTCCCTGTTAGCGGTATCTGCCGTACATCAGCATCTGGTCAATACAAAGAAACAGACATCTCTGGCCCTGATCCTGGAGTCCGGGGAACCGAGAGAAGTCCATCATTTTGCAACACTGTTAGGTTATGGTGCCTGTGCAGTCAACCCATATCTGGCCCAGGACAGTATCCGGGAACTGATCGAAGAAGGACTGCTTGACAAAGATTATTATGCCGCAGTGGATGATTACAATGCCGCAATCCTGCATGGTATCGTAAAGATTGCTTCCAAGATGGGTATTTCCACTATTCAGTCTTACCAGGGTGCGAAGATTTTTGAAGCCATCGGTATCTCTCAGGAAGTTATTGACAAATATTTCTCCGGAACCGTCAGCCGCGTGGGTGGTATCACTATGGAAGATATCGCAAAACAGGTGGATGAGAAACATTCTCAGGCATTTGACCCGCTGGGACTGGCCAGTGATCTGACACTGGACAGTCTTGGAAAACATAAAAGAAGAAGCGGTGGAGAAAAACACCGTTACAATCCACAGACCATTCATATGCTGCAGCAGTCCACCTGGACCGGAAGCTATGATATGTTCAAACAGTATACTGCAATGGTAGACGAAGAACAGAGCGGCTATCTGAGAAGTCTGATGGACTTTAATTATCCGGAAAATGGTGTGCCGATCGACGAAGTAGAAAGCGTGGATGAGATCGTAAAACGATTCAAAACCGGTGCCATGTCCTATGGTTCTATTTCTCAGGAAGCCCATGAGACACTGGCAATCGCCATGAATCATCTCCATGGAAAATCCAATACCGGTGAAGGCGGTGAAAGTGATGACAGACTGGATTCCGCAGGAAGCGATAATGACAGATGTTCTGCAATCAAACAGGTAGCATCCGGTCGTTTTGGTGTTACCAGCCGATATCTGGTAAGTGCAAGAGAGATTCAGATTAAGATGGCGCAGGGTGCAAAACCCGGTGAAGGCGGACATCTTCCGGCGAAAAAAGTATATCCGTGGATCGCAAAGACCAGACATTCCACACCGGGTGTGAGTCTGATCTCCCCGCCACCACATCATGATATTTATTCGATTGAAGACCTGGCACAGCTGATCTACGACCTGAAAAACGCAAATAAATACGCAGGAATCTCCGTAAAACTGGTTTCAGAAGCAGGTGTTGGTACGGTTGCGGCAGGTGTTGCCAAAGCCGGTGCACAGGTTATCCTGATCTCCGGATACGACGGAGGTACCGGAGCCGCTCCGGAAAGTTCTATCCACAACGCAGGTCTTCCATGGGAGATGGGGCTTGCAGAGACTCATCAGACTCTGTTACAGAATGGTCTGAGAAACCGTGTCCGGATCGAGACAGACGGTAAACTGATGAGCGGCCGTGATGTGGCTATCGCAGCACTGCTCGGTGCGGAAGAGTTCGGTTTTGCAACCGCTCCGCTGGTAACCATGGGCTGCGTGATGATGAGAGTCTGCAACCTGGATACCTGCCCGGTAGGTGTGGCTACCCAGAATCCGGAACTGAGAAAACGCTTCAAAGGAAAACCGGAATACGTAGAGAATTTCATGCGCTTTATCGCTCAGGAGCTGCGGGAATATATGGCAAAACTGGGTGTTCGAACGATCGATGAGATGGTAGGAAGAAGTGACCTTCTGAAAGTAAAAGAAGACGCAAAAACACCGATGGCAGCAAAGATGGATCTGTCTCAGATCCTGTACAACCCATATGCGGGAGAAAAAGAGTGTGTTACGTTCAGTCCGGAAAAAGTATACGATTTCCAGCTGGAAAAAACGCTGGATGAGAAAGTACTGTTAAAGAAACTGGAGAAATCCGTAGAGAAGGGAACGAAAGCTTCTCTGGATCTGAAAGTCGGCAACACCGACCGTTCTTTCGGTACGATCCTCGGTGCAGAGATCACCCGTCAGCACAAAGACGGACTGCCGGAAGACACTATTACCATCAACTGTACCGGTGCCGGCGGACAGAGCTTCGGGGCATTTATCCCGAAAGGACTGACACTGCGCCTGTGCGGTGATACCAACGATTATTATGGAAAAGGACTTTCCGGTGGGAAACTGGTTGTCTTCCCGCCGAAGAACAGAGGATACAAAGCAGAAGAGAATATCATCGCCGGTAACGTAGCCCTGTATGGAGCCACCAGCGGTAAAGTATTTATCAATGGTGTGGCAGGGGAACGTTTTGCAGTCCGTAACTCCGGAGCCTACGCAGTTGTAGAGGGTGTGGGAGAACATGGATGTGAATATATGACCGGTGGCCGTGTGGTCGTTCTTGGTAAGACAGGAAAGAACTTTGCAGCAGGTATGAGCGGTGGTATCGCTTATGTACTCGATGAGAACAGCCATCTGTATCGGAATCTGAACAAAGATATGATTTCCATTGAAAAAGTGGAAAACAAATACGATATCAAAGAACTGAAAGAACTGATCGAGGAACATGTGGAAGCCACAGGATCCGAGAGAGGTGCGTTGATTCTGGAGCATTTCCAGGAGTATCTGCCCAAATTCAAAAAGATCATCCCGAATGATTTCAAGAAGATGATCGCTCTTTCTGCAAAGCTGGAAGAGAAAGGAATGAGCACAGAGCAGGCACAGATGGAAGCATTCTATGAAAGTTTCCAGACCAAATCGACGGAGGAGTAAGAGAAATGGGAAAAGCGACAGGATTTTTGGAATATGAAAGAAAAAACGCAGCAGTAGAGGAACCTTTGAAACGAATCCGTCATTTTAACGAATTCCGTACTCCGCTGCCTTTAGAAGAACAGCAGAAACAGGGAGCACGCTGTATGGAGTGTGGCGTTCCTTTCTGCCAGAACGGAGCCATGTTAGCCGGCATGGCTTCGGGCTGTCCGTTGCATAATCTGGTACCGGAAACCAATGATCTGGTGTACAGCGGCAACTGGAAACAGGCCTATGAAAGACTTACAAAAACACACAGTTTCCCGGAGTTTACCAGCCGTGTCTGCCCTGCACTCTGCGAGGCGGCATGTACCTGTAATCTGAACGGAAAACCGGTATCCACAAAGGAAAATGAGCGTGCCATCATCGAACATGCTTACGAGATGGGCTGGGTACAGCCACAGACTCCGAAGATCCGTACCGGAAAGAAAGTGGCGGTAGTAGGAAGTGGTCCTTCCGGACTGGCAGCAGCGCAGCAGTTAAACCGCAGAGGACACAGTGTGACCGTTTTCGAACGCCATGACCGGATCGGTGGACTGCTCCGTTATGGTATTCCTAACATGAAGCTGGATAAAAAGATTCTGGATCGCAGAATCGAGCTGATGAAAGCCGAAGGTGTGGAATTTAAGACCGGTGTGGATGTGGGAAAAGATATCACGGCAGAAGAACTGAAAAGACAGTTTGACCGTGTGATCCTGGCATGCGGAGCTTCCAACCCCAGGGATATCAATGTGCCGGGAAGAGAGAGCGGCAATATTTACTTCGCAGTGGAATATCTTTCTTCTGTGACCAAGAGCCTGCTAGATTCAGGATTTGCAGATGGAAAGGCAATCTCTGCAAAAGGAAAACACGTGTTAGTCATCGGTGGTGGTGATACCGGTAACGACTGTGTGGGAACCGCTGTCCGCCAGGGAGCAAAATCCGTCACACAGCTGGAGATGATGCCAAAACCGTCCGTGGAGCGACTGCCATCCAACCCGTGGCCGGAGTGGCCGAAGGTACTGAAAACTGATTACGGTCAGGAAGAAGCTATCGCAGTCTTCGGTCAGGATCCGCGAATCTATAAAACAACGGTAAAAGAATTCCAGAAAGACAAAAACGGAAACGTGAAAAAAGCAGTGATCGTCAGCCTGGAGCCGAAAAAAGATGAAAAGAGCGGACGCATGATGATGGTTCCGATCGAGGGAAGCGAGAAAGTCATTGACGCACAGCTGGTACTGATCGCAGCCGGTTTCCTGGGAAGCCAGAAATACGTCACCGACGCTTTCAAGACCGACCTGAACCCGAGAACCAATGTCCTGACTAAACCGGACGAGTACGAAACCAGCGTCCCGGGTGTTTTCACAGCCGGTGATATGCACCGCGGTCAGTCCCTGGTTGTATGGGCCATCCGGGAAGGAAGAGAGGCAGCGAAAGCCGTGGATCGCTCCCTGATGGGATATACAAACCTGTAAAATTTTTAATGAAGTATTGACAAGAGAAAGTCCGATTGCTATAATACGGAACATAAAAGGCAAGGGCGTCTTATCCGGAGGGGAAACTCTGGATAAGGTCGCCCTTTTTGAGTTGTAAAAAACGTAACTGTTCAGCAGACAGTAACGTGAAACTGCCGAACAGCTGCAATAGCATCCTTTGGAGTGACAGAACGTAACTGATAATATATGCGTGAGAAAAAGGAGAACAATATGGAGAATTATAGTAAATCGGAGATTCTGCAGATGGTGGAGGAAGAAGATGTAGAATTCATCCGCCTGCAGTTTACAGATATGTTTGGAGTATTAAAAAATGTGGCAATCCCGAGCAGCAGACTGATCAAAGCTATGGAAAACCGTTGTACCATTGATACCGCATCTCTGGATGGATTTACCGGTGGGGAAGAATGTGATCTGTATCTGAAACCAGATCTGAGCACGTTTTCCATTCTGCCATGGAGACCCCAGCAGGGGAAGGTTGCTCGTTTTCTCTGTGATGTGTGCAGAGAAGATGGCACAGAGATTGAGGACAGTCCGAGATCTATTTTAAAAAGAGTAGTAAAAAAGGCACAGGAAAAAGGGTACACACTGAAGGTCAATCCGGAGTGCGAATTCTTCCTGTTTCATACCGATGACAATGGAATGCCAACCACGCTGACGCATGAAAAGGCCGGTTATCTGGATACTTCCCCTATTGATCTGGGAGAAAATACGAGAAGAGATATCATTCTTACATTAGAAGAGATGGGATATGAGATCGATTCCTCCCATCATGAGATTTCTCCGGCACAGCATGAAATTGATTTTACTTATGAAAATGCGATGGCCACTGCAGATAAGATCATGACTTTTAAGATGGCAGTCCGTACAATTGCAAAACGTTACGGTCTTCATGCAACTTTTATGCCGAAACCACGGGCAGAAGTTAATGGTTCCGGCATGCATCTGAACATGCGGCTGTTGAAAGACGGAAAGAATATATTCAAAGGTGAGGATGGAGCATTAAGTGCAGAAGGTGAAGCATTTCTTGCGGGTATCCTGTATCATATACAGGGTATGACTGCGGTAATGAATCCACTGGTGAATTCTTATAAACGGCTGGTTCCCGGATTCGAGGCACCTTCAGAAGTGACCTGGTCAAGAACACAGAGAAATGCACTGGTACATGTGAGAAAAGAGCGCGGCGGAGAAGTCAATCTGGAACTTCGCAGTCCGGATTCCGCGTCTAATCCGTATCTGGTATTTGCCCTGTGTCTGGCAGCAGGTATGGAAGGTATTGAAAAAGGACTGCAGGTTCCGGAAGAACTTACCAAGGATATCCGGAAACTGAATGAAGAAGAGAAAAAACTTCTTGGAATCCAGATGTTGCCGGAAAATCTTGGGGAGGCCATCAAAGCCATGGGACAGGATACTCTTGTATCAAAAGTTCTGGGAGAAACATACCGTAAAGGATATATGAAGGCCAAACGAAAAGAATGGAAAGATTATCTGGAACAGGTGTCCGAATGGGAACTGAACCGGTATCTTTATCGCGTATAGATAAGGGAGGCAGCTGATGAGTGTGGTGGTAATCGTCTTACCAAAGATGGAAGACGCAAAGAAAATCCGTAAGATCCTGATGGGACATGGATTTCCACAGGTATTTGCTTATGCTACCGCTTCCGCTGCTCTTTCGGAGATCAGGGAACATGAGTCGGGAATGGTGATCAGCGGGTATCATCTGAAAGATATGTATTATACGGAACTCGCTGACAGCCTTCCTCCTCACTTCGAACTGGTTCTTCTGGGATCTGCCAGTACTGTCAGTGCGGCAGACACCGGAATCTTATCTCTTACCACACCGTTAAAGGTCTATGATCTGGTCAATACTGCAGAGATGGTACTGCACCAGATGGAACGGATGGCAAAGAAAGCCAGAAAGCCGAAACGGCGCAGTGAACGGGAAGACAATTATATAAAAAATGCGAAAATACTTTTAATGGAACGTAATCATCTGAGTGAAGAGGAGGCTCATCGCTATATTCAAAAAAGCAGCATGGATAATGGAACCAACATGGTAGAGACAGCACAGATGATCCTGACCTTACTGTTTGAAGAAGGCTGACGGAAATTGCATGAAAAGGAGAATGTGATATGGAATTCATTACAGGATTAAAACAACAGGAAGAAGCAGAATTAGAAGATCTGCTGAAAGCAGAGGAAGGAACAACGATTATTCTGGAAGGGGCAGTGCACAGCATCCGTGATATGGGTGAAATCGCATTTGTGATTTTGAGAAAAAGGGAAGGACTGATCCAGACCGTATGGGAAGAAGGAAAGACAGATATGGAACTTTCTGAGATCAGAGAGGGAGATTACATCCATGTGACCGGTCAGATCAAAGACGAAGAGCGTGCTCCCCATGGGAAAGAAGTACGGCTGTCCACCATCCGTCACCTGTCTCACGTATCCTGTCCATTGCCACTTCCCATTGACAAATGGAAATTAAACACTTCTCTGGAAGCAAAATTAGACCGTCGCTCCCTTTCTTTGAGAAATATCAGAGAACGGGCAAGATTCCGTATTCAGGAAGGAATCGTTCGAGGCTTCCGTGATTTTCTCTATGAGCAGGGATTTACCGAGATCCACACACCAAAGATCGGTGCAAAGAGTGCTGAGGGTGGTGCAAACATGTTCCGGCTTTCTTATTTTCACAGACCGGCGGTTCTGCAGCAGAGTCCTCAGTTATATAAACAGATGATGGTCGGTGTATTTGACCGTGTCTTTGAAACCGGTCCGGTATTCCGTGCAGAAAAGCACAACACCAGAAGACATCTGAATGAATACACTAGTCTGGACTTTGAGATGGGATATATCCACAGTTTCCTTGATATCTGTGCGATGGAAACCGGCTTCCTGCAGTATACGATGAACCTGCTGGAAAAAGAGTACAGTAAAGAGTTGAAACTTCTGAATATCACACTGCCGGATGTGGAAAAGATCCCTTATGTTCACTTTGATGAAGCGAAACGCCTGGTTTCCGAAAAATACAACAGAAAGATCAGAAACCCTTTCGACCTGGAACCGGAAGAAGAGGAACTGATCGGAAAATATTTCAAAGAAGAATACAATGCAGATTTTGTATTTGTGACACACTATCCGAGTAAAAAACGTCCGTTCTATGCGATGGATGATCCGGAGGATACCCGTTATACGTTAAGCTTTGACCTGCTGTATCATGGTCTCGAGATCACCACCGGAGGACAGCGTATTCACGATCTGTCCATGCTGGAAGAGAAGATTCAGGAGAAAGGTATGACAGAAGAAGGCCTGGAACAGTATCTGGATGCGTTCCGCTTCGGTATGCCGCCACACGGTGGACTGGGTATCGGTCTGGAACGACTGACGATGCAGTTACTGGGAGAAGATAATGTAAGAGAAGCCTGCTTGTTCCCGAGAGATATGAGCAGACTGGAGCCGTAGGACGGCAGAAAGGAGTCAGGGAATGAGCGAGAGAAAAATAGATGAAGCAACCATGGATAACGTAGAGATCCTGGCAAAACTGGCACTGACGCCACAAGAGAGACAGAAAGCCATGGATGAGATGGAAAAAATCCTGACCTATGTGGAAAAATTAAATGAACTGGATACGGATCAGGCAGAGCCGCTGGTACATATCTTACCGGAGGTGAATGTCTTCCGGGAAGACCAGGTGACCAACGGGGACGGCAGAAAAGACTCTCTGGCAAATGCCCCGAAGGCAAAAGAAGATCAGTATATCGTACCAAAGACCGTATAGCAGGAGGAAGAAGCAATGGAAGAAATCTTACAGATGTCTGCGCTGGAACTGTCAAAACAGATCCGGCACGGCTCCGTCAGTGTAAAAGAAGCAGTGGAAGCCTGCAAAAAACAGATACAGAAGTCAGAGTCCCAGGTACATGCTTATGTTTCCATGGATGAAAAGATTCTGGCTCATCGGATCAAAGAAGTAGAAGAAGGAATCAAAAGCGGCAGATATACCGGTCCGCTGGCAGGTGTACCGATCGCCGTGAAAGATAATATCTGTATCAGAGGACAGAAAACCACCTGTTCTTCAAAAATGCTGGAAAACTTTGTCCCGACCTATGATGCACAGGTAGTGAAGCAGTTAGAAGATGCCGGAATGGTGATCCTCGGAAAAACCAATATGGATGAATTCGCCATGGGAAGTACGACAGAGACTTCCGCATTCGGCGTTACCAGAAACCCCTGGAATCCGGAACATGTACCGGGTGGCTCTTCCGGCGGTTCCTGCGCGGCTGTGGCAGCGGGAGAAGCGGTAATGGCACTCGGTTCCGATACCGGTGGTTCCATCCGTCAGCCGGCAGCCTACTGTGGTGTGACCGGACTGAAACCGACTTACGGAAGAGTATCCCGTTATGGTCTGATCGCTTATGCATCCTCTCTGGATCAGATCGGACCGATTGGTAAAAATGTAAAAGACTGTGCAGCTCTTTTTGAGATTATCGCAGGACATGACAGCAAAGACAGCACCAGCGCCGATGTACCGGTGGAATCTTATGATAGCCTGGTATCCGGTGGATTAAGCGGCATGCGCATCGGTATTCCAAAAGAATATCTGGCAGAAGGCTGTGACGAAGAAGTGAAAAAAGCTCTGGCAGATGCCGTTCATACCTTGAGTAAAAACGGTGCTGTAGTAGAATTCTTCTCCCTGGGAATGGTAGATTATGTAATTCCGGCATATTATATCATCGCCTGTGCGGAAGCAAGCTCCAACCTGGAGCGTTTCGACGGTGTAAAATACGGCTACCGTACCCCGGGTGCGACAGAACTGCATGAAATGTACAAAAAGAGTCGTGCGGAAGGCTTCGGAGAGGAAGTAAAACGAAGAATCCTTCTGGGATCTTTCGTACTGAGTGCCGGTTACTATGATGCCTATTATATGAAAGCACTGCGTGCCAAAGGCCTGATCAAGAAAGAATTTGACAAAGCATTCCAGAAATACGACTGCATCCTGGCTCCGGCTTCTCCGACCACTGCCCCGAAGATCGGCACCAGTTTAAGTGATCCGCTGCAGATGTACCTGAGTGATATCTACACCGTGGCCGTGAACCTGGCAGGTCTTCCGGCCGTCAGCCTTCCATGCGGTATGGACAGCAGGGGACTGCCGATCGGTATGCAGCTGATCGGTGACTGCTTCCAGGAAAAGAAGATACTCCGGGCAGCAGCCGCTTACGAACAACTGCGGGGAGAATTCCCAAAAGCCTGGGCAAAGGAGGAAAAATAAATGGCAAAACAGTATGAAACCGTGATCGGTCTGGAAGTTCACGTAGAACTTGCCACGGCAACGAAAATCTTTTGCGGATGCTCCACAAAGTTTGGTGCAGCACCGAATACCCATACCTGCCCGGTTTGTACCGGTATGCCAGGATCCCTCCCGGTATTAAATAAAAAAGTAGTGGAATATGCACTTGCACTTGGAATGGCTGCAAACTGTGAGATCAACCGGTACTGCCGGTTTGACCGGAAAAACTATTTCTACCCGGATAATCCGCAAAACTATCAGATTTCCCAGTTATATCTGCCGATCTGTCACGATGGACATCTGGAGATCACAACAGAAAACGGCAAAAAAACCATTCGGATACACGAGATGCATATGGAAGAGGATGCCGGAAAGCTGATCCATGATGAATGGGAAGACTGCTCTCTGGTAGATTATAATCGAAGCGGTGTCCCGCTGATCGAGATCGTATCCGAGCCGGATATGCGTACAGCCCAAGAGGTTATTGCTTATCTGGAAAAGCTGCGTATGATCTGTCAGTATCTTGGTATCTCCGACTGTAAATTACAGGAAGGCTCCATGCGTGCCGACGTCAATCTCTCCGTAAGAGAGGTGGGAAGTGATCGTATGGGAACCCGTACCGAGATGAAGAACCTGAACTCTTTCAAAGCGATCACCCATGCGATCGAGGGTGAGAGAGAACGTCAGATCGAACTGTTGGAAGAAGGAAAAGAAGTCATTCAGGAGACCCGCCGCTGGGACGATAACAAAGAATCCTCCCATGCGATGCGTTCTAAGGAAGATGCAAAAGACTACCGTTATTTTCCGGATCCGGATCTGCAGCCGATGCAGATTCCAACGGAATGGATGGAACAGATCCGAAGCCGTCAGCCGGAATTTCAGGAAGAACGCGCAGCCCGATACGAAGAACAGTACGGTCTTCCGGCATATGATGCCTCCATTCTGACCCAGACCAAACATATGGCAGATATGTTCGAACAGACCGCCGATCTGTGCGGAAACCCGAAAAAGACAGCCAACTGGCTGATGGGAGAGGGGCTGCGGCTGCTGAAAGAAAAAGGAATGGAAGCCGAAGATATGGACTTTACCCCGAAACACCTGGCAGACCTGATCCAGGCGGTCGAAGGAGGAAAAATCAATCAGGCAAATGCGAAAAAAGTATTTGCAAAGATCCTGGAAGACGATGTGAAGCCACTGGCATATATGGAAAAAGAAGGACTCCTGATGGTATCTGACAGCGGCGCCATCGAAGGAGCAGTTGATCAGGTACTTGCGGAGAATCCCAAGACCGTGGAAGAATTCCACAGTGGAAAAGAAAAAGTCCTTGGTTTCCTGGTTGGTCAGGTTATGAAAAAGATGCGTGGTAAAGCAGACCCGGGAGTGGTCAACGAACTGCTTCGGAAAAAATTATAAAAATGTGAAAAAGCGTAAGGAAAGGAACAACAATCATGCCAAAGTTAAATGAAAATTATCTGCAGTTAAAAGACAGCTATCTTTTCTCAGAGATTGCACACCGTACCGCTGCTTACAGCGAAAAACATCCGGACAAACCGGTGATCCGACTGGGAATCGGTGATGTTACCCGTCCACTGTGCGAATGTGCCATCAAAGCACTTCATGAGAGCGTAGACGAGATGGGACAGTCTGCTACTTTCAAAGGCTACGGTCCGGAACAAGGATATGCAAAAACAAGAGATGCCATCGCAGCTTATTATAAAAGAAACGGCGTGGAAGTGGATGCGGATGCGATCTTTATTTCTGACGGAGCCAAAAGTGATACAGGAAACATCACCGAGCTTTTCGGTCACGACAATGTGATCCTGATTCCGGATCCGGTCTACCCGGTATATGTGGATTCCAATACCATGTGCGGAAATAAAGTAACGTATATCAGCGGTAATGCAGACAACGATTTCCTTCCGATGCCGGACCACAGTCAGCATGTAGATGTTATCTACATCTGCTCTCCGAACAACCCCACCGGAGCATGCTATAACAAAGAACAGCTGAAAGAATGGGTAGACTACGCACTGGAAAACGAAGCCGTAATCCTGTACGATTCCGCATATGAAGCTTTCATTTCCGATCCGGAACTACCAAGAAGCATCTATGCTATTGAAGGAGCCAGAAAATGCGCCATCGAGTTCTGCTCCCTGTCCAAAACCGCCGGTTTCACCGGAACCCGCTGCGGCTACACCGTAGTTCCGAAAGAACTGGTATTTACCTCCTCCGATGGAAGAGAAATGTCCCTGAACGCAATGTGGAACCGCCGTCAGAGCACCAAATACAACGGAACCTCCTACATCGTACAGAACGCGGCAGCAGCCATCTTCTCAGAAGAAGGAATCAAAGAATGCCAGGAAAACCTGAACTACTACAAAAAGAATGCCAAAGTCATCGCAGACACTCTGACAGAACTTCAGATCCCGTTCTACGGTGGTATCCACTCCCCATACATCTGGTTCGAGTGCCCGAACGGCATGGACTCCTGGACCTGCTTCGACTACTTACTTGAAAACATCCAGGTGGTAGGAACCCCGGGTGCCGGATTCGGCGAAAACGGCAAAAACTACTTCCGCCTGACCTCCTTCGGAACCTACGAATCCACTGTAGAAGCTATGAACCGCTTCAAAAAACTCTTTGCGAAATAAACCAACCTAAAGAGCAGAGGGGTGGAAGAGGAAAAGCAGAAACAGATTCTTGCAATAAAAGCTATCAGAAATTTTGTTTCTGAGGGAAATTGTAGAAGGATGGGATCGGTTGTTATGTATCAATCAATTAGTAGTTGTAAAAAAGAAAATAAAAACATAGAAAATATAAAAATAATCTAAGCCTTATCACCTGAGATTAAAAAAGTACAACATTCTACACTTACAATCACTTTGAAGGAACATACAACCGTAGCATCCAGTCTCAGCCAAAACCCAGCAGAGGAAGACGGAACGGGCAGGGGAAAGCGAAGGGACACTTTGTGGGCGTTTAGAGCAAGCTTTGAGATCCAGCATTTACGCAGACTTTCGCGAGGGTCAGCCGACCCTCGTGAACATAGTCGGAGTTAATGCTTAGCTCAAAGTTGCTCTGCCCACGTCCCTCGCTCCCCCTGCCTGTTCCGTCTTCCTCTGCGTCCGCCTTGTATGTGTCCGCCTTGCCCGTTCCGTCTTCCTCTGCGTCCGTCTTGTATACAACTTTGCTCTTCATCCGTTTGCACAATACCCATTTACACCATCACGTTACCATGCTATAATTAACCGAAAAACATAAAAATTAAAACCAACATGAAAGGGGAAACAAACATGTCAGGAACAATCTGGGCCTTAGTCCCGCCCATCGTGGCGATCGCCCTGGCCCTATGGACCAAAGAAGTCTATCTGTCACTACTCATCGGAATTCTGTCGGGAGCGCTGCTCTTTACAAAATTCCACATCCTTGCCGCCACCCAGACCATGATAGAAGTCATGAACTGGAAAATCGGCGACAACGTGAATATTCTGCTCTTCCTGGTATTCCTTGGAATCATCGTAGCCCTGATTACAAAATCAGGAGCTTCCCAAGCCTACGGAGACTGGGCATCCAGAAAAATCAAATCCCAGAGAGGAGCACTGTTTTCAACCATGCTTCTCGGTGTGGTTATCTTTGTAGACGACTATTTCAACTGTCTGACTGTAGGAACCGTTATGCGTCCGGTTACAGACAAATACAAAGTAAGCCGTGCAAAACTTGCCTACATCATTGATGCCACAGCAGCTCCGGTCTGTATCATCGCACCAATCTCAAGCTGGGCGGCAGCCGTAGGATCCTCCCTGCCGGATGACTGCGCGATTGACGGATTCTCACTGTTCTTAAAAACCATTCCGTTCAACCTGTATGCGATCCTGACCATCGTATTCATGATCATCCTGATCGGTAAAAACTTTGATTACGGTGCGATGGCAAAATACCATGCAGATCTGATAGGAAAAAAAGAAGAAACCGCAGACGGAGAAGAAGAAATCAAAATCATCGGCAACGGAAAAGTCATCGACCTGATCCTGCCGATCATCGTACTGATCGTTCTTTGTATCAGCGCGATGCTGTATACCGGCGGTATTCTTGACGGAGCAGGAGTAGCCACAGCATTTGCAGACTGTGATTCCTCACTGAGTCTGGTACTGGGATCCTTCTTTACACTAATATTTATTTTCTTTTTCTATCTGCTTCGAAGAATCATCACCTTCAGCCAGTTCTGCGAAAGCTTTGTACAGGGATTCAAAGCTATGACACCGGCAATCATGATCCTGTCGCTGGCATGGACCCTGTCCGGTATCTGCTCCGCGGATTACCTGGCACTTGGAAATTTTGTAGGAAATGTGGTAAGCGGAAACGCTGTCATCGGTGTACTGCTTCCGGCACTGTTCTTCGCAGTAGCGATTGGACTTTCTTTCTCCACAGGAACATCCTGGGGAACCTTCGGTATCATGATCCCGATCGTAACAGCCGTGATCAATACCAACAACGTATCCTTACTGGCACTGAACGTGGCAGCCGTACTGGCTGGTGCTGTATGCGGAGACCATATTTCTCCGATCTCAGATACCACCATTCTGGCATCCGCAGGCGCACAGTGCAACCATATTAATCATGTGTCCACACAGATTCCGTATGCTATGACGGTAGCAGGCTGCTGCCTGGCCGGATATCTGGTCGGTGGATTCACCGGAAACGGCTGGCTGGCTCTGATCGTAGGCCTGGTACTGGAACTGATCGTGCTGGCAGTACTGATCAAAAAATGTGGAAAAGTAAATCTGGAGTAAACGACATATGAATAACAACCAAATTATTGATATGCAATGCAACGAGACAACCGGGCGCATGATGCGTCCGGTTGCTTATATAAAAAGTGATTTTACAAGCAAATTCGGAATCCCAAGGCAGAGCGGTCTGGCAGACCTTGAAGCCGAGATCCATTTCTATCCGGAATATCAGAACCCGGAGGCTGTGAGAGGACTGGAAGAATACTCCTACCTCTGGCTGATCTGGGAATTTTCCCGGTCCATCCGAAAAGAATGGTCTCCAACCGTGCGTCCGCCAAAACTGGGAGGAAACACAAGAGTCGGTGTCTTTGCCACCCGCTCCCCGTTCCGCCCAAACCCGATCGGACTCTCCAGTGTGCAGCTTACAGGCGTTACATTGAATCCTCAGGATGGTCCGGTCATCCATATCCAGGGCGCTGATCTTCTGGACGGAACCCCGATCTACGACATCAAACCCTACATCCCTTATGCCGACAGCCACCCCGAAGCACGTGGAAGCTTCGCAACCGCTCACCGCGACGACCACCTTCAGGTACAATTCCCGCCGGAACTCCTGAACAAAGTTCCGCAATCAAAACAAAAATCCTTGATCCAGATCCTGGCTCTGGATCCCCGCCCCGCCTATCAGCAGGACCCCGAAAGAATCTACGGCTTCCCCTTCGCCGGCCTGGAAATCAAATTTCGCGTAGAAGAAGAAACCCTGTATGTATGCGAGGTCAACAAAGAGGAGAGAAAATAATGGAAGAAATCATAAGAAAATACTTTGCCTGCTGGCTGAACAAAGACGAAAAACCACTGACCGATATATTTGCAGAAGATATCATCTACAGCGAGTGCTACGGTCCCGAGTACCACGGAATCCGGCAGATCCAACAGTGGTTCCACGACTGGAACCAAAAAGGAACCGTACAGAAATGGGATGTCAAACAAATCTACATCAGCCGGAACACAGCAATTATCGAATGGTATTTCCAGTGCAACTACTGCAACACCCCGGGAGCATTTGACGGCGTAACCATTGCACAGTTCGATGAAAACAACAAAATATACAACCTCAAAGAATTCCAGTCCAAATGCGACCACGAATATCCCTACGAACCAGTCTAACAAGATACTGGAACATTTGAAAATCAACACTTTAAAAAGTTGAAAAGCTGACCACGATATACGGTTAAACGATCCGGAGACATATATGAAAAATCAGCCAATACCCAGAAGTGGAAAGGCGGACACGGCGGGACAGACAGCCTTTTGCTGGTGCCTTTAGCAAAGATGAGATCCAGTCCTTAGAAGAACTTGACAGTGAGCGGCTCTCCGCGAACTGGC